>Ga0172376_10003097_pt1 | contig 19922 bp, 15 predicted proteins | sample Lak35m_FD_121114 | JGI IMG/M metagenome (GOLD analysis project Ga0172376, IMG submission 121114) | Freshwater microbial communities from Kabuno Bay, South-Kivu, Congo - kab_092012_35m | ecosystem: Environmental > Aquatic > Freshwater > Lake | place: Democratic Republic of the Congo: South-Kivu... | reverse complement strand
ATGCACTGCCTGCCGGCCCACCGTGGCGAGGAAATAAGTCACGATCTGCTCGATGATCCCCGCTCGGTCGCCTGGGATCAGGCCGAGAACCGCCTGCACGTGCAGAAAGCACTGCTGGAGTTTCTTGTCGAGCCGGCCTATCACCACGCATGAAACCTGAACTGCCGCTGCTACAACTGCGCGACCTGGCCTGCGGCTATGGTGAGCAGAGCATCGTTCAGCACCTCAACCTGCACCTGAATCGCGGCGACATCGGCTGCCTGTTGGGCCCGTCCGGCTGCGGCAAGACCACCACGCTGCGCGCCATCGCCGGCTTCGAGCCCTTACACCAGGGCGAGATCCAGCTAGCCGACACCGTCATTTCCTGTGCCGGCTTCACCCTGGCGCCGGAGAAGCGCCGCATCGGCATGGTGTTTCAGGATTACGCCCTGTTTCCGCACCTTACCGTGGCGGAGAACATCGCTTTCGGTATCCGCAAACGGCCCGATTGCGCGCGCATCGTCGACGAAATGCTCGAACTGGTGCACCTGAGCGCGCTCGGCAAGCGCTATCCCCACGAGCTCTCCGGCGGTCAGCAGCAGCGTGTAGCGCTGGCCCGGGCACTGGCGCCGGAACCGGCCTTGCTGCTGCTCGACGAGCCCTTTTCCAACCTCGATGTAGAGCTTCGTCGGCGCCTCAGCCACGAGGTGCGCGAGATCCTCAAGGCGCGCAAGACCAGCGCCATTCTGGTTACCCATGACCAGGAAGAAGCGTTCGCCGTCAGCGATCAGGTCGGCGTATTCAAGGATGGTCGACTGGAACAGTGGGACACGCCGTTCAACCTCTACCACGAACCGCTGACGCCCTTCGTCGCCAGCTTCATCGGCCAGGGTTATTTCATTCGCGGGCAACTGCTCGACCCGGAAACTGTGCAGACCGAGCTCGGTCCTATTCGCGGCAACCGTGCCTACAACTGGCCAAGCGGAAGCTCAGTGGACGTACTGCTGCGCCCGGATGACATCGTCTACCGCCCGGACAGCCCGTTGCGCGCACTGATCGTCGGCAAGACCTTTCTCGGCGCGTCCACGCTGTACCGACTGCAACTGCCCACCGGCAACCAGCTAGTGGCGATCTTCACCAGCCATGCCGACTACCCCACCGGACAGGAAGTCGGCATCGCCATCGCCGCCGACCATCTCGTCATCTTTCCGGCACAGGGCAGCGTTGCCGCCCACGAAACGCTGCAGCCGGCAACGGCGGCGCGCTAACCCTTCTGCCGGCGCTGGCGAAAGAACTCGCTGAGTACCGCGCCACACTCCTCCGCCAGCACGCCGCCCTCGACCAAGACACGATGGTTGAGAAAGGCCTGCTCGAAGAACTGACCGCGACTGACCACCACACCCGCCTTCGGCTCGGTGGCGCCGTAGACCACCCGTTGGATGCGCGAATGCACGATCAGACCGGCGCACATGCTGCACGGCTCCAGCGTGACGTAGAGCGTCACGCCGGGTAGCCGATAGTTCTGCAGCGCCTGCGCCGCGTCACGCACCGCAACCATTTCCGCATGGGCACTGGGGTCGCGCTGCGAGATCGGGCAGTTGAAGCCGCGCCCGATGATCTGCCCATCCTGCACCAGCACAGCGCCCACCGGTACCTCACCCAACGCGGCACCCTGCGCTGCCAGCGCCAGGGCTTCGCGCATGAAACGCTCATCCTGGCTGCGGTCGATGATCTGCGGCCTCCTCACGACTGTGCCCTGCCCTGTTTCATACCACCTCGATCGCGGCCATCAGGCCGGTCTCCATATGGTCGATGACATGGCAATGGAACATCCAGGTGCCCGGATTATCGGCGACCAGCGCGATGCGTGCCGTCTCGTTCTTGCCCAGCAGGTAGGTGTCGGTGAACCAGGGGTCGATCTTGCGCCGGTTGGACGAGATCACCAGGAAGGTCATGCCGTGCAGGTGGATCGGATGCTGATACTGACTGAGATTGCGCAGCTCGAAGATGTAATGGCCATCCTTCTTCAGCGTCGCGATCGGCCGTTCGGCGCAGCTCTTGTCGTTGATGTCCCACGCCTGGCCGTTGATCTGCCAGAACGTGTAGGCCGCCCCCTGCTCGACATCCGCTGAAAGATGGCCAGCCCACTCGAAATTGAAGCGCAACGTCTCGGCCCGCTGCAGGTCCGGCACCGCGACCGGGTTGGCCGGCAGCGCCGGCGGCCAGTCGCCAGCAGTTTCGTCATGGGCCATCGCGCGCAGCGTCGCCAGCCGCAACGGACCGTTGCGCAAGGACAGCTCGGTGCCCGCCTGTGGCACCTTGAGCGCGAGGTCGATGCGCATGCCCGGGCCGAGCCAGTACTCCTTGCCCAGCGGACGCGGCGCGACCGGATGGCCGTCGAGGGCATAGACGCGTGCGTCGCCGTCCGGCAGGTTCAGTCGATAGGTCAGCGTATTGTCGAGATTGAGCACGCGCAGCCGTACGACCTGCCCGGCCGGCAGATCCAGCAACGGGGCATGTCTGCCATTGACCGTCGACAGCACCCCGGGTGTGCCTCCGCGTGCCGCCTCGCGGGGCACGCTGAACTCGGTGAAGGCGCCCTGCTTGTCGATGTGCCAGCTCTTCAAATTGAGCGTGCGCTCGTGACGGAAGCCGCTCGGCTCACGCTCCTCGACGATCAGCGGGCCGACCAGCCCGCGTCCCAGCTGCGCGGCGCTGGTGGTGTGCGGGTGATACCAGAAGCTGCCGGCGTCGTGCAGCTGGAAGCGATAGTCGAAGAATTCGCCGGGCAGGACCGGCAGCTGCGACACATAGGGCACGCCGTCCATTTCCAGTGGCAGACGGATGCCGTGCCAGTGAATGGTGGTGGGCTCCGGCAGCTGATTGATGAAGCGCACGCGCAACCAGTCGCCCTGGCGGCCGCGCAGCTCCAGGCCGGGCGCCTGCCCGCCATAGGCCCACGCCGGCGTAACGTGACCGGGCACCAGCTCGACATCCAGCGGCGCGGCGATCAATTCGTAATCATGGGTGGTGACATCGACCGGGCGACCGAGCCAGTAGCGCACGCCACTGCCGGCCAGGCCAACGACACCGAGGCCGGCCAGGCCGGCGAGAAACTGTCTACGGGTAAAGGACATTGCATGGGCTCCAGCCAGTCCGAATTCATGGGCCCATCAGGCTCGACGCGCCTCTCTGCGGAGGCTGCGCATAGCATGAGGGCAGCCTGGGCTGCCCTCATTGCTTCAGATCATTCCCACTCAATCATCAATAGGTCGCCTAAACCCGCATGGTTAAAGGGACAAATTTAATCGATATAGGTTTTACCGTCACATTTACCGCCATTCCGCCAGCATCTATATTGCGCGGTGATGGAGCTATTCGAACAGTGAAGACTTAGCGGTCGCCGGCAATTTTAGCCGTCTTTAGCATCCTTGACCAATGCCGTCGGATGCGGCAAAACCAGAGCCTTTACGCACAATCCGGGGTTGGGCGGGTTTATTGAAGTTTGTTGACGCATGGTGATCCGCTTGCAAGGACTAAATAACTGTCTCGCTTGAAATAGTCGACATAATCGCCCTTAACTTAATGATTAGAAAACTTGTTCATGGCATGTGTGCAGTTCCCTAGCCTGTTAGCCACTAACATTCGCATCATCCCATCTCCTGAACCAGTCGCTCCATTTCTTGAGCGAATTGAGGCTGGCATATGTGAAAACCCTGCACCACTGCGCAGTCTGCTTCTTCCAACCATTCAAGCTGCTCACCAGTCTCAACGCCCTCGGCGGTAACCGTGAGCTCCAAGGCCTCCGCGAGCCCAACGATTGCCTTGATGATCAAACGGTCATTAGCAGAACTTAGCGCGTTGCCAATGAAGCTGCGATCTATCTTCAACCCGTCGAACGGATAACTTCGTAGGTAATTGAGCGAAGAATAGCCCGTACCGAAGTGGTCCATGGTCAGGCGTACGCCTAATTCCTTGAGCGCATTGAGGGTTGCTAACGCACCTGCGGACTCATCCAGCAAAATGCTCTCGGCAACCTCCAGCTCAAGCCGCGAGGCAGCCAGACCGGCTTCCGTCAGTGCCCGCTGAACATCCAGTCGGAGGTCGCTCTGACGGAACTGGACAACGGACAGGTTGACTGACACGCAGATATGCTCGGGCCAGCGTGCTGCTTCGTTGCAGGCCTCATTTAACACCCATCGTCCGAGCGGAACGATGAGCCCGGTTTCCTCCGCTAGGTCAATGAAGTGCGCCGGGCCGAGCAACCCCTTCAGTGGGTGCTGCCAGCGCACCAGTGCTTCAGCTCCGATGATGTGCATACCATTTGTTCGATAGCGCGGCTGATACTGAAGCGCCATTTCCCCCATAGCCATGGCTTGCCGCAGGTCCATCTCAAGCTGTCGTCTTTGTAATAACCGCTGGTTCATTTCGCTGGCGTAGAACCGCCACGTGGCACGTCCATCTTCCTTGGCCTGATAGAGCGCAATGTCCGCACAGCGCAACAGCTCGTTCGCCTCGGTCGCGTCCTGCGGCGCAAGCGCAATACCGATGCTTCCGCCGACGAAGATGTTCTGGCCTTCGTATACGATCGGTTGTTTGATCTGATCGATAAGGCGTACACAAAGCGCCTCAATGCTTTCCTGGGAGCTTATGCCATCAAGTACCATGATGAATTCGTCGCCGCCAAGCCGAGCGACGAGGTCTTCGTTGCGCGTACAGTTAAGCAAACGGAGCGACATTTCCTGGAGCACCAGATCGCCTGCAGCGTGCCCAAGGGTGTCATTTACTGGCTTAAATCGATCCAGGTCCAGACTGATCATTGCCAACGGCCTATTGGCTCCCAGCTTGCCGGCCAGAAAACTGTGCAAGTTGTTACGATTGGGCAGGCCAGTCAGAGCGTCGTGCATGGATAGATGCTCTACCTGCGTCTGCGCTTTTACCTCCTCGGTGATGTCGCTGGCGGTACCTCTGTAACCGGCACATTTCCCGTCCGCCATGATCGGCCGCGACGCCAGGCGACAGATCCGAACGTCACCGTTACGGTCCGAATACTTGCAACGCAAGGGTTTTCTGCTCTGTGTCTGTAACCACAGCGCGATACCCTGCGTATCAGCCTGAAGCAGCTCATCTAGCGGGCGTCCCAGCCATTGGCTGGCTTTGAATTCGGTGACGCGTTCAAACCGTTCGGAGAGGTATATCAACCTCAAGCGCTCATCGGTTTCCCACAACCAGTCCGATGCAGCCTCGGCGATATCACGAAAGCGCTTCTCACTACTAGCAAGGCTTGCCTGGCTGACCGTAAGCGCCGAGTGACTATCTTCAAGGCGTCGCGATGCCCTCACCGCATCAAGGGCGATCAACCCTATTAGAAGAAGCATTAATACCGCAGAGGAGCCGACTATCGGTAGCAGCCCTTCAAGCATCTCATGACCGAACTCAGGAGCCGACCAGCCGAAGATTACCGAGGCGCCCGCCAGGTCGGTGAGCGCTAGGCTGCCATCTTCTGATATCGCACCACCCTCACCTTGGCCAATTAAATGTAAATCGATCAGTCCGTATTGGAAGCCGAGCCGCAGCAGTTCGTCCGGATCCAGCAAATCAATCAGAACCAAGGTGGTGCCGGAAGCCCGTCTCAGGGCGACCTGATCCTCAGGCAAAGCATTTGCCGCAGCAGCGAGCACCAACGTGTCATCGAGCCGCAGAATTCCACCTGTCAACGCATCGGGGCCACCCCGCCGGGCTTGCTCTAACAGCCCATCCAACCCAACGCCGAGCCGCTGAAGCAGATCGCTGTCCCGCACTGCCTCGGAAGTGAGCGCCTGAGTTTTTTCGACGCCGGAGCCAAACACCATAAGGGCATCGAAATCGAGGCTGTAAAAAAGCACGTCTGGAGCCGCCATCTTAGCTCGCGATTGCGGATCGGTTGAGGCGTTATTGAGCGTGACGAATGCGGCCATTCCCTGCCGAAGCATGGCCTGTCTGTGACTTAACGCCTTCTCTATCAAGAAATGGCTGTGCTCGATCACGTTACGGTCAAGCGTATCGGTCATTCGCTTAACGGAATAGGAGATAACAGACGATACAACCAGGAGCACGGCGAGCAGCAAAGGAAGCGAGCGGCGAAGGATTATCTGGCTAACACCCATGAAATACCTGTTGTTTTTATTAGTGCTGGCGGAGCGGAGCGCTTCAATTGCCGCAACGGAATGACAGCAAGGTTATCGGCACACGATAGAAGAATTCGACCCCAGACAAGCAGGATTAGCTTGCTACAGAGATTAAATGAGGATGCGTAGCGAAAGGCCACCCCAAAAATATGGTTCATCGCGGATTAGCGGGAAAGCGAGGGGAGACGGCGGCGAGAAGGGCTAAGGTGGTGTTCGCCAAAACATTTCCGACCCCACCACCGCCGTCGCCATGGATGCTAGTTTGCTCGCCCTGTTCTGGGAAGGCTTCGAGCTGGATAGCTATGAGCCTCTCGGTACCCATTGCCTGCTGATAAGGCTCAAGCCCGATGCCTCAAGGCTGCCTTGTTGCAGCGGTTGTGGGCAGTCCACATTCCTCCCTCACGACACCAGTTTCCGCCGGGTGCGCGAGCGCGATCTGTTGCAATACCGCGTCTGGCTGGAGGTTCCTGTTCGTCGGGTTCGCTGCCCCACTTGTGGTCCTCGGCGCGAGCGGATCGATTGGCTCGCCGGCCGTCAGCCGCTCACACGCGCGATGGTCAACTGGGTGGAAAATCTGGTTCGGCTGCTGCCGATCAAGCATGTGGCCGAGCTGGTGGGGCTTCATTGGCACACGGTCAAAGCCATCGACCTTGGCCGTCTCCACCGGGATATTTCAGCACCGGACCTGAGCCGAGTTCGCCGCCTGATCATGGATGAGTTTTCCCTGTACAAGGGGCATCGCTATGCCACCGTGGCGATCTGTGCCGATACCCAGCAAGTACTGTGGGTCGCGGAGGGCCGTAGCCGCGAGGCTGTGCGCCCCTTCTTCGAGTGGATGGGGCCGCCAGCCTGCGCTCGGATCGAAGCGGTTGCCATGGACATGAACACGGCGATGGATCTGGAGGTCCAGGCGCACTGCCCCAACGCCCGGGAGGTCTACGACCTGTTCCATGTTGTAGCCAAGTACGGCAGGGAGGTCGTCGATCGGATCCGGGTCGATCAAGCGAATCGGCTGAAGGCTGACCCTGCCGGTCGACGGGCGATCAAGCGCTCGCGCTGGTTACTGCTGCGTAACCGGCACAATCTCGATGAGCCCCAAGCACTCAAACTTGACGAACTTCTGGCCGCGAACACGCCGCTGATGACGGCTTACGTGTTCAAGACACAGCTGAAGGAGCTCTGGTATGCACCGAATGAGTATGAAGCGCGGCGGCGGTGGGGCGAGTGGTTCAAGCTTGCCCAGGAAAGCGGACTGCAACCTCTTCAGGCCTTTGCCAAGCGGTTAAAGGCCTACGTTGAAGGCATTGTTTCCAGCGCCGAATTCCAGCTCAACACCAGCGTGCTTGAGGGAATGAACAACCGCATCAAGGTCATCAAGCGGATGGCGTACGGTTACCGGGATAACACCTACTTCTTCCTCAAGATCAAAGCGGCGTTTCCTGGCAAGTTGCGATGAACCAAAAATATTTACAATTTTCTATTTTTTGTTCAAGTTAGCCCGATTCACGTCGATACGTATGACAGCAATCGATGCTCCGACACGGTCGCACAAAAAATCATCTCGCCATCACTCAGCGTGCAAGCCGATGCGTTCTGCCTGAGAGCCAAAAATCATGCTCAAAAATCTACCGCTGACTCTAAAACTATCCCTCGCTCCTGCCGTTGCGATACTTGGCCTGGTCCTGTACGTGGGCTATACGTCGCTTCAGCTGTCGGCGACTGATTCGCGGCTACACGCTTTGGAAACCCACCGCTATCCCATATTGGAACGGGCCGATGCAGCTATTTTCCAGTTCTCCCGCATCCCCGGATTGCTCAATAGCGCTGTTGCGGCTGGCGAACAGAACTTGCTCACGGAAGCTGGCGAGGTTCTGCAGGCTATCAACACGCACCAGCAGGAGCTGGAGAAGCTCGTACAGGTACCCAATCGCCGTGAGCAACTCAACGACTGGCGTCTCGCCGTGGATCGTTACGCTGAAAATGCGATCTCGGCGTCCGGTAAGCTCGTCAGCGGCAGCGCCTCCTTCGGTGACTTGCGTCCGAGCCTTGACCGCATGGCCAATGACCTGGCTCAGGCTCAAAAACTTGCCGCGGAATTCCGCAGTGCCGCTTATGAGGACTTCGAGCTAACGCTTGCCGAAACCCGTGAGGTCAACGCAACCACCACTCGCCTGGGAATCATCCTCAGCCTGGCGCTGCTGATACTGGTCACCTTATGTGCCTGGGCCGTCACGCGCAGCATCATGGCCAATGTCCGTGGCGTGATCGACTCACTGCAAGGCATTGCTAAGGGCGACGGCGACCTGACCCGTCGCGTCAACGTCGAGTCCAACGACGAAATCGGCGCGATGATCCGCCTGTTCAACGGTTTCCTCGACAAACTGCAAACCACTATTCGACAAATCATCGAAGCCGCCAGCCCCATCGGGGACTGCTCCAAAGAGCTGTACCGCCTGACCCAAGGCTCCGAGGAAAACGCCAAGTCCCAGCAACATCACACGGATTCGATCAGCCGTGACATCCATACCATGACAAGCAGCATCCATGAGGTTGCGCAGCGTTCGCGCCAAGCCTCCGATGAGGCCGGCTCCGCTTCGCGCCAGGCCATCACGGCCCGCAAGAACATCGGCAACCTTTCAAGCAGTATCAGCGATTTGGGCGATAGCGTGATGGGTTCCGTCCGTGCAATGCAGCAGCTCGAAGAAGAAACCCAGGAAGTCGGCTCGGTGTTGACGGTGATCCGCAGTATCGCCGAACAAACCAATCTGCTCGCACTGAACGCTGCAATCGAGGCCGCCCGAGCCGGCGAGCAGGGACGTGGCTTTGCGGTGGTAGCTGACGAAGTACGCAACCTGGCGCAAAAGACCGCCGCCTCGACCGCGGAGATCCAACAGATCATCCAACGATTACAGAACAGCGCCAATACCGTGCTCGACGTTATGACAGTCAACGGTGATAAATCCCGCGAAAGTATCGAGCATTCGATCGAGGCGACTCGGCTACTCGAAGCCATCGCGCAGACGGTCAGCCAGATCGATGAGCTCAACGCCGACATTGCCCACCATACACAACAGCAAATCGGTCTATCCGAATCGATTCAAAAAGAAACAGAAGTGTTGCAGCAGGATGCACAAGCAACCGCAAACGGGGCCGAAGCCACGGCTCGTCTCGGCGAGCAACTGGTAGGTACGGGAGATCACCTACGCCAGGCAACCGCCCAATTCCGCGTTTAAATTTATAATCCTGGAGCAGTACGAACAATGAACAAACTCAATCTCTTGGGCGTAGCCATCTGCCTGGCCAGTACTTCAGCGTTCGCCTTGGACCAAGGTGAATACCGATTCAACGGCTTTGGCACTGCCGCCATCAGCCGCGTCGGTGGGGTAGACGATGCGAAGGGCTATGGCATTTCCGGCCAGACCACGGACTCCTGGCGCGGCGACCAGCTGTCCAAGCTCGGCGGACAATTCTCCTACGGCCTCACCGACCAACTGAGCGCTACTATTCAGACCGTCGCCAAACCTGAGCAGGACGACTGGCGTCTACAGCTGGAATGGGGGTACCTGGCTTACGCGGTCAGCAATCAATTCACAGTCCGTGCTGGCCGCTTGCGCCCGGGCGCGTTCATGTTTTCCGAGACGCTGGACGTCGGTTACACCTACCCATGGCTGCGCCTGCCGGACGAAGTTTACAGCCAGATGCCGATTACCAATTACGAAGGCGCAGATGCCCTATACAGCCTTCCGCTTTCCTTCGGTACGCTGAATTTTCAAGCCAGTTACGGCCAAGCAGTAAACCGCAATATCTTCATTCATGGTCTCGATGCCCGTCTAGACGTGGATTACAAAAAGCTGCTGACCGGCAGCGTGAGCCTGGCGACCAACGACATCGGGACGTTCCGATACAGTTATACCGAGTCCACTCTGAGCGTGGATCAAAGCGACGAGTTCAAGGGCAAATTCATGTCCTTTGGCCATCAGTACGACAACGGCAGCTGGGTCACTAACGCAGAAATCATCAACCGCCGCAGCCCGCTGGGCGAGCACGACGCGTTCTACATCATGGCCGGTCACCGCTTCGGTGACCTTTTGCCTCACGTTACCTATGCCCAGCATGACGAAAGCGACGCTGGCCGCGACTCGTCATGGGCGTTTGGCCTGAACTACAGCCTGAACGCCAACGTTACGCTCAAGAGCGAATACAAACGCGTCGAATCCACCCGGAACTACAACGGCAACTTTGTGCCGGCGTATAACACTGCCGAGCCAACGTTCGACGGCGACATCTTCAGCATCGGCGCTGACTTCGTATTCTAAGAGGAGCCAACATGAATCGTTTCACTCAAAAGACTCTCGCCGCCGCTCTGCTAAGCCTGGCTTCTGCCATGGCGCACGCCGAGGTGGCCGTGATCGTCAATCCGGGCGCAACCAAAGCGCCCTCACAGGCAGAAGTGGCAAATATCTTTCTAGGCAGGGACAAAACCTTAAGCGGCATCGACCAGAAAGACTGGAATCCCACCAAGGAAAAATTCTACTCCGCCGTCACCAGCAAGAACGAAGCCCAGCTGAAGTCCTACTGGTCGGGCCTGGTATTCACCGGTAAGGGCCAGCCCCTGCCGGCCGAAGCCGGCGACTCGGCGGTTGTGGCCAAAGTCGCCGCCGAAGCCGACGCTATCGGCTATGTCGACAGCGCCGCGGTCAATGATTCAGTGAAGGTGCTGTTCACCCTGCCCTGACACATTTTGTGTTTTGATTTGCGGCCCTGAGAGACTCTGGCGCGATGTAGCACTTAATGGCTGCAGCGTTTCCCCCAGCCCCAATCTTTAAGACGCCCGGTGCAGTGCATCGGGCGGTTTGTGTATTCAGAACGAGGTCGAGGCTGCTCTAACTTTGGGGATGCCGCGATTAGCAATGTCTGGACGCCGTCAGCATGTTTCATTCAATTTAGCGAGGCAGCCGCTTGTTCGCTTTGATCGCCGTTGCGCTATGCAGCCTTCAGCCGCTTCGGTTGTATGCCATGCCAGTGCGGTCCCGACGTTGGTAATGGCAATACTATGGCAAACCGACATCTAATTCAGCCCGCTGTGCCCCTACTCACCTCTGGCTGCAGAAGCTCAAGCAGCAGTTGCCTATGCGCCTCCCGCAACTGTACAAGCGATATTGACGGGTCGCCTCTGGATAACATTGAAGAGTTCAGCCATAGCAATGCGGGAGCGAGCGCCAGCGGGAAAAAGTGCTCGGTCAAGACACCTGGGCGAATGACCCCGCGTTCTATGTTGCGCTGGATGATGAGCTGCGCCCGCTCCCGTAATCCGCGCGCAACTTCCTCTCGCCAATGCCGGACCAGTGCAGGTGCTCTGGCACTTTCGGCTAGGAGCAGTCGGTAGACCGATATGGTAGCGGGGGAGTCAAACGTCGCGTAAAGGCGATCAAGGTACACGTCTACTAGCTCCGGCAAAGTCAAATCTTCGTCCGGGAGCCAGCCTTGGAAATCACAAAGCTGCTTGGTCATACGTTCGAGCAAGGCATGAAAGATCTCTTCCTTGCTTTTAAAGTGCGCGTAAATTCCTGCCTTTGACATTCCCGCGCATTCCGCTAGACGCTCCATCGACACGGCGTTGTATGTCCGATCCGAGAATTCAACCAGAGCCGCGTCCAATATTTCCTCTTTCCTAGCTGCCGAGGACAAGTAGCGGCGCTTCTCTGTGACGACGTCTTCTTTCCTGGCTGGCATTCAAAGCCCCTTTCCAAATTTGAAAAATGTTCTCACGGGATGGCCACCGACTCCACCGAAAACAACCTTGATCCCGCCCAGACAATTTCCGTCAACCGGTATCAACGAGCCGCCCCAGGGGTTGCGGAGGAGGAATTGTATCGCACTGTTAAAAACAACCGCCTGGTCGTTTTTTTAAAAAAACCTATAATGATGAGAAATACGACCAAAAGAGCGCCTCGTCGACCAGCCGCTAAGACCCGGATGCATACACAATTAACGGAGATGCCGTGGGTTTTATCAAACTTGCGAGAAAGAAAAGCTGGTGGCGGGCGTGAGCCACACTCCGTGCAAGGGTGAACCTACATGCCATGCAATAGGCTGCACTGGCCCTTCGGCGAATCCAACACCAACAAACCTCCTTTTTCACCGTTTTCTGAACGTTGGTGTCGACAGGCGTAATACAAGGTGCGCACAGCCATCAAGGCCCCGCTCGATTGCGGCAGACCTTCATGATCGAAGTGCCGAATTACTGCATGCGCGCTCATCGATGCCAAAGCGAGCGCCGCCATCAGCACGCCTCTACACATGGACGCCTGCCGCTCTACAACCAGACCCCATTAGGCCCGATACCCGTACGGAACATGACCATGCCTCCAGCTTCTCTCTTGTTTCCTGAGTTCAGATTGCGCACTGCCACGCTGGCACTGAGCGCCGTCGCACTAACCGGCTGCATGTCGCTCGCTCCTGCTCCTAATACGCCACCGCTGCCAGCACCCAAGGTTTGGCCTAGTCATCTTGAATCGAGCACAGACGGCGCCCATGCGGGAGAACTGGCCTGGCAGGCGTACTTCACGGATCCCTTGCTGCAACGCCTTATCGAGACTGCACTGGAGAACAACCGCGATCTGCGCCTGGCCGCGCTGCGTGTCGAGGAAGCCAGCGCCGCATTCCGCATTCAGCGCTCGGATCGATTTCCTGCCGTGGGCGTGGGCGCCCAGGGTGGACGCGCCCGCGTCCCTGGCGATCTGAACATGTCGGGCAGATCGCATGTGGGTGGCGAGTATCGGGCCGAGGTGGGTTTAAGCACTTGGGAGTTGGATCTGTGGGGCCGAGTTCGTAATCTGGAAGACGCCGCCCTGCAAACCTGGCTGGCTACCGATGCAGCGCGCCGGGCTGTCCACCTAGCGTTGATCGCCCAGGTGGCGGACGGTTATCTTGGCTTGCGCGAGATCGACGAGCGCGTGGCTATCGCGCGGAAAACCGTGACAACCCGCGAGGAGTCCTATCGCATTTTCCGGCGTCGTGTCGAAGTCGGCTCGACCTCGACGCTGGATCTCACCCAAGTCCAGACCCTCCTGAACCAGGCTCAGGCGCTACTAACCCAGCTTGAGCAAGCTCGCGCCACGCAACTGCACGCGTTGGCGCTGCTGGTGGGCGCCGATCCTGGCTCGCTGCCTGCTAAGGCTCTCTTCGATGAAACGACGGTGCTGGCCGAACTTCGGGCTGGTTTGCCCTCGGAGCTGCTGGTCAGTCGCCCGGACATCATTTCCGCCGAACACCAATTGCGTGCTGGCGATGCCAACATCGGCGCGGCCCGTGCAGCGTTCTTACCGCGCATCGCGCTGACTGGCAGCTTCGGCACGGCCAGCAGCGATCTCAATGGCCTGTTCGATTCAGGTAGTCGTGCCTGGACCTTCATGCCCACGTTGTCGATGCCCATCTTCGATGGCGGCCGGCGGCGCGCCAACCTGGAACTGAGCGAAGTGCGTCGCGATATCGCCGTGGCCGGATACGAGAAGACCATTCAAACGGCCTTTCGCGAGGTGGCTGATGCCCTAAGCGCCAAGTACTGGTTGGCTGAACAGTTGACAATCCAGGGAGCCAACCTGGAAACGCAAAGCGAACGCGCACGACTAGCCCAGTTGCGCTATGACAACGGCTCGGCTGCTTTCCTAGAGGTGCTGGACGCCCAACGCGATCTGCTGGGTGCCCAGCAACAACTGGTACAGGCGCGCCGCGCGCTGCTGTCCAGCCAGGTAGCGCTGTATGCCGCGCTCGGCGGCGGCACCCTCGCCGCATCCAACGAGGTAGACGGTGCAACCTCGACTCCCGCCTCCATCCCATCAACCCGCTAAGGCACGCCGAACCCATGACCTTCTCACCCTCTCTCAAGAAAAAACTCCTGGTCGTTGCCGCTGCAGCGGTTGTCGTCGCGCTGGCCTGGTGGGGCTGGACGAAGTTTGCCGACAGCGGACCCGGCGAAGGCTTTGTCAGCGGTAACGGCCGAATCGAAGCCACCGAAATCGACATCGCTACCAAGCTTCCCGGACGTATCGAAGACATCCTGGTACGTGAAGGCGATTTCGTCACAGCTGGCCAGCCATTGGCCAGGATGCAACTGGAAACGCTTGAGGCACAGCGCGACGAAGCCTTCGCCATGCGTCAACAGGCCGAGCACGCGGTGACCGCAGCGCAGGCACAGGTCGCATTGCGCGAAGCCGACGTTGCTGCGGCGCAGGCACTCGTCGGTCAGCGCGAGTCGGAGCTCGACGCCGCACAGCGGCGTCTGGCACGTTCGGAGACACTGTCCCGAGAGGGCGCCGCCTCGATACAGGAGCTGGACGATGACCGGGCGCGCGTACGGGGCGCACAGGCGACGCTCGCGGCCAGCAAAGCGCAGACTGCCGCTGCCCGCGCCGCAGTCGAGGCAGCCAAAGCACAACTGGTCGGCGCCCGCTCCAGCGTGACCGCCGCCACGGCCAGCATCATTCGCATCGAAGCCGACATCCGCGACAGTGAACTGCGCGCGCCGCGTGACGGGCGGGTTCAGGTGCGCGTGGCGCAACCTGGCGAGGTGCTTGGGTCGGGCGGACGCGTCCTGAACCTGATCGACCTGTCGGACGTATACCTCACCTTCTTCCTGCCCGAGACCGTGGCCGGGCGCGTCGGGCTCGGCTCAGAGGTGCGCATCGTTCTGGATGCCGCGCCAGAGTACGTGATACCAGCCACCGTTTCCTTCGTCGCCAGCGCGGCACAGTTCACCCCCAAAACGGTCGAAACCGCCAGCGAACGGCAAAAACTGATGTTTCGTGTGCGCGCGCAGATTTCGCCGGAGTTGCTGCGTGAACACCTGAATCAGGTCAAGACCGGGCTGCCCGGCGTGGCCTGGATCAAGCTCGACGCAAATGCCGAATGGCCTCAAAACCTGTCCCTTCGCGTGCCGGAGTAAGGTATGAGCCACAGTGGGAGCGCGCAGCTCACGACCGTTGCAAGCGTCCGTCAGGTGCGCTTGCGTTACGGCGATGTCATCGCCCTGGATGGCATCGATCTGGACATTCCCGCCGGGAGGATGGTTGGCCTGATCGGCCCCGACGGCGTCGGTAAATCCAGTCTGCTCTCATTGCTGGCTGGCGTACGTATCATCCAGAAGGGCACGGTCGAGGTACTGGGTGGCGACATGGCCAGCAAGGCCCATCGCAAGCAAGTGTGCCCTCGCATCGCCTACATGCCGCAGGGACTGGGCAAGAACCTGTATCCGACGCTCTCGGTCGAGGAAAATCTGCAATTCTTTGCGCGCCTGTTCGGTCATGGTGCCGCAGAGCGCCGCCAGCGCATCAATGAGCTGACCCAGGCCACCGGCCTGTTCAAATTCCTGTCGCGCCCGGCAGGCAAGCTCTCAGGGGGCATGAAGCAAAAACTCGGCCTGTGCTGCGCGCTGATTCACGACCCGGACTTCCTGATTCTCGATGAGCCGACGACCGGCGTGGACCCGCTGGCGCGCGCGCAGTTCTGGGATCTAATTGACCGGATCCGCGCTGATCGTCCCGGCATGAGCGTGATTGTGGCCACCGCCTACATGGATGAGGCCCAGCGCTTCGACTGGCTGGCGGCCATCGACGACGGCAATGTCCTCGCCACCGGCACACCGCAGGAGTTGCTCGAAAGAACAAGCAGCCTGAACCTGGAAGAGGCATTCATCCGCCTGCTCCCGGAAGAGAAAAAGCGCGGACACCAAGCGGTAGTCATTCCCCCTTTGCCGGATGGCGGCGCGGACGATATCGCCATCGAAGCCGAGGAGCTGACCATGCGCTTTGGCGACTTCATCGCCGTCGATAGCGTCTCCTTTCGCATCCGGCGCGGCGAAATCTTCGGCTTCCTCGGCTCCAACGGTTGTGGCAAGTCCACCACCATGAAGATGCTCACCGGCCTGCTGCCGGCGAGCGCGGGTCGGGCCTGGCTGTTCGGTCACGAAGTCGATCCGCATGATCTGGACACCCGTCGCCGCGTCGGCTACATGTCGCAAGCGTTCTCGCTCTATAGCGAAATCACGGTACGGCAAAACCTGGAATTGCACGCCAAGCTCTTCAGCGTGCCCCCGAAGGACATTCCCGGCCGCGTGGAGTGGATGAGATGGTGGAGCGCTTCGGGCTGGTGGACGTCCTCGACAGCCTGCCGGCCAGCCTGCCTTTGGGCATACGGCAGCGTTTATCGCTGGCCGTTGCCATGGTGCACAAGCCCGAGCTGCTGATCTTGGATGAACCGACCTCCGGCGTCGATCCGGTGGCGCGCGATGCGTTCTGGCGGCTGCTTATCGAGCTGTCGCGGCGCGACCGGGTAACGGTCTTCATTTCCACACACTTCATGAACGAGGCCGAACGCTGCGACCGCATGTCGATGATGCATGCGGGTAAGGTGCTGGACAGCGACGTGCCCGCAAGACTGGTCGAGAAGCGCGGCGCCAAATCCCTTGAAGAGGCCTTCATCGGCTACCTCCTCGAAGCCGAGGGCGGCGGCCCAGTCACCCCGCTCAGCCAGCCGGAGGCCGCTAATCACGAGAATCAACCCTCTGCGGCGCCTGCTGAGCACGGCGGGAACGGCGCCGGCGGTTTCAGTCTGCAGCGCATGTTTAGCTATCTGTGGCGTGAGACGCTCGAACTGCAGCGGGACCCTGTACGTGCCACACTGGCGTTGGGCGGTTCACTGCTGCTGATGTTTGTGATTGGCTTCGGCATCACCATGGACGTAGAGGACCTGAGCTATGCGGTACTCGATCGCGACCAGACCACCCTAAGCCAAAGCTACACGCTGAACCTCGCCGGCTCGCGCTACTTCACCGAGCACGCACCGATCGTCGACTACGAGGACCTCGACCGGCGTATGCGCAGCGGGGAGCTGTCGCTGGCCATCGAAATCCCCCCTGGCTTCAGCCGCGATGTGTTGCGGGGCCAGAACGTACAGATAGGTGCCTGGATCGACGGCGCTATGCCGCAACGCGCGGAGACCGTCCAGGGCATGCACCAGCACTGGCTGCTAGCTCAGGCTAGCGAACGCGGCGGCGCCAGTGCAGCCAGTAATGCGAGCGTCGAGACACGCTTTCGCTACAACCCCGATGTCAAGAGCCTGCCGGCTATGGTGCCGGCGGTAATCCCTCTGCTGCTGCTCATGTTGCCGGCGATGCTGACTGCGCTGGCGGTGGTGCGCGAGAAGGAGACGGGCTCGATCACCAATCTGTACGTGACGCCGGTCACGCGTCTCGAGTTTCTGCTTGGCAAGCAACTGCCCTATGTCGGCCTGGCGATGGTGAACTTCCTACTGATGACGCTGCTCGCGGTCACCATCTTTGGCGTGCCAGTCACGGGCAGCTTCTTCACTCTCGCGCTGGCCGCGCTGATCTTCTCCTTCGCCGCGACCGGCATGGGGCTGCTGGCCTCGGCCGTCACTCGCAGCCAGATCGCTGCCATGTTCTTTGCCATGATCGGCACGCTTATACCGGCCACCCAGTTTGCCGGTCTGATCGATCCGGTGTCCTCGCTCGAGGGCTCCAGCAAGTTCATCGGGCAGATCTATCCCGCCACGCACATGATCTCCATCAGCCGCGGCGTTTTCAGCAAAGCGCTCGGCCTGGCCGATCTGACGGGGCCGCTGTGGTCGATGCTTTTGTCGGTCCCGGTCATTCTGGGCGCAGCCGTTTTGCTACTCAAGAAGCAGGAGCGCTGAGATGAGCAGAAGAACCCTGGCCAATATCTACGACCTCGGTGTCAAGGAGCTGTGGAGTCTGTGGCGCGATCCGATGATGCTCGTGCTCATCCTCTATGTGTTCACGGCGTCGGTCTACACCTCTGCCACATCCATGCCGGAGACGCTGCACAACGCGCCCATCGCCATCGTCGACGAGGATAATTCGGCGCTGTCTCAGCGGATTGCCTCGGCATTCTACCCGCCGCAGTTCACCCAGCCGGCCATGATCGACTATGGGGACGTGGACCCGGGCATGGATGCCGGGCAGTACACGTTCGCCCTGGTCATTCCGCCCAACTTCCAGCGCGACGTGCTGGCGCGGCGTTCGCCCGCCGTGCAGCTCAATGTCGACGCCACCCGCATGGGCCAGGCGTTCACCGGCAGTGGCTACGTTCAACAGATCTTCACGGGTGAAGTCAACGAGTTCGTCAAGCGTTATCGTGGAACCGACGCGCCCCCCGTTGATCTGGCGATGCGCGCGCGCTTCAACCCCGCGCTGGACAAGGCCTGGTTCGGCTCCGTGGTGCAGATCATCAACCACATCACGCTGCTGTCTATTATCCTGACTGGCGCGGCGCTCATCCGGGAGCGCGAGCACGGCACCATCGAGCACCTGCTAGTGATGCCGGTTACCCCTGCGCAGATCATGCTCTCCAAGGTCTGGTCGATGGCCCTGGTCGTGCTGATCGCCTCCTTCCTGTCCCTGAATCTCATGGTGCGCGGCATCCTGGGCGTGCCCATCGAGGGCTCGATTGCGTTGTTCTTCGCCGGCGCGGCCCTCAGCCTGTTCACCACCACCTCGATGGGCATTTTCATCGCCACGCTGGCGCGCAATATGCCGCAGTTCGGCATGTTGATGATGCTCACGATCATGCCGCTGCAGATGCTCTCGGGTGGCACCACGCCGCGCGAAAGCATGCCCGAGATCGTGCAGAACATCATGCTGATCGCGCCCACCACCCATTTCGTGGAATTGAGCCAGGCCATTCTCTACCGGGGTGCGGGCCTGGAGACGGTATGGCAGCCGTTCCTGGCGCTGGCCCTGATCGGCACGGTGCTGTTTTTCCTGTCGTTGGCACGCTTTCGCAAAACCATCGGCCAGATGGCGTGACTGGCTGCCGCGTGTACTCGTAAACAAATGCTCGTATCGTGCGAAGCAAGTGTTGACTGATAGGATCTGATCGCCCCGATCAGAACTTGGCTCGCCAGTTTCTGCGGGGCATTCAATAACGCTGTCGTGTGCGCTCCAGATCCAGTTCCGAAAAACGTCGACCTTCCAGGTTAACCCTCCAGCCCTTGCCGCTGAATTCAAACCGATGCGGTCACCTCAACGTCAACGGTATACACCTCTCCCCTTAGTACCTCTGGCGGAGAGCTAGGCACGCCGACGGCGATGGTGCGGTTGTCCTCACCTCTGCTATCAATCGCCATTGGCTAGGCGCCCCAATGCTCACAGTAAAGCTGGGGATGCATAAAGCAATGCTACTCCCGCATTTGTTGCTCAATAGATAGATCTTAATCAACTCCAACGCATTTAAATCGCTCACAAAAACAAACGACTGGACGGTTTTTTATTGCCCCGCTACCGTTGATCGAAGGATCACTGCCAATCTACCGGCACCACTAGCTGCGCTATCGCAGTCTTCAGTGAGGCCACAGAGAAGGAGAGCCACCATGGCTGAAGAAAACACTACCGCGCAAAACCCGGAAGAGGATCTGACAAGCCGCTTTCCAACGGCCTATACCATCCTGCTGCTACTGATCGTTCTAGTTGCTGCGCTGAGCTGGGTTATTCCCGCCGGAAAGTATGAGCGAGTGATGAATGAAGAGGTCGGTCGTGAAGTGGCTGTGCCAGGTACTTACCAAGTGGTCGAGCCCATCCCCCAGGGCTTTATGGACGTCATGCTGGCTCCCATTGCGGGTTAATGAGATGGTCACCCCCACACCCTGTCAGGGCTAGGCTTTGACAGGGTGTTTTATTTTCGGAGGCCATCATCATGAGCACTGCAACGCTGGTCGGCATCGACCTCGGCAAGCACAGTT
>Ga0172376_10003096_pt1 | contig 19931 bp, 19 predicted proteins | sample Lak35m_FD_121114 | JGI IMG/M metagenome (GOLD analysis project Ga0172376, IMG submission 121114) | Freshwater microbial communities from Kabuno Bay, South-Kivu, Congo - kab_092012_35m | ecosystem: Environmental > Aquatic > Freshwater > Lake | place: Democratic Republic of the Congo: South-Kivu... | reverse complement strand
TCCCTTTTGCCCGCGCCCTTTTGCCCGCTCCCTTTTGCCCGCTCCCTTTTGCCCGCTCCCTTTTGCCCGCTCCCTTTTGCCCGCTCCCTTTTGCCCGCTCCCTTTTGCCCGCTCCCTATTGCCCTGCCCTCCTGCTCCCGGCTGCGTAGGTCCGCCCAGCGGCCATTTTCGGTAGTGTGGGGCGCGAATCCCGACTAGATCCCCTGCCGCGAGCCACCTCATGCGCGATCCCTCCTCCAAGAAGCTGGAAGAAGCCCGACGACGACTGTTCCAGAGGCCCGAGCCGGTCTCCGCGTTCGGCACGCCCGAGTTCCGGCGCACGGGTTTTCTGATGCTGATTCTGCTGGGCGTCGGGGCCTTTGTGATCTTCCTGCAGTGGGAGCGCGCCTCCCGCGCCGAGAAGGAAGCCACGGAGGCCGCCCAGCTGGCGGCAATGGGGACGCCGGTACCCAACGATGCGACGCTGCGCGAGCAGCGCCGCATGACGATGTTCCAGGGAGCCTTGGCCGACGCCAACAACGGCGAAGACTTCCGCGAGAGCAGCGGCTATTCCAATCTGCTGCGCTTTGTCCGCGAGTATCCGCCGGCTGAGGTCCACGAGAAATCCCGGCGCTGGCTCGACTGGGACGGCGCGACCTTCGACCCGGATGGCTGGCGCGGCGAGTTCTGCCGCTACCGGGGCGTTTTCGCCGGTTTTTCGGCCGTCAAGCTGGGCCAGCCCGTGCTGGGCACGCGCGATGTGTGGCGCGGCTTTCTGATGGAGCCGGACAAGACCGAGCCGGTGGTTTTCGACCTGATCTGCGCCGAGGAGGAGGTCCCCAACCCGCGCATCTTCTACGACGCCTGGGACATCGAGGGGATCTTCTACCGCACCGTGCGCTACGAGGACCGCGAGGGCAAGACGCAGGAGATTCCTTACCTGATCGCCCGCACGCTGAAGCCCGCCGAGGCGCCGGCGGACAAGCTCGGCTTCATGGAAAACCCGATCGTGACGCTGGTCGTGGTCGTGGGACTCGCACTTCTGCTCGCTCGTCTGCTAATCTTGTACACCAAAACGCGGTCCACGATGACCCGACCGGTCGGCGGCCATGCGGCCCTGACCAGTCCCCGATCGCGCCCGCCATCCCCCCCGACCCCCCCTGCCTCCCATGTCTGAACAGAAGGATCCCTCCAACGCGGGCGAGCGCCCGCTGTCGATGAAGGAGAAACTCATGGCCCAGCGCCGCGCGCAGGCCGGCGATGCCGAGACTCCCGCATCCGCAGCTCCCAGACAGGAGCCCGCCAAGGCGCAGGCCGCTCAAGCCAAGCCCGCGGCCGCTGCTCCGGCCCCGAAGAGCGCAGCCCCGGCTTCCGCGAGCGCCGCTCCCGCCGCCAAACCGTCATCGTCGGGGCGAGCGGCCGCCGCCGCGCCCAAGGCGAGCGCCTCGAGCGGAAAGTCGCGGCCCGCGAAGAAGGAGATCTCCGCGGATGTGCAGCGCACGACCAACATCCTCAAGGAGAAGGAAAACAAGATCCTCAACTATGTGTGGATGGCCTGCGGGGTGATCTGCCTTGTCGCCGGCTTCGTCCTGTGGCACTCGATCAGCACCACCAAGGAGCTCAAGGAAGCGGCGATCGCGCGCGAGAAGCAGATCGACACCGCGCTCGCGACGCTCAAGGAAGGGCGCGATCCCCTCAAGGAAGGCGATGCCAAGTGGATTCTCGAGAAGGCCGAGAACACCAAGGCGGACTGGAACAAAACCCGCGTCGAGGCTTCGGTGCGCGAGATCCTGCGCCGCGCGCAGAACACGCTGGATCAGGCCAAGGAACGCGGCGAACTCACCGACCGCATGAATGCGCTCGAAGGGCAGGCCAACAGTCCTGCCGCGCTGTCGATCGAGCAGATCAAGACCGCGCGCCGTACCGCGCAGGATCTGATCGAGAAATCCTCGCTGATGGGCGATGAGTACAAGACACGCGGAGAGCAGGCCCGCGACAAGCTCGATCGGGCCTACTTCGACAAGCTGATCTCCGATGCCAAGGGCAAGGGACAGTCCCGCGAAGCGCTCTCGCTGCTGACCCTGGCCGAGATCGAAATCAACACCGCGCTCAACACCGCGGCCCGCGGCAAGAATCCGGAACGCAAGAACACCTACGAGGCGCTCTTCAAGCAGGTGATCGCCGACTCCGACGGAATCGCCAAGGCCATCTTCACGCCCGAGGCGATCGAGAAGGAGCCTTGGAAGGACGGCCTCTCGGGCGAGCAGGAGAAGAACTGGCAGAAGCCCGGCGTCGATGGTTTCCAGATCATCGGTGGCGAACTGCAGGCGGTCGGCCCCAAGGCCGGCAGCGGCAAGAACGGCATCATCTCGATCGGCGACCGGGAGCAGCTGCGCGACTTCGTCGTCGAGATCGAGTTCGTGCCCGTCCGCGGCAACTTCCGCTTCTACCAGCGTCTGTACTCGCGGGCCGACAACACGGTGCCGCAGTTCGATGTCTACACGCGCGGCAACGACGTGCCCTTCAAGCCGGGCCAGAGCTACCGCGTGATCGTGTCGGTGATCGGCTCGCACTACAAGGTCGAGATGCCGGACACCGACATCACCGGACTCCCGGACGAAGACGTCAACTGGACCAAGCAGCGCTTCGGCGCCATCGGGGTCGAGATCTACGAAGACAGCGAGATCAAGATCCAGAAGCTGCGCTTCAAGGAGCTGCGCTCCAACAAGCGCCAGTAGGCCGGAAAGCCCGGCGAGCCTCAGCCTCTCCGGTCAGCAGGGCGGGTCCTTGGGGCCCGCCCTCTCATTTTGCGACTTCCTGCGAGGAGCGAGCCCCGGCGGGGTCCTGCCCAGCGCAGGCCCGGCACAGGGAAGAGCTTGGAATGAAGCCGCACCCACGGTACAACATGGGGCTTCCAAACCCCCGTGGGATGCTCCCGCGGGGGCCCCCCCCTCTGACGGAGAATCCGCCACGATGCTTTCGACGATTCTGGCCTTCGCCCAAGGCGCCGCTGCGCCGGCCGCGGCCCAAGGTGCCCACAAGAGCGAATTCGACCTCCCCATGCCCGATCTGGCCTCGGCTTCCTTCCTCGACGGAAGCCTCAACGGCCACGACCTGCTGCTGGGAGGCATCTTCATCTGCCTGCTGGGCATCGTTTTCGGCCTGGTCGCTTTCGCCCAACTCAAGAACCTGCCCGTCCACACGGCGATGCGCGAGGTCTCGGAGCTGATCTACGAGACCTGCAAGACCTACCTGTTCACGCAAGTCAAGTTCATCGTCATCCTCGAGCTGTTCATCGGCGCGGTGATCGTGGCCTACTTCGGCCTGATCCTGCACAAGCCGGCCAGCGAGATCCTGCTGATCCTCGTGTTCAGCCTGATCGGCATCGCAGGCTCGGTGGCCGTGGCGGCCTTCGGCATCCGGGTCAACACCTTCGCCAACTCCCGCACGGCCTTCGCCGCGCTGGGAGGCAAGCCCTACCCCGTCTACCAGATCCCGCTCAAGGCGGGCATGTCGATCGGCATGCTGCTGATCAGCGTCGAGCTCCTGCTGATGCTGGTGGTGCTGCTGTTCATCCCCAACGAGGTGGCCTACAAGTGCTTCCTCGGCTTCGCCATCGGCGAGTCGCTGGGTGCCTCGGCTCTGCGCATCGCGGGCGGCATCTTCACCAAGATCGCCGACATCGGCTCGGACCTGATGAAGATCGTCTTCAACATCAAGGAAGACGACGCGCGCAACCCGGGCGTGATCGCGGACTGCACCGGCGACAACGCCGGCGACTCGGTCGGCCCCACGGCGGATGGTTTCGAGACCTACGGCGTCACCGGCGTCGCGCTGATCAGCTTCATCCTGCTGGCCGTGGAGGTTCCCGCCTTGCAGGTCCAGCTGATCGTCTGGCTGTTCGCGATGCGCGTGCTGATGATCGTGGCTTCGGCCGTCTCGTACTGGATCAACGAAGCGATCTCCAAAGCCCGCTACGGCAACGCCACGCACTTTGACTTCGAGGCCCCGCTGACCTTCCTGGTCTGGCTGACCTCGTTCGTGTCGATCGGCGTGACCTATGCGGCCTCCTACCTGCTGATCCCGACTCTTGGCGACGGGACGCTGTGGTGGAAGCTCTCGACGATCATCACCTGCGGCACGCTCGCCGGCGCGATCATCCCCGAGCTGATCAAGGTCTTCACCTCGCCGAAGTCGGGCCACGTGCTCGAGTGCGTCGAGGCCTCCAAGGAGGGCGGCGCCAGCCTCAACGTGCTGGCGGGCCTCACCGCCGGCAACTTCAGCGCTTACTGGATGGGCGTCGTCCTCGCGATCCTGATGGGTGCGGCGGTGTACTTCGCACCGTCCTTGGGCGCGATCATGCGGTTCGAGGCGATCTTCGCCTTCGGTCTGGTGGCCTTCGGCTTCCTCGGCATGGGTCCGGTGACGATCGCGGTCGACTCCTATGGACCGGTGACGGACAACGCCCAGTCGGTCTATGAGCTGTCCCTGATCGAGGAGGTCAAGGACGTCAAGAACGGCATCCAGAAGGAGTACGGCTTCACGCCCGACTTCGAGAAGGCCAAGCACTATCTCGAGGAGAACGACGGCGCGGGCAACACCTTCAAGGCCACGGCCAAGCCGGTGCTGATCGGCACGGCGGTGGTCGGCGCGACCACAATGATCTTCGCGACCATCATGGCGCTCAAGGGCACGGCGACTTCCACCGAGACCTTCTACTAGAGCCTCTCCCTGCTGAACCCCAACTTCCTCCTCGGCCTGATCCTCGGCGGCGCCGTGATCTACTGGTTTTCGGGAGCCTCGACGCAAGCCGTGGCCACGGGTGCCTACCGGGCGGTGGAGTTCATCAAGAAGAACATCAAGCTGGACAATGGGTCCGGCAAGGCCTCGATCGAGGACTCCAAGAAGGTCGTCGCGATCTGCACCGAGTACGCGCAGAAGGGCATGTGGAACATCTTCCTCGCGGTGTTCTTCCTGGCACTCGCCTTCGCGTTCTACGACCCCTACTTCTTCATCGGCTACCTGATCGCGATCGCCCTGTTCGGCCTGTTCCAGGCCCTGTTCATGGCCAACGCGGGCGGTGCCTGGGACAACGCCAAGAAGGTCGTGGAAGTCAACCTCAAGGCCAAGAACACGCCGCTGCACGCGGCGACGGTCGTCGGCGACACGGTCGGCGACCCGTTCAAGGACACGAGTTCCGTGGCGCTCAACCCGGTGATCAAGTTCACCACGCTCTTCGGCCTGCTGGCCGTCGAGCTGGCGCTCTCGCTCAAGGGCCAGCCGATTCTCGGTTGGGCAGCGCTGGGCTGCTTCCTGGTGGCGAACTTCTTCGTCTACCGTTCCTTCTACAACATGCGCATCAAGAACTGATCCCGCGCGAAGCCTGAATCCGACCGCGGCCGGCCCTGCTCCCCGCAGCGCCGGCCGCGGCGCTTTTCAGCCCGCGCTCGCGCGGTTCCGGCGCGCGCGCCAGAACTCGATCACGATCGGCATCACCGACAGAATGATGATGCCCAAGATCACGTACTGGAAGTTCTTCTTCACCACCGGCAGGTTGCCAAAGGCATGGCCGAGGTAGACGAAGCCCGCCACCCAGATGATGCCGCCGATCACGTTGAAGGCGGCGAAGCGCGGATAGCTCATCGTGCCGACACCGGCGACGAAAGGCGCGAAGGTGCGCACGATCGGCACGAAGCGGGCCAGGATGATCGTCTTGCCGCCGTATTTCTCGTAGAACTTCTGCGTCTTGACGAGGTGTTCGGGATTGAAGAGCCTCGATCGCTCCCAACGAAACACCTTGGGCCCCATGTATTTGCCGATGGAGTAGTTGACGGCATCACCGGTGATCGCGGCGACGATCAGCAGGATCACGATCGAGTGCACCTCGATCGGCGAGCCCTGGGTGGCGGACAGCGCCCCCACCGCGAACAGCAGCGAGTCACCGGGGAGGAAGGGCGTCACGACCAGCGCCGTCTCGCAGAAGATGATCGCGAAGAGCAGCGCGTAGAGCCAAGGGCCCAGATCGAGTGCCCACTCGTTGAGGTGCTGGTCAAGGTGCAGGAAGACGTCGATGAAGTGCTTCAGGGCGTCCATGGTGTCGGAGGGATCGGTTGGGGGTTGGGCGGGAGTGTAGCCCTGTCCGGGAATCGGCTGGTCAGGTTATCCTCTCGGGCATGCTGTTGCCCCTCCTGACGGTCTGGCAGGCTCTCTCCGGCACGCTGCCGGCCGGGCCGCACGCCGGTGCCCGGGTCCAGACGGAAAAGGTGCGGATCGCCGTGGTCGGCGACTACGGAAATGGCTCCGCGGAGTCGGCCGCGGTGGCCGCGCGGGTGCATGCGCTGGACCCGCAGTGGGTCGTCAGCTCGGCTACGGCTCGACACCCAACAACTTTGCGCTGTTCGGCTCCTCCGACGAGCGTTTCCGCGTTCGCGGTGGAAACGAACAGGTTGTTCAGGCCCTCGCCCAGCCCTTTGCGAATCAGATCCAGTTCCAGCATCGACTCACGGCTGTGCGCACGCTCAGCAACGGCCGTCAGCGCCTCAGCTTCAGCACGCCGGGCGGCTCCGTCGAGCAGACCTTCGATCGCGTGATCCTGACCGTGCCCTTCGCGGTGCTGCGCTCCGATGTCGACCTCGCGCAGGCCAACCTGAAGCCGCTGAAGCGCACGGCGATCCTGCAGCAGGGCATGGGCACCAACGCGAAGCTGCACGTGCAGTTCAACCCGCGCCACTGGCACTCGCTGGGCTGCAACGGCGAGACCTTCGGTGACACCGGCTTTCAGAACACTTGGGACGAAACGCGTGGGCAGCCCGGGATCAGAGACATCCTCAACAATTACCTGGGCTCACAGGGCCCGAGCCTCCAGGGATTCAGCTCCGCGGCGGCCACCACGCGCTTTCTCGGTCAGATCGAAGGTCTGCTGCCCGGGCTCAGCGCCCGCTGGAGTGGCATCTCGAGCATCGACTACTGGCCCGGCTCGCCCCATCAGCGCGGCTCGTACAGCTACTGGAAGGTCGGGCAATACACGAGCTTCGCGGGCGTGGAGCGCGAGATCGAAGGCACGCTGCACTTTGCGGGAGAGCACACTTCGATCGAATTCCAGGGCTACATGGAAGGAGCTCTGGAATCCGGCGAGCGCGCGGCCAACGAAGTGCTCGACGCCATCTAGGGCCCGCCGGGGCCGGGCAGGGACCACGACCAGCTCAAGCCCGCGTACCAATCCTCATCCTGCTGGGCGATCACCAGTCCGATCGAGTGGTCGCCGATCGCCCGATCCACCACCGCGTGGAGGTTCTTCCCGTCCCACAGGTGCAGCGACTGCCATTGTTCGCTCCAGACGATGGAAAGACCGCCGATGACGCTCCACTCCTGCTCGAAATCATCGAAGGAAAGGCCCGCGTAGGGCGCCACCGGCAGCCCCGTCCACGCATCCAGACTCTTCACGAAGCTCAGGTTGTACGAGCTGCCGCGACTCGAACCGATGCGCGCGCTGGAGATGCCGAAGATCGCGGCAGGCCGCTCTTCGGTTTCGTCCCAAAGCCTCCAGTTGGCGAGCGGCTGAAGGCCCTCCGCCAGCGGGTTGTATTCGATGCCCGCCGAGATGCGCGGCGTGAACTGGTAACTGAGCGTGGTGCGGATGCGCGCGCGATCGGCGGGGATGCCCGGGATCACACGTGCGCCCAGCACGAAATAGCCGCTGTCCTGCCCCGTCGCACGGACGGGGCGCCCCTCGCCGGGTCAGACCGGTCAGGAGGGCACGCGCGACTCGATGCGCGCCGGGGGCAGGTCTTGCAGCAGCGGACTGAGGAGCAGCGGCAACAGATGCATCGGCGCGGATCAGTCTACCCCACCGCCTCGGGCCACCCGCGCTAGGATGAGGCGATGCTGCGCCCCGCGCTCCTCGCCGCCCTGCTGCTGATCCCCCCGCTGCCCTCGCGCGCGCCGGAGCTGGTCCTTCCGGAGGAACTGGTGACGGCCTGGCGCGGCGATCTGCCGCTGATCCTGAGCGCCCCGCACGGTGGGCGGGTGCGCGTTCCCGGCGGGAAACAGCGCAGCACGGGGGAGAGCGTGCGGGATGAGGACACGGCCGAACTGGCGCTGCTGCTCTCCCAGCAGCTGACCGATCGGCTGGGCGGCAAGCCCTATGTCGTGATCGCCCAGTTTTCGCGCAAGGACGCGGACGCCAATCGTCCCGCCGAGGAGGCGTTTGAGTTGGAGTGTTCGGCTGTCCACTGGCGTGCGTACCACTCGGCCCTGGAACAGGCCGTTTCCGAGTGCCGCGAGCGCTTCGGGGAGGCCTTGCTGATCGACATCCACGGCCAGGCCAAGGAACCCGCCGTCATCGCCCGCGGCACCCGTGACGGCCGGACCCTGCGCCGCTTGGAGCAGCGCAAGGGTGCCGAGTGGCTCCACGGAGCGCCCTCACTCGGCGAGCGGCTGCGGGCGCGCGGCTACGATGTCGTGCCGCGGCCCCATGCCGACGGTTCACCCGCCCGGGAGACGCTCTTCAACGGCGGCTACATCGTCGCGCACTACGGAGGCATGCGCGAGCAGGGCATCGATGCCGTTCAGCTGGAGTTCGGCCGCCAGCGCGAGGATCTGCTGCGGCTCAGCGCCGATTGCGGCGTCGCGATCGCGGATTTCCTGCGCGAAGCGGGCTACTTGCGGCCGCGCTGAGTCTTGGCTTTGCGAGCGGGTGTCGGCTTGGATCGCTGCATCCGGAAAGGATGCCCCGTGTCCTCGACGCCGATGTCGCGCAGCATCTTGCGCAACTCCAGCGAGTGCATTTCCTCGGCTGCGATCTGCGTGCGCGCGAATTCCTCGAGATAGACGCTGGAACCCTCGACGGCGTGGAGCAGTTCCTTGTACAGCGTCAGAGCTCGGGCCTCGTGAGCCGCGCTCTCCTCCAGAATGTCGCGCACCGCGTGGCGATGCGTCTCGTCGATCTCGGCGATCTGGAGCGTGGGGTGCCCGCCGAGCCCCGTGAGCAGCTCACCCGCCTGCTGGGCATGCAGCAGCGATTCGGAAGCCTGGGCCTTGAGGAAGGCCACGATCGGAATGCGATTGGGACCGGTGACCATCAGCGAGTAGTGCGTGTAGCGCACGACGCCGGCCAGTTCGAATTCCATGATCCGGGAGAGCAGCAGTTGCGTCGCGGTGATGTCGAGGTCTTTGAGCGGCATGCTCCCATGCTAGCGCGCCGCCAGCACCTGCTCAGCAGCCCTTCGCCCACTTTCCAAAGCCGCGTCGAGGCTGGCCCAGCCGTACTGGTCCCCCGCCACCAGCACCCCGCTCGGCGCGAGGGCCGATTCGCGCGCGGCGGGGAGCGCCTCGGGCACGCGCACCGTGCGCAGGTGCTGCCAGTTGGCGGCCCCGATCCCGTACCATTCGATCAATTGCCGGCGCACGCGCCACTCCAGATCGCCGGCCGCCAGATCCTCGGGGTTCACCACGCTGATCGAAATCAGCTCGTCGCCAGCCGGTGCGTAGGCGCGCGCGAGCAGTGTCAGCGTCACGAGCGTCTGGATCGGTCCCCGGCTTTCGCCGTTGAGCACGAGGATCGCTTCGCCATGCGGGGCGCGCGGAGCGCGGAAGTAGAGGCAGGCCGTCGAGCGCATCGGGGGCGGGGGCTGTCCGAGGAGCCGCGCATTGCCGAGTGGACCGGCCGCGAGCACGATCGATCTGGCCCTGAGGCGCTGACCGCCTTCCAGCACCAGCTCGCCGGAGCTCAGGGCGCGCACGGGGCTGTTGCAGCGCAGGACCGCTTGCGGCAGCCGCGCCGCGATCTGTTCGGGGATCGCGCCGATGCCACGCTCGGGCAACGCCGTGTCACCGCGGGCGAAGTTCGTGAAGACCGACTCGAAGCGGCGCACGCTGGTCGAGAGCTCCACCTCGAGGAACACGCCGCCCAGGAAGGGCCGGAAGAAGCGCTCGGTGATCTTGGGACCGAAGCCCTCCGCACGCAGCGCTTCCCGCGTGCTCATCGAGTCGGGGTAGGCCGCCAGACGCTGGGGGCGAAGGCGCAGGCGCGCCACGCGCAGTTTGTCACCCAAGGTGCCGACGCGGCTGTGCAGCGTCGCCAGCAACGCCTGCGGCCGGCGCAGCGGATCGGCGACGCGCTCGAAGCGCCCCTGCCAGCGCACCAGCGCGCCCGGCTCAAAAGCCCTGAGCCGCAGGGCCGCGTAGTCGAGCTGCCGGCGAGCCTCCGGATACGCCGTCAGCAGCACCTGGAAACCGGCATCGAACTGGAAGCCGCCGCTGCGCTCGGTCCACACGCGCCCGCCGATGCGCCCGGATGCCTCCAGGAGCAACACGCGCCGGCCGAGCCGCGCCAGCGCATCGGCACAGCTCAAACCCGCGAGTCCGGCACCCACCACCAGGCAATCCCGCTCCTCCATGCTCATGCCAAGGCCTCCGCCGCCGCCAGACCCGACAGCACCGCTCCCTCGACGCGCGGTCCGGCAAACGCGTCTCCACCCAGAACCAGCCGCGGCTCGCTCGACAGCACGACGCAGCGCTCGGGATGCACGCTCTCTGGCTTGGCGTAACGCCATCCATGCACTTCAAAATCGAGGATCGCGCCCTCGATCCAGGCCGAAGCTGCGCGCAGCAGCGCATGGCCCGCGGCGCGCCGCTCCAGATCCCAATGCCGCAAGGAGAACTCCGCGCTGCCGTGCAGCGTGAGGCAGGGCACGGCGCTGATGCCCTTGCGCTGGTTGTCGGCCACGAAGGAGAGTTCCCCGCTCTCCAACTGCAGCGCGCCGGGCTCCGGCACGCGCGAAGGCCGGGCGAGCCGCGCCATCACGGCGATGCAGCGCTCGTACTCGATGGCGGGCACGCGGTCTGACCACGGCGGGACCAGCAGGGCGCGGCTCTGGGGCAGCGGCGCGCTCAAGAGCACCGCGCGCGCGCGCAGCACTTGCCCCGCAGCCAGCGTCACGCGCCAGGCACCGGACTGCGGTTCCACGCTCCGCACCTCGCTCTGCGTGCGGCAATCCAATCCCCGAGCGAGTTGCTTGGCGATCGCGTTCATGGAGACCACTCCGCACCAGCGCGGATGGCCATCGAAGGGCTCGGAAAAACCGCGCGTCCACTCGCGGATCAGGCCCTGTGCGCGCCAATCCTCGGCGAGCGCGGCGAAGCGCGGATCCCGGGTGGTGAAGAATTGGGCACCATGGTCCGCGACCGCCCCGTCCGCCAGCCGCCGCGTCGCCATGCGGCCACCCACGCCGCGGCCCTTGTCGAGCAGCAGGACGCGCTGTCCGGCGCGCTGAAGCGCTCCGCCCGCGACGAGCCCGCACAGACCCGCGCCGACGATCAGCGTGTCGCACTCAGGGTACGAGGCTTGCGCCATGCTCAGGGACCCAGCGGCAGTCCCGCTTCGAGCCAGACCCAGAACATCACCGACCAGACCACGAGGAACGCGAGCGAGTACGGGAACATGGTCGCGACCAGCGTTCCGAGCCCAGCCTTGGGGTCGTAGCGCTGGAAGAAGGCGATGATCAGCGCGAAGTAGCTCATCATCGGCGAAACGACGTTGGTGCACGAATCGCCGATGCGGAAGGCGCATTGCGTGGTGGCCGGGTCGACACCCGCGAGCATCAGCATGGGCACGAAGACCGGCGCCATCAGCGCCCACTTGGCCGACGCGCTGCCCATGACCAGATTGACGATCGCCGTCAGGAAGATGAACGCGATCAGCACAGGCGAGCCGCTGAGGCCGGAGGCCTGGAGCGCCTCGGCGCCCTTGACCGCGAGGATCAACCCCAGGTTGGTCCACTGAAAGTAGGCCACGAACTGCGCGGCGAAGAAGACCAGCACGAGATAGCCCGCGAGGCTCTCCATCGACTTCGCCATGCCCTTCATGGCCGCCGCATCGCTGGTGATCGAGCGCGTGACGACTCCGTAGGCCACGCCGGCGAGCGCGCCGGAGAGGAAGATCAGCGTGACGATGCCCGACATGAACGGCGAGTGCAGCACGCTGTCCGTCTTGGGATCGCGCAGGAAGCCGCCTTGGGGCAGGGTGCCCCACAGGATCAGCGCGGCGAACAGCGCGAACACCGCGAGAGCCGCCAGCAGACCGCGCTTTTCCGCGCGGGTCATCGGTTTCAGCAGGTCGGCCGCCTGCTGATCGCTGCCGCCCTTCCACGGACCCAGACGCGGCTCGACGACCTTCTCCGTGAGCCACCAGCCCGTGGCGGCGATCACGAAGGTCGAAGCCGCCATGAAGTAGTAGTTGCAGGCCGGGTTGACGAGCGCGGCCGGATCGACGATGCGCGCCGCCTCCTGACTGATGCCCGCCAGCAGCGGATCCACGGTGCCGAGCAGCAGGTTGGCGCTGTAGCCGCCCGAAACCCCCGCGAAGGCCGCCGCCATGCCGGCCAACGGATGGCGACCGGCGGCGGCGAAGATCGAACCCGCCAGCGGCACGAGCAGCACGTAGCCCAGCTCGCTGGCGACATTCGACATCACGCCCGCGAAGATCACCACGCCCGCCAGCCAGCGGCGAGCGGCGGATAGCACCACGAGGCGCAGCGCTGCGCCGATCAGGCCGCTGGATTCGGCGATCCCGATTCCCAGCAAGGCGACCAGCACCGTTCCCAGCGGCGCAAAGCCGGTGAAGTTGGTGACGGTCTTCGTCAGGATCAGATGCAGGCCCTCGACCGAGAGCAGGCTCAGGGGCACGAGTTCCGCGCCGGTCTTGGGATGCACGGCGCGGACGCCGGCCTGCACCGCCAGCTCCGAGCCCAGAATCACCAGCAGCGCAAGGATCAGGAACAGCGTCGCGGGATGCGGCAGGGCATTGCCGCTGCGCTCGATCACCTGCAGGAATCGGTCGGTCAGGGAACGCGAGGGGGCCATGGCCTCATGCTACCCGCGCCGGGCGCGGAGCAACGTGGCCGCCAGCAGGATTCCCGCCCCCAGCAGCGCCAGACGACCGGGAATTTCTCCGTGCACCAGCAGCGACCAGACGGGATTGAGCACCGGTTCCAATAGCAGCAATAGCGTCACCTCCAGCGCATCGAGTTCGCGCACGGCCCGGGTCACGAGCAGGTACGCCAGCGCGATCTGGAACACGCCGATGTAGACCAGCCAGGCCCAGCTGCCGGCGCCGGCCTCGAGGATCGTCGTCGGTCCGCTGCCGAACGCGATCCCAAGGCAGGCAGCGGCCGCGATCGCGTTGCCGGCCACCACGGCCTGCAGGGTCTGATCCCCATTGCCGGCCTTCGCCAGCCAGCGAAAGCCCATCATCGAGAGCCCCCAACCGACGCCGGAGATCAGCCCGATGCGGTTGCCCAGGGCAGGATCGGGCGCTGTCGCCGACGGTGCCGCCTCATCGAAGAAAAAGCACACCAGCCCCGCAGCCATCGCCACGAAAAACCACAGATCGCGCAGCTTCCAGCGCTCCTGCAGCAGGAAGGGCGCCAGAATCAGCACATACAGCGGCGCGGTCGCCTGCAGAAAAATGGCGTTCGCGGAGGTGGTCAGCTTGTTGGCGACCACGAAGGTCGAAAGCGTCGCCGCATAGATCACCCCCACCAGCCAAGCACGCGGACTGGGCCAGACCCGCGCGGCCGGCGCCATCGCCAGAAAAGCGAACAGCGCGATCAGCGAGCGCAGTCCGGCGAGCTCGAAGCCGCGGAACTCGCAGGCCTTGATCGCCACGCCGCCGGTCGAAAACAGCGCGGCGGCGCACAGCAGGTGGAAACGGGCCTTGGCGTGGGTGGGCATCGAAGGACCCGCGGGATGCTAGCGTATGGCGGATGTGGCGCCGAGCACGCGACTATGCGGATCTGTGCGAGTGCGCGGCGCGCTTCGCGGAAGGCCGGCTCACGAGCTTTCCGGGCTGGGGCGCGCCGGGACTCGATGCGGAGAGCCTGCCGCTCGCGGCGCTGCTCGCAGGCCTGTGCCGCGCGGGCTTTCTGACCACGGCCTCGCAGCCGGGCACGGCCATCGACCGCCAGGGCTACCAGCAGCGCGCCTTCGTGGCGGGCTTCCTCGATGCCAAGGCGCTGGCGACGCTGCCATCCAGTGGCCTGTGCATCGCGGGAATCCGCTCGGTGGCTCTCTCGCGCGATGAGCGCGGCGCGCGCGTGATCGGACGAGCGGGCACGCAGGAGCAGGAACTGGAGCTGTTCCGCGATGCGGTGCCTCGTCGGGCGTGGCTCGAACTCGGCCGCTGCGCCCATGTCACGCTCTACGATCCGGTCTGGGGGCGAAACGAGCGCTTGTGGACGTCGCTTGCGGAATGGATCAGCGAACGACCTGCGCCAGGCCGTAGAGCTCGAGTTTCTGATCGTTCAGCTGCATCTCGCCGCGCGCGATCGCCACGCACGCGCCGCCCACGACCCAGCTGATCAGCGTGTCGCGCTCTTCGAGCTTGACCTCGAGCCGGCCGGAATTCGGCAGCGGATCGACGCGCCAGCGTCCGGGCCAGCGGAAGAAGCCCGCCGCCTGCTCCCACGCATCGGCGCGGAAGTTGGCCTTGGCGAGTTCCAGCGTCGGACTCGTGGCGACGAATCCCGTGCAGGGGTTGAGCAGCGACTTCAGTTCGCCGCCGGTCTGGTGAAAGACAACCAGCTCGGCCTTGTCACCGCGCCCGCGCAGCGCGTAGAGCCCGTTCCAGCCGTCGCCGAACAGGCCAGCATCCGGATCGCTTATCAGGTTCATGCCCGGCAGCAGCGTGAACTCGCGCAGCGCGGCACCCACATAGGTGCGATCCTTCCAGGTCAGCGCGGCGGGCCCGCTGCTGCGCGCGAACACGCCCTTCTCGTTGCGCTGGGCGGAACGTGCCTGCAGAGCCTGCGTGCTGAGGCCGGGGTGCTGGGCGCTGCCCTTGAGCGTCCAGCCCTCTGCGTCGTCCCCGCGGAAGCTGTACTGCGCGGAATCTCTCAGCGCGAGCGGCTCGGCGCCCTTGACCTTGTACTCGCCCCCGCCGGGGAGCTCGACCCAGCCCTGCTTTTCGATGTGCAGCACGAACCACTGCTCGTTCTGGGCCTTGGAGTCCTTCTTCCCCCGGTTGAAATCGGCGGCGAAAACGGCTCGGCGGCCTTCGCATTCTCCGATGAACACGAAGAAATCCGAGGCGTAGGAGCGCGGGGCGGAGCGCGCGCGTTCCCATTCCACCGCGGTGGGCTGGGACTCTGTGCAGAGCAACGCGGTGGCAAGGAGCAGCAGCATGATGGAAGACTACGCCTCCCATGGCCGGACGGTTGCGTTCGCAGCCCGGATTCCTACTCTAGTCTCACACACGGCTTCCAAGACCCGTAGCCCCCACTCATGTCCCAGGCCCCCGCTCAAGACCATCCCTTCGCCCTGTGGAGCGTGCGACTCGCGGCGCTCTGGCTCGCGACCGGGGCGCTCGCCAAGCTGTTCATCGGCACACCCGCCTTCCTGCCCGCCTTCATCCGCGAACAGACGCCGTTGAGCCTCGACCTCACCTACATGCTGGTGATCGGGATCGAGCTGGCGATCGTGGCGCTGGCCTGCTTGAGGCCGCGGCAGATCTGGTGGGTGCTGGCCGGACTATTCGTGTTCTTCGACTTCATCCTGAGCACCCAGATCGCCGCCGGCGAGGAATCCTGCGGTTGCTTCGGCGGACAGATCCAAGTCTCGCCCTGGCTGATGATGGGCATCGACACGGCGCTGCTGCTGGCGCTGCTCGCCTCCCAGCCTTGGCGCATGCTGGTCTCGCGCGGGGCGAGCCTGCCGGTCTCCGTGCTGGCAGCGGCACTGGCCCTGATCGCGCCCGCGCTCTACCTGCGAGGCCAGCTGGCGCCCGCACCCGTGACACCCACCGAGCCTGGCGCGACGGCGGCGCGCGAGCTGCCGCGCTGGGTCGTGCTGGAGCCGGAGAAGTGGGTGGGCAAGAGCTTGTTCGACATCCCGGAGCTGACCACATGGCTGGGCGCGGACCAGCTGCCGACCGACGGCGTCCTGATTTTCTGGCGCCAAGGCTGCTCGCACTGCGCCGAGCACCTGCGCGCGCTCCGCGGCCTCGACAAGGGCGAACAGCCCATCACGCTGGTGCAGATCCGCGATGACCTCAAGGATGGCCGGGCCGTCGATGTGCTGCCCGAGGGCGCGCATGTCGCGGAGCTTGCCTATCCGGAGAACCTGCAGGTGATGCTGCAGACGCCTTTTGAACTCGAACTCGTCGGCGGTGAGATCGTGCGCGCGCTCGACGAGCAAGCCGGGCGCGAGAAGCTCGGACTGCCCGCCGGGCGCTAGTCACCGCTGGCGACGAGATACGCGATCAGCCCCGCGCAGTCGCGCGAGGTCCGGCCCTCGGGATCGAGCCGGAAGACGCCGTTGCCCGAGCCGTCCTTGGCCGATTGCTCGAAGTAGGCTTCCACGCGCCCGAAACCCGCATCGTGCAGCGCGTCGAGCAGCTCGGGAATCGACCAGTAGCGCCAGATGTACGTGAACGCCCGCTGGAGTCGCGATCCGTCGCGGAAGCGGAAGTGGATGTGGCAGTGGTATTCGCCGCTGCCGGGCAGATACAGCGCCTGATCCCAGACATAGGTCACACCGCGGCCGATGCTGCGCCGCTCGCTGAGCTCGGCAGTCGCCTCGCTGCCGCCGTAAGCGTCGATCACGAACAGCCCGTCGCGCGCCAAACTCTTGCGCGCCGCGGTGAAGTACCGCACGAGCTCCGCGCGGGTGCGGAACACATAGTAGGAAAAGTTGGTCGCGCTGCGGATTTCAGGCCGGAAGGAGCCGGGTGAGCGCACGTCCGCCCAGCGCAGGCTGACGCGCTCGGCACGCGCCCCCAGCGGCGCGAGGTTGTGCTCGCGCCCCCAGCGCAGCACGCCGGCGTTGAGATCGAAACCCTCGGCGCGGCGCTCGCCCGATCCCTTGACCCAGCTCGCGCTCAACAGCGCCGTGCCGCAGAAATCCTCGCGAAACAGCCGCGGGGCATGGCCGAAGCGGCGGGAGTAGACGCGCGTCATGAAGCCCAGATCCACGAGCGGATCCTGCACCGCGAGCTGGTACAGCTCGTGCTTGTCGGCGTTGCGCGCGGTGAGTGCCGGCTGGCGCGGCATCAGCGCCCCCCGGAGCGCTTGGGTTCGGGCGCGGGCTTGGGTTCGGGCGCGGGCTTGCCCTTCCCGGGCAGCCGGCTCTTTTCCGGCGGCTTGGTCCACGCGGGCGTCACCTCGCCGTCGAACAGCGCGCGCAGACCCGCATGGCTCGCGAGCGCAGCCTCGTGGAGGTGGACGTAGTCGATGCGGTCGGCTTCATCGTCGACCGTGTGGTAGTCCTGGTGCATGTTGTAGCTCGACAGCGTCTGACCCATCACGCCGCGCTCCACGAAGGCGTAGTTGTCCGAGCGGCGGTAGAAGTTCTGATCCGGCCGCGGGTCGGCCACCAGCGGAATGCCCAACAGCGACCATTGCGGCCCCAGGCTGGTCTCGCCCCAGCCGGTAAGCCACAGCCGGCCCGATCCGCCGGCAAGTTCATCGGGGCGGCCGAGCATCTCGAAGTTGATGTTGATCAGCGTGCGCTCCAGCGGCACGGGAGGGTTGTCCAGATAATGGTTGGTGCCGATCAGGCCGATCTCCTCGCCCGTCGCCAGCAGCACGATCAGATCGCGCTTCTTCGGCGGCGAGGCCGCGAATTGACCGGCCAACTCCAGCACGACCGCGCAGCCCGAAGCGTCGTCATCCGCGCCGTTGTAGATCGTGTCCGCCCCTTCTTCGCCGTGCTCGTGCTCCTGCAGGTGGTCGTAGTGAGCGCTCAGCACGATCGCGGTGCCGTCCGGCTCGCTGGCGGGAATGCGCGCCACGACGTTGGCGGCCTCCAGATCGCGGGGTTCGTAACGCAGCTCCAATTCCAGTTCCTTCCATTCGCCACTGCGCACGCGGGCCGCGCACTCCTCGGAGAGCGCGATCGCCGGACGCTTCATGGGAAACAGCCGCGGATCGAGCGTGATCAGCACCCCGATGCCCTCGCCATTGCGGTGGCCGGATGCCGCCAGCCACTCGCGTGCCGTCTTGCGCTCGCTGGTGTCGAGCAGCACGGCCTTGGACTCCAGGCCGCTCGCCGGCAGGTCGGCGGCCGACTTCGCGATCAGGATCGGATAGCGACCGGCGGGGATCGGGACGCGTGCATGGCGCCAGTCCCGACCCACGCAGAGCGGCTGGCCCGCGGCGAGCGCGCGCGGCTCACCGGTGAGCATCTGGCGGCGGATGGGGACCGGCTGGAGGAAGCTCTGGCCCTGATGCAGCGGCCGCGCCCCGCTTTTCTCGAGCACCGCTGCGAGGTAGCGACCGGCCTCGAGCGCCTCCGGCGTGCCGGTGAAGCGCCCGCGCCACTCGTCGCTGGCGAGCGTGCGCACATGGTGCTCGAGTTCCGCGGCGGTGATTTCCGGCTTCAGCGTCGGCAGGCGGTTTTCGCCCGGAGACAACAACCACAGGCTCAGGAAAAACAACATGGGCCCAAGCTAACCTGCTTGGACCCATGTGCGCTCGCTGGCTTGAACTTCTTCGTCGAGCGTGCCGTTCTAGCGCGCTGAGATCGCTTCCTTGAGCGTGCGCAACAGCTGCTCGTTCTTGCGCGGCTCGCAGACCGGAATGCGCACGGCGCCGGGGTGCTGGCGCGGGATCGTCACCACGCCCGGTGCGCCCGGAGCGCCCTGATTGAGTTTGCGGTTGACGCGCCGAGCGAGTTCCTGCGGGTGGTCCACCTGCAGGAGAATCCAATCGCTGACCGGCGGAGAAGGCATCGGGCGAATGCCCGGAATGGATGCCAGACGCGAGTAGAAACGATCCTTTTCGTCGATCATCATGAAAAAGTCCCCCCGGACCCGACAGGGCTGATGGTGGGCTGCCACATTGGCGGGGACGGTGGTCCCCTCCACCCCCTGCGTCAGCCCACCCAGCCGCTCCAGTTCGGCCCCCTGCGGCCCGCAGCGTCCCGTAAGACCCTGCTGACCCTCAGACCGTCCCTTCGCCGGAAGCGCGCGGCGTAGTGGGCGCGGGTTGGGCCACCTCCCCAACCTCTTGGAATCGCGTCCGCCTTCGTACCGACCGCAGCACTTCCGTGCGGGTGTGAGGCCTACCCTATCTGGTGCTGTGAGGTCCTACAAGCAGGATCCGTGGGGCTTGTGGTTGAATTGTGGACTCTTCCCATTCTTGGCACCCACAGATCTCGCTGGCCCTGCACCGCGGCGCGGTTCACAATCCCAACCGGCAGCTTGCCCACCATGAATCCACAAGTCCCCTTGCGCCTGTGCGTCCCGGCTTCCACCTCCAATCTGGGGCCCGGCTTCGACTGTCTGGGCTTGGCGCTCTCGTTGTGGCTGGAGCTGCGCGTGGAGCGCACGCTCCCGAGCCCCGGCCTGCACTGGCTGGAGCGCAGCGGGACCGCCCGAGAGTGGCCGGAGGGCCCGGAGAACCTCATCTGGCGCGCCTACGCCGGTGCCTGCCAGCGCATGGGGCTTGCGCCGACGGGCTGGGAGCTGTCGGCGAGCAGCGCCATCCCCCTGGCACGCGGACTGGGCTCCAGCGGGGCCGCCATTGCGGCAGGCATTCGATTGGCCGTTCTGCAATCGTCCGTGGATTGGCCGATCGCGCATCAATTGGAATGGGGATTGGAATGCGAGGGTCATCCCGACAATACGACGGCGGCGCTGCTCGGCGGATTGACGCTGGCCGTCCCGCTGTCAGGCGGCCGATTGCGCGCGCTGTCTCTGCCGCTGGCGCCGGAGTGGGGCTTTGCACTGGCCTGGAGCGAGGTGCGCGTGCCCACCGCGACCGCGCGCGGCGTGTTGCCCGCCAGCGTGCCCTTTCGCGACGCGGTCGAGAACCCGCGTCGGCTCGCGCTGCTGCTGTGGGGCCTGCAGCACGGCGATGAGGACTGCCTGCGCGAGGGCAGCGCCGATCGCTTGCACGTCGTCCACCGCCTGCCGCTGATCCCCGGCGGCAGCGAGGCGCTCGAGGCGGCCCGCGAGG
>Ga0172376_10003092_pt1 | contig 19933 bp, 13 predicted proteins | sample Lak35m_FD_121114 | JGI IMG/M metagenome (GOLD analysis project Ga0172376, IMG submission 121114) | Freshwater microbial communities from Kabuno Bay, South-Kivu, Congo - kab_092012_35m | ecosystem: Environmental > Aquatic > Freshwater > Lake | place: Democratic Republic of the Congo: South-Kivu... | reverse complement strand
CGGTCCTTCCCGCATTCTGAATAAAACGCAGGAGGAGGCTTCGGGTGACCCGTGCCCCGGGAGCCGGCGTATGCCGCCAAGCGCAGCCAGGATGGCGAAGCGCAGGCGGCATCCGAGCGAGCGAAGGACAGGATGTCCGCAGCGAGCGTCCGGCGATGGGGTACGGGTCACCCGAAGCCGGCTTTGGCGAGTTGCCGGCGGAGAGAACGGGGATCCGCTTCGGGACGAAGCGGTCTACTAGGCAGGCTGAATCCTGTCCTACTAGGGGGCGTCGAGGGAGGCGGGGACGACGCCGGAACGGCTCGCCGGGGGAGCGGTCGCGGCGCGGCGGCTGCCGGCGCGGGGCCGGGCCAGGTCTTCCCGCTCGGCTTTCGTGAGCGACGACTTCGGCTCACCCGGGTGGCCGGGGACGCCGCTCGTGGGGCCCTGGCTCGTGCCGGCGAGGAAGTTGTCGATCGTAGCGCCCTCGCGGAGGTGGGTGAAGTGACGGGCCATCTCGATCCGCTGCTTCTTTTCGAAGATATCGTCGTAGAGCTCGTTTCGTACTTCCTCAAACTTCACCTGCGGCGGCTGCGTGAAGCCCTCGCAGTAGAGCACGAGAAACCGATCGGCCACCTGCAACACACCCGAGAGTTCGCCCGGCTTCAGTGCGAATGCCTCCCGCTCGATCGCAGGCTGCCCGCCGTACTTTTGGATCGGCGGCACCTCGCCGCGGAGGGCGCGGCTGGCGGGATCGACGGAATACTTCTCCGCGAGGTCGCTCAACAACTGAGGCGTGGGGTTTTCACGGGCGAGCGCCCAGACCTCCTGCGCCCGCCGCTGGTTGTCGAGGATGATCACGCGGCACTTGGCACGCGGGCCGAAGGTGGCGGTGAACGCCTTGTCGAGATCCTCCTGTGTGACGGGCACCTTGCCGACGAGCTTCTTGAGCGCGACGGTGGGCTCCACGATGTCTTCGAGGTAGTGCCGCACGGGCAGCTTCTGCTCACGGGTCACCCGCTCGATCCAGGCGGCCGTATCGACCGTGCCATCCGGCTTGCGGAATCCGAGCCGTTCCGCGGCGCGGGTGATCTCTGCGTCGATGTCGGCCTGCCCCACCGGTAGCTTCTCCCGCTCGAGCGCCTGTTGAAGAAGCGTGCGGGTGATCAGGATCTCGAGCACGTCGGGGCCGTGCCGCTCGACGCACTCGCGGCGCACCTGCTCGACGGGGATCGCGTCGCCGTTGACGAGCGCGGCCACACCCGGCCGCGCCGCCGACTTCGCGGGATCGTTGAGCACGTTTTCCACGGTGGAGGCATCCTGCAGTTTCCGGAAGAGATCGGTCGAGGCCGTGCGGCTCTTCTTCTCGCGGAGCTCCTCGGCGAGCCGCGGGCGGACGTCGTCGAGCTTGACCTCCGCCGCCGGCAGATGTCCCTCGCACTTCACGATGATGAATTGGTCGGCGACCTGTACGACCGGCGAGATGTGGCCCGGCTCGAGCGCAAAGACGGCCGCCTCGAACTGCGGGTCGCCGGAGTGCCGCCGCACCGGCTGCACCCAGCCGTTGGCGCTCGCGCTGCCGACGTCGATCGAATGCTGCCGCGCGAGCGCGCCGAATTCATCTGGCGCCGCGAGGGCCTGCGTGAGCAGCTTCTCCGCCTCGCCGCGGGATCGCGCCACGATGATTCGCGCCTTCACAGCCGGGCCGAACTGGTTTTCAAAGGCGTTGGCAACCTCCGCGGGGGTCGGCTCGATGCTCGCGTGGGCGAGCCTGCGCAGCGCGATCATCGGCCAGACGATCTCTTCGGCATACTGCTGGGGGGTGACGCCGCGCTCCTGCTGGATGAGCTCGATCCACTTGTCACGCGGGACGTTGAATCGCCGCGACATCGCGTCGATCTCGGCATCGACGTCCTGCTTGGTCAGCGACACGCCTTGCCGGGCGCAGGCCTGCTCGATGATCCGCTTGTTGACGAGCGTCTCGAGCACGGCCGTGCCGTGGCGGCTCAGGCACTCGGCGGCGAGCTGACCCTCGCTGATCTCGGCGCCGTTGACCACAGCCATCAGCTTCGCCTCGGGCTGTTCAGCGGCGGCGGCCGGTGGCTCGGCCCGAGGGGCGCTCTTCGGGGCGGCATCGGCCTCGACGCTGCCGGTGAGCAGCCGCCAGGCGAGGCTTGCGGCCACGATGATCACCAGGCCGCCGACCTCGCGGAGCGAGCCGCCGGATCGAAGCCAGCCGCGAGTGAAAACCGTCGAAGCGAGCGCATGAATTGGCGCCCGAATCGGCTTCCAAAGCCGTGTCCAAAGCCGTGGATAAAACCGCTGCATTGAAAAGCCCTCCTTGGCTACTCATCGAGCCCAAGAAACTAGGTAAATGGCGACTGCGAGGCAAGACGAGCCTGTGGCCTGGAAATCGCTGGCTTGAAGACCGCTTGCGGAGCAAGGGGGGCTTCTTCGACTCGGCGCTACTCGTCGTCAGGTCCGTCACCGACGACGAGCTTCACCCGCCTTGGCATCCCCAGGCGGCCGAGCAGGCCGAGGGCGCCCTTCGGCAGGCCGAGAAACTCGAGCTGCTCGAACCACTGTGGGATCTCCGCGGCGAGCTTGCCGACGCCCGTGCCACGCAGATCGAGCGACCGCAGATTTGTGAGGCCCTTGAGCTGCAAGAGCCCCTCGTCGGTGAGCGGGCCGCCGACGAGGTTGAGCACGGCGAGATCCTTCAGCGACTCGGCGCGGAAGCCCAGCAGGATCGCGAAGAGGTCGTCGGCACCCTCGCCATGCACCCGCACCTCCACGAGCTTGTCGGCCACGTGGCCGAAGTCGTCGCCAAAACTCTTACGGAGCCAGTCGGCCTCCTCCATGCGGGCTTCACCGCCGCGCTCGATCGCGGCCGTCACCACCTCCTGCTGCTGGGCATACGCATCGATCTTCGACGCGAGCCACTCGAGCTTGCCCGCCTTGAACTTCACGTATTCGGTCGCGTCTTCAAACGCTTTCTGGAGCCGGACGAACTGCTCGGGATCGCCGCCCCGGTCAGGGTGCATGGTGCGGGCCTTGGCGAGGTAGGCCTGCTTCACGTCTTCGAGCGTCACCGGCGGCATCAGCCCGAGGATGCCGATGCACTCGGGAGGCTGGTTGTCGGCGGTCTTCGCGGCGGGGCTGCTCATGCCGCAGAGCCTAAACCAGCAGCGTAGGCCGCGGCAAACCCGCTGGTGGGATAGGCTTCAGCCTGTCACGCCCCTGTAGGACAGGCCTCCGTGCCTGTTCCAAACAGGCAGAGACGCCTGTCCTACCAAGCCGGCTTGGGCGAGTTGAGATTGCCGCGTCAGTCGAAGGGACGGCGTGGTTCGCGCTTGACGACGGGCTCTGCAGCTTTCGGTTCTTCTGCGGCGTCTTCAGCAGGTTCTTCCTCGTCGTCTTCAGTCACCGGTTCGATCGCGAGTTCTTCCTTCGCGCCGTCGAGCACCGCCTCGGGGGTCTCCTGCCGCTCACGCCACGGTTTTTCCTTTTCGTAGCTCGCCAGTTCGTTCGCCAACTGTTCCTTCACCTCCGGCGACGAGTCGCCTGTCTCCACCGCCTTGCGGCTGTATTCGCGGGCTTTCGCAAAGTCGCCCGTTTCGGCGTAGCCCGCGGCGAGCGTGCTGATGATGTGGGCCTGCTTCCATTCGGTCTTCTCGCAGGCCTTCATCGCCAGTTCGATCGCCCGCTTGCCGTCTCGGATCGCATCGTCGGGAGAGGTCGCGAGCAGCCATGCGAGGTTGTTGAGCACGCCGTCGTTGTCGGCGTCGAGCGTGAGAGCCTTTTCCAAGTCGGCGAGGGCTGCTTTGTGGTCGCCGATCGAGATCGCGGCATCGCTGCGGCCGCGGCGGCTGAAGAACTGCTCGTCGTCGAGCTCGAGCGCCCGCGTGAAACGCCGGATCGCCGCGCGCGGCTGCTTGGCGGCAAGATAAAGCATGCCGAGCTGGCCGACGAGCACGGGGTCGTCGCCGTTTTTTGACACGAGCATGCGGAAATCACGAATCGCAGCGGGATAGTCGTTGGCCTCGGCGGCCATCAGGCCGCGGAGCTCCAGGGCGGCGGGATGGTTGGGCTGCTTGTCGAGCACCCGCTCGAGGTCGGCCGTGGCCTGCTCGGTGTTGCCCGCCTGTTGATGGATTCGCGCCCGCAGCACGAGCGGAATCGCGTCGTCTGGTTCGAGTTCGATTGCCTTGTCGAGATCGGCGATGGCCTTCGGCTGCTCCCCCTTGAGGGCCCGCACGCGGGCCCGTTGCAGCAGGGCGCCGGCGGCGTCGGGATCGACCTTGAGCGCCTTGTCGAACGTCTCGAGCGCCTTGTCGAGCTTGTTTTCCATCATGTAGGCCATGCCGAGCGCCTCGAGCAGCGAGGCGTCGTCGGGCTTCTCCGCGATGGCCACTTCGAGGTCTTCTCTGGCCTTCTCGAAATCGTCGTCGAGGAGATGAAACAGGCCGCGGGTGCGACGGATGTCGGCATCGCGCGGGGCGAGCTCCACGGCCTTGTCGTAGGCGGCGGCCCGCTTCGCTTCGTCGGCGTCTTCGAGATTGCCGAGGATCACATGCGCCTGGGCGATCTGCAGGCGATCGTCGCCGCCGAGCTCGACCACCTGCTCGGCCGCCTTGACGGCCCGCTTGCGGTCGCCGCCGGGGAGCGATTCGAGCCGTGCGATCATCAATTGGGCCGCGCCGAGCTTCGGGTCGCGCTCGATGGCCTCGTTGAGATCGCGCATCGCATAGGATCGCATCCGCGGCCACTGCGGGTCGGGCGTGGGGGAGTCGAAGATCGCCTCCACCACCATGCCGGCGCGGTCGATCAATGTGCCCGTGTAGAGGTCCTCGGCGAACTTCTTCGACTCGTCGTCGAGCCCCTTGTCGATGGCGGCCTTGCACCGCTCCAGCACGGTGCCGAAGTCGTCGAGATTGTCGGCGCCGAGCTTGGCGTCGATCGCCGCGTCGAGATCGGCCTGGCCGGGCTCGTCGGCGCGGGCCGGGCCGACGCAGAGTGTGAGCAGGAACAAGGCCGACAGGAAAAGACGCTTCTTCAGCTTCGTCATGAAAAGGCTCCTCGCGACGGCATCAGTATGCGGCAAGGACCCCCAGGAAGGCTACGCACGTTTCAGAGGGGCGCCGGCAGATCGCGGCGTGCGAAGGCGACGGCGCCGACAAAATAGGCCGCGATTCCAAGACCCAAGAGCACGCCGTCATACATCCCGAGCAGCCGCCACGACGCGGCCGGATCGCCCACCAGCCGCTGCGGTTCGTAGGCATTGAGGATCGAAAGATAGCCCACCCAGTCCAGCGACGAGCTCAGCCGGCCGACGAGTTTCGCGAGGATCGAGAAGACGTAGAACCCACAGAGGATGCCGATCGTCCGCCAGCGGTGGCTGTCGAACGCCGACACGCAGGCCGCGATGCCGGCCATGCAGACCATGAGGCCGAAGACATTGGCCGCGGCCGGGATGAAGCGTGCTGGCGAGACGAGGCCGGCCCACGGCCCGAAGGCCACGGCCGTGTAGACGGCGGCGTAGAGCACGCCGCAGAGCAGGGCAGCGCCGGCGGTCGTGGCGAGGGCCTGCGTCACGAAGACGGCCAGTCGCGTGACCGGCTGCGCGAGGATCATCTCCATCGTGCCGCGTTCGAGCTGGCCGGAGACGGCGTCGCTGCCGCGGGTGATGCCCCAGACCGTGGCGGCGAGCACGACGACCGGATCGACGAAGGCGAGCGCCACCCGGCCGGCGTGCGTGGCCACCTCCGAGAAGGGCACGCCGGAGAGCCGCTGCCAGTCGTCCGGGATCGCCCGCAGGAGCACCTCCTGAAACGCGCTCATCGGAATCTGCGCCGACAGCCAGAGATAGATCCAGGGAAACGCCGTCCAGAGCGCGGCGAAGGAAAGCAGCAAGACCCGCTGGTCGCCCCAGGTCTTTCTCCAGATGGCGGTGTTGAACACGCTGTTGCCCATGGTGTCAGCCTGACTTGGTTCGTCCGTGAAAGCGGTCGTAGACGGCGCCGAGCCCGATCGGCTCGATCTGCACCTCGTCGAGCGGCAGCGTCGCGAGCCACCCCAACAGCGGCGTCACCGAATCCGACGACTCGATCACCACCGAGCCATCGGCCTCCTGCGCAAGCGTCGCATGCGGCGCGATCGCTGCGGGCAGGCTGCCGAGGCTGCCCGTCAGCCGGGCCGTGATCCGGTGGCTGCGCCGCACGTCGGCGATCGACTGCTCGTGCACGAGCCGCCCTGATCGCACGATGGCCACGCGGTCGCAGGTCGTCTCCACTTCGGAGAGCACGTGTGACGAGAAGATCACGGTGCGGCCCGCGGCCCGCGCCTCGCGCACGAGGTCGAGCACCTCGGCCCGTGCCGTGGGATCGAGATTGGCCGTCGGCTCGTCGAGGATCGTGACGGCGGCTTCGGTGGCGATCACGGCGGCGAGCGCGAGCTTCTGCCGCATGCCGGTGCTCATGCGTGCCACCTGCCGCGAGCAATCGAGGTCGAGCCGCGCGGCCACCGCCGCGGCGCGGTCGCGGCGGCATTCCGGCCGCAGCCGCGCGAAGAAGTCGAGCACCTGGTGGCCGTTCATGCGGCGGAAGAGCCTGGCCTCGCCCGGCAGGTAGGCAGTGCAGCCGCGCACGGCGAGCGATTCCCGCTCGCAATCGAAGCCGGCGATGCGGGCGGTGCCCGACGTCGGGCGGATGTAGCCGAGCAGGAGCCGCAGGAGCGTGGTCTTGCCGGCGCCGTTGGGGCCGAGCAGGCCGAAGACCTCCCCCTCGCGCACGGTGAGCGAGCAGCCGTCGAGCGCCGTGAAGGCTCCGTATCGCTTCGTGAGGTGGTCGGTGTGGACGAGCATGCTGCGGTCAGGTGACGAAATAATAGCCGGCCAGGGCGAAGGCGATGACGGCGACCGCGCGACGGACGATGCGGGCCGGAAGCCGGCGGGCCACGACCGAGCCGGCGAGGCCCCCGGCGACCGCGGCCACGGCCATCACCGTGGCGTGCGGCCAGGAGACGTCGTGCCCACCCGCGAGCGATCCGGCCGCGAAAAACGCGGCGGCCGCGCCGTTGACCACCATGCCGAGCACGTTCTTGACCCCGTTGAGCCGGTGGATGTCGCCGAGCCCGAGGAGCCCGAGCACGGCCAGCATGAGGATGCCGATGCCGGCGCCGAAGTAACCGCCATAGACCGCGACGAGCAGCTGCAGCCCGCAGGCGAGCGGAATGCTCGCGGCCCGCGGGGCGGAGCTCGACGCGGCGCGAACGAGCGCGGGCTGCGCCGCGAAGAGGATCGCCGCCGTGAGGATGAGCCACGGCACGAGCGCGTCGAAGAGAGATGGCGGCAGGGTCACCACGAGCAGCGCGCCGGCCACGGCGCCGATCACGCTCGGCACGAGCAGCCACCGCGCCCAGGGCGGCTGGCCGACGCGTTCGCCGGAATAGGCCCAGGCCGCGGCGATGGCGCCGGGCCAGAGCCCGATCGTGCTCGTGGCATTGGCCGTGACGAGCCGCGCGGCCTCGGCGGGGAGGATCGCGGCGAGCACCGGGAAGGTGAGGATCGTGCCGCCGCCGGCCACCGAATTCACCGCCGCGGCAAGAAAGGTCACCGCCGCGAGCAACGCGAAGCCCGCGGGCCCGCCCCAGTCGAAGGGGCCGGCAGCTGCATGCACCGCGTCGATCATGGGTTCGCCTGCGGCAGCGGCTTGGCCTGCGGAGGCAGTGGGGCCTGCGGAGGCGGTGGAGCCTGCGGAGGCGGATCGTCGTACTTCCCCGGTCCGCAATCGATCACCGCGTAGCCGGCCCAGAAGAATGGATGCCGCGCATCGGCGAGGACGGCGCCGGGCGATTGCTTGAGCCGCGGCTCGCGGTCAGGGTCGGGCTGCTCGGCGCCGACAAGCTCGACCGCGCGGTGCCAGCTTTCGACGATCGACGGCGGCGGGGCATCGTCGGCCGGAATCACCGACACGTCGCGGACGAATTCCTCGACGAGATCGACAGCGAGCTTGCCGCCGGTGCGCCAACGGCTCACCACCGCGGACCGGGCGCCGGCCGCCAGTAGGTCGGTGGCGGCGATGAAGAGATCGTCGCCGGCGCGCGGCGGCATCTTCGCAAGCCCGCCGGCCATCGCCGTTTGGAAGCCGGGCAGCACGACGAGCCGCGGCCGCTTGCGCGGTGGCGCGAGCCAATCGCCGAATGTCATGCCCCCCTTCGCGGCGGCTCCCGCCACGAACGATCGGCCGGCGATCGGGCCATCCCCCGACAATTCGTCGAAGATCAGGAGCGACTCGCAGAGCGAGGCGACGGCCGGCGCGGGGGCGGCGCGGCCGATGCCGTCGATCGGCACGACGCGGTCGCACGCCTGCGTGAGGCGATCGATCGCTTCCTGCGCGGCCTCAGGTTTCGACCCGCGAAACATCTTGCCCACGCGTGCGCCGACCACGCCGCCCGACCGCCCCGCATCGAATCGCAGCACGGCCAGGCTGCGCGTGGGGCAGTAGCGAACGCGGCAGACATCCCGCAACAGCGGCGGCTTGGACGCCTCGGCATCGGCCGTGGGATCGTCGGCCGCCACGTTGCGGGCCGACCCGACGGGCAGCAGTTCGAACGGCAGATACCAGAGGGGGCCATCGGGCACGATCACCAATTCGTCGATCTGCTCACCGAGCGCGACCTTCGAGTTTTCGAAGAGCAGCCGTTCGAGCCGCTCCGCCACCGGCCGCCAATCGGTCTCGAGCAATCGTTCCGTCGTCACCGGACCGATGGGATCGACGAGGCCGATCGCCTTCGCGAGCGCCGCGATCTCCTTCGCGACGGCGGCGGGGTTTTGCACCTGCCAGGTCGTGGACTGCGCGTTCGATTCGAGCGCCCCGAGAAGGCCCGCCGCCGTCCAGTGAAACGACAGGATGAGCCGTCGCGGCGGGAGCCTGCGCTGAATCTCCTGCATCGGCGTGAGCGGCGGAAAGTCGAACTGCGTCGGATCCCGCCCCGCCGCGATCGCGGCCACGAGCGCTGCGCGGCGCTGCGCGAGCTTCGTGTATGCGGCCCAGGCGTCGTCACCTGCCTGCGGCTCGGCGGCGGCGTCGGCCGGTGGCTGGCCCTTCTCCAAGAGCGACGCGGTGAGCTGCGCACCGAGTCGATTCATCTCGTCGATCACTCGGGCGAGTTCCTGCTGGCGGGCGAGCAGGCCGGCGCGGCGGGCCGCATCGGCGGGTGGCAAGGCATTCGCGTCGGCGCCGATGAGCGTCTCGATCGCGGTGCGGCGGCCGCCGAGCGGCTGGGCGGCGAGCCACCGCGCGCGAAGCCGCGCCTCGGCCGCCTGCAGCAACGCCTCCTTGCCGCGGCGCGATGCGACGGCCACCCAGGTCTCGAATGATTCCGGGCGGCGGCCGGAAGCCGCGGCGAGCGCGGCGAGCGGATCGACCGTGAAATCCCTCGGTGCCGGATCGCCGAGCAGCTTGGCGAAGAGCGCGTCGGCCTGCCGGTCGGAGATGTCGCTCGATCCCGAGAGCAGCGATTCGGCGAGGATCGCCGTCTGAAAGAGCCGCGGCGAACGCGCCTGGGCGATCGCGAGGGCCCGCGAGAGATCGGCATCGCCTCTGGACGTGTCGCCCGCGGCATAGCCCGCCAGCGCCGCCGCATAGGCCGCCTGCGCACCGCATGCGCCGTGCCCCAGCCCGCCCCGCATCGCCCGTCCATCGATCTCGCCGAGCAGTTTGGCCGCGGCCCGCGGATTGCCCGCTGCGGCAGCCGCCTCGGCCTGCATCGCGAGCAGCCGCGATCGCAGCGACAGGAAATCGCCCCGCGCCCATTCGGCGGCATTGGCCAGCGCGCCGGCCACGTTGGGATTGCCGGCTGCCATGTGCGCGGCAAAGGCGAGCCGAAACGCCTCCTCGAGCGCCCGCAGGTCGCCCTGATTGGCGGCCGTAAACGTGGCCTCCTCGAAAAACTTGACGGCGGCTGCAGGCTGGTCGCTGTCGAGCGCGATCCGGCCGAGCACCATGAGCGCCCACGCCGTGAGCGGATGATCGAACTGGTTTTCGACGAGCAGGCCGCGGTTGAGCAGTGGCACCGCCTGCTGCGGCTTGCCCTGCGCCCAGTAGGCGATGCCGAGCGCGACGTCGATCCACGATTGCGAGTAGTGATTCGGCGGCGCGGGCCGTTTCGCGAGCGCCTTCGTCGCCTCGCCGAGCGCCGTGGCCTCGCGAGCCAGTTCACCGAGGATGTCGCCGCGTCGATAGAGCGCGATCGCGAGTGCCCGCATGATCTCCTGGGGGCGGATCGGATAAAGCGCCGGCGCCGTGAGCACGCCCCCTTGTTTGAGCACCTGCTGTGGATCGGCCCCGCCCATGCGGATCGAGATCGTGTCGGGGATCGCGGCCGACACCACCTGCCGTTGGCTGCGGCCCCATGTCGCCTCCGGATCCCGCGGCACGGGCATCAGCCGCTGCTGCGGAAACTGGACAGCGAGGAGCCAATCGCGGTGGGTCGCCGCGAGGAGCAACGCCTCGTCGTAGGCCGCCACAGCCTCGCGAAAGCGACCGAGTTCGAACTGCGCCTCCCCCACGACGGCCGCGCTGGCGATCGAATCGATCCAGCGCACCGCGCCGGCGCGGATGCCGACGCGATACTCGCGCGAGGCGATCTCGAGCGCCGCCGCGAAATCACCCGCGGCGAGCGCAACGAGCGATTGTTCGTAGCCCAGCCCGGGAACGGTGTCGGCGCCGGGCAGCCCGCCCAACCCCGGCTGCAAAATGATCGGGCCGGCCTCGGCGCCTTGCGGGAAAGCCCGCGGCGCCGGCCAGAGAAGCAGGGCAACGATCAACGCGTGGCGGACGGGCTTCAAGCCGCTCATGCCAAAGTTGTACCCGAAGCAGCAGCAATCGAGCGCCGGCAACGCTGCCTGGCCCCGCCAGCAGTCTGGGAAGCCTGGGCCGCGGCGGTGGCAGTCTGGGCAACATGCCGAATGCGAGTCTGGATCGACCGTGACGGTTCTCCAAAGTTTCGCGGTCGTGACGGTCGATAGCGATGTCGAGCCTGACAAATGGTTGGGACACACGAGGCAGAGGCACGACCATGGCCCCCACGGCACGTACACGCAACGAACGGCACGCGATTACCACGATCGCCCTCCTGTCTTTCGGTCTCGTCGGGCTCTCGCTGACGGGCTGCCAGGTCGACGTCGGCGGGCAGACGCTCCCGAGCGCCTACTACCTGCAGGACGACATCCAATACTTCCCCGCCGGTCCCGAGTTCAAACTCGCGAAGGAAGCCGCCGCCCAGAAGGCCTACAAGAAGGAACTGGCGGAAAACGACGACTGCAAGACCTGCCGGTAGGGTAGGCTTCAGCCTGCCATGGCGCTACTCGCCAAATCCGGCTTCGGGGGACGGCAGAAGTCTCGTCGCAGAGAAACTTCCTCGCTTGAACGTCAGAGGCGCTTCGTTTCCGCTGCGGCTCGAAAGTTCCTAACGCTCAGCGAGCTTCCGCCGATCCCCCTTCGCCTCGCGTTCTTCGGGAACGTCAGTCAACAACGGCTTAGGCACGTCGGAGCCGCTCCGATTTATGCCGTGAACCATCCGGGGAGGCTTCGGGTGACCTGTACCCCAGGAGCCGGCGTATGCCGCCAAGCGCAGCCAGGATGGCGAAGCGCAGGCGGCATCCGAGCGAGCGAAGGACAGGATGTCCGTAGCGAGCGTCCGGCGATGGGGTACAGGTCACCCGAAGCCGGGTTGGGCGAGTTGACCCCCTTCAGCCAGCCGCTTGTCGAACCAGCCGCCCGCGCGTAAACTCGCAGCCTGTGGGTTGACGGCCCTTTTTTATGATTCACAATGAGCGACTCGTGGGTTTTCAGCCCTTTTCAGACCGGGCGGCCACGAAGAATGCGATCCTTCGAATCCATTTCGTATGTCTGCCGCCCCGGAATTGCTGATCGGCGAGCACGTCCGCACGCTCGACGAGCGATTTCGGCTGGCGATTCCGCCCGAGCTTTCCGAGCCGCTGCTGGCGTCGGGATCGCGGCTGGTGCTCGCGAAGGAGCGGGCCGGCTGCCTTTCGCTGTGGCCCGCCGCGATCTGGAAGCCACGGATCGATGCGGCGGTGGACGTACTTCGCAGCAAATTGCAGGCAGGGCTGCTCGCCCAGCGGGTGGGGCAGCTGCAGGATCTCGGCCGGCTGCTTTCGACGCGGCACAAGGTGGTGTCGCTCGCGGCTCGTGGGAGGCTCGTGGTGCCCGAGGGATTCAGGGATTTTCTCGGCGTAGAGCCGGGGGGCGACCTGCTCGTGGTAGGAGCGGCGGTGTGCGTGGAGCTTTGGCAGCCCGCCGCCTGGACAGCATTCGTGTCGAGCGAGATTCAAGGGTTTCGGCGACGGATCGACGAACTCACAGCCTGACGATTTTTGGCCATGCCCGGATGAGAGGAGCGGTTTGACCTGTCGGTCTCATCCGGCCAGGAAACACGAACGCCAAGGAACGGGCCCCATCAGCACGGATGCTGCCGAGGGACCTCCTCCGGGCATGGCCTATTTTGCAGAACGCACCCCTGGCTGCGGTTTATTGACACACCGCGCGAGCCGTTCGTAAAGTGTTGAGTGGGCGGTTTTTGCGGCGTTTTTTCGCTGCGCTGCCGCCGGCCTCGACGCTCCCTCTGGATCAAGCACATGGCTCGCAGCGTTCCCTGCTGGGGAATCGACATCGGGAAGTGCGCGCTGAAGGCGGTCCGCTGCCAGCCATCGTCGGATCCACGCAAGATCACCGCCGACGCCTTCGACTACGTCGAATACCCGATGCTGCTCACGCAGCCTGAAGCCGATCCCGTGGAACTGGTGCGGGCGGCGCTCGCCGAATTCGTCGGTCGCAACAAGCTCAAGGGCACCCGGGTGGCGATCGCGGTGCCCGGCCAGTCGGGCCTCTCGAAATTCATCAAGCTGCCTCCGATCGAGGCGAAGAAGATTCCCGACATCGTCAAATACGAGGCCCGACAGCAGATCCCGTTCCCGCTGGAGCAGGTCGTCTGGGATTGGCAGCGGCTGCCGGGCGGCCTGGAGGAGGGGGGCTTCGTCATCGACGCCGAAGTGGCCGTCTTCGCGATGAAGCGGGAGCAGGTCTTCAAGGCGCTCACGCCACTCACGCAGGCGGGCATCGAGGTGGATGTGGTCCAACTCTCGCCCGTTGCGCTGGCGAACATGGTGATGTTTGACCAGCTGCCCGATCCTGCCACGGTCGATCCCGAGAAGCCGCCAGCCTCGATCGTGCTCGTGTCGATGGGCGTCGATTCCACCGACCTCGTGGTGACCAACGGCATGCGGATCTGGCAGCGGAGCATGCCGATCGGCGGCAGTAATTTCACCAAGTCCCTCGTGCAGGGCATGAAGCTCACGTTCGCGAAGGCCGAGCACCTGAAGCGCAACGCCGTCCGCGCCGAAGATCCCAAGATGGTCTTCAAGGTGATGCGGCCGGTGTTCAACGAGTTTGCCGCCGAACTGCAGCGGTCGCTCAACTATTTCACCGGTTCCGACCGCACGGCGACGATTGGGAAGGTGTTGCTGCTCGGCAATGCCACGCGGCTGCGAGGCCTCGCCGATTTCGTCGCCAAGCAACTGCAGCTCGACGTGCAGAAGCTCGAATCGTATCGCGGCTTGGAAGGAGCCACGGTGACGTCGGCGCCGGCCTTCCGCGAAAATCGGCTCGCGTTTGGAACCGCCTATGGCCTCGCACTGCAAGGCGTCGGCAGTGCGGCTATTCGTTCGAATCTGCTGCCGCGCGAGATCGTGGTCGAGCGGCTGATCGAGGCGAAGAAGCCCTGGGCGGTTGGTGCCGCCGCCGGGCTGCTCGCGGCCGCGGCGATCAGTTTCGCCGGAGTCTTCTTCGCCTGGACGACCTACTCCCCCGATCTCTACGCCGCCGCTTTCGCACAGGCTGACGGCGTGAAGAACCAGTCGGGTGCGGCGATAGCCGCCTTCGAGGAGGTGAAGCGCAAGCAGGACGAAGCAATTGCCCAGCAGCAATACCTGCTGCGTCTCGAAGATCGCCGATTCCAGATGATCGACATGCTGCGGGCGGTCGAGACGCTGCTGCCGAGCGACGACCCGGGCAAGGTGCCGGAAAACCCCGCCGACCGCAACGAGCTCCACATCGAGCGGGTCGACTGCCAGTATTTCCCCGACCTCGCGACCTGGTTCGCCGGCGTGAAGGCGAAGTGGGACGAGACGCATCCCGCCGAGGAACAGGGCGAAGACGAAGAAGACGGCGCAGCTGCTCCTGCTCCGCCGAGCGCGGAAGAAGGGGCTCCAACGCCCGTCGCTGGCGAAGGAGCCCCTCCGGCCGCGCCGCCGGCGGTCACCGGTCCGACCGGTCCGGGCTGGGTGGTCGAGATGAGCGGCTACCACTACCACAACGAGGATCACCACAAGCCGGAAGAGAGCGCGCAATTCGTCCGCTCGACCATCGTAAAAGGGCTGCTCGGCGAGGGGAGGAAGGTGGGGGTGGCTGCCGGGCCGCTCGCCGGCCAACTCGTGAGCCCTGCCGACGTCGGCATCGGCTTCCCCGTGATCGTCGCATCGTCACCGGTGCGGCCGATTCGCATCTCGCAGGCCGGCACGACGACGGGAGGCCCTGCAGGCCCCGCTCTGCCGGCCGCTCGGTCGACGGAAGCCACGGAATCGGGAAAGACCACCGATTTTATGCTCAAGCGGTACGACTTCATCCTGCAGTTCTGCTGGCAGCCGACGTCTCCGGGAGCCCCGAAGCCGCCTCCCTCGGTCGCCCGGCCTGACCCCGCCGCCGAAACCTTCTGACAGCGCCCCTCGCCGCCCGCAACACATGGTTCAGATTCCCGACAACATCCGGCCATATCTCGACTTCATCGTGAAGCGCCATTTCTGGCTGCTCATGCCGCTCGTGCCGCTGTTGGTGCTGCCACTCCTCTTCATGGTCAATGGTTCGCTCGGGGAGCAGATCGAGTCTGCCCGCGCGCAGATCGACAGCCGTTTTTCGGCTCTGCGGGGTGTTCAGGGGGTGCGGCCGCATCCGAATGCTTCGTGGTCGGAGCAGATCAATAACCGCACCAACGCGGTGAAACGCGAGACGCTGACTGAATGGAGAAGGTTCTGGGAGAGCCAGCAACCGCTTCGCGTCTGGCCGGCCGCACTCGGCGACGACTTTGTCCAGCGGGCGGCGAACTTGAAGCCCGACGGCAAGCTGCCCCGCAAGCTGCTCGAGCGATATCAAAACAGCGTGCGGTCAATCGTGCGCCAGATTCCGGCCCGCATGGGCTCCGACGAATCGATGGTCGATCCCGTCGCCCCGGCGGCCGGGCCCGGCGGTCCGCTCGGTCAGCCGGGCCAGCCGGTGCGTTCCAACAAGCTCGTCGTCTGGAGTCCCGAAGACCAGAAGCGTATGTACGCGTCGTTCGACTGGGAGAAGCCGCCATCGACGATGCAGGTGATGCTGGCGCAGGAAGAGCTCTGGGTGTATGGATTGCTCTGTGACTCGATTGCGCGGGTGAACAAGGTCGCGGCCGGACCATACAACGCACCGATCCCGCTGGTGCAGCAACTGTTGATCGGCTATGCAGCGGCGGAAGACGATCCGGGTGGCTCGCGCGGTGGCCGCATTCTCCTCTCGGCAGTTCCAGCGGCGGCCGGCGTGCCGATGGGGGACGAATTCGCTCCGCCTCACATGGAAGGAGGTGGGGCGTTCGCTGCCGCAACAAGGCCGCCGCATCCACGGTTTGGCGGCGGCCAAGCGGTCGTCGCGTCACCGCTCCCATCCCCGGAGGAGGGCGGCGTGGCCCCGGTTGCGTCTCCTGATGACCTGCTCAAAAACTGGATCTACGTCGATTTCAACGGCAGGCCGCTCTCGTCGCAGGAGCTCACCTCCTTGCCCGATGCTCAGATGGTCCATCTGATGCCATTTGCAATCCGCGCGGTGATCGATGAGCGACATATCGACGCGTGGCTTGTCGATCTCGCCCGGTCGCCGGTTCCGATCGACGTTCGGCAGGTGCGCATCAATGCCGGTGCGACCGGTTCATCGCCGCAGTTCGGTGCCGCGTTGCCGGAGGCCATGTCCGCCGGTGGGCATTCGTCGTCGACTTCCGGCCGCCGTCATGACGTCGTCGTCGAAATCCGTGGCACGGTCGCGCTCGCGACACCGCCCGACGGAAAGCTGCTCGGTATCGAGCCAGAAGCGGCTGCCGAATCCCCCGCACCGGTTGAAGAACCCGCGTTACCCGAACCCGCGTCAACAGAACCAGAGCCTGCTGCAGCCGTCCAGGAGCCAGCGGCATGAAGCGGCCCAGCATTAGCCTCAATAAGGAAGCGATCCTCGACGTAGTCGTGAGGCACGCCGAGAAGGTCGCGGTAGCCCTGGTCGTGCTGCTTGCTTGCGGCCTGGTGTGGGGTGGCATCGATGCCGTCCGCACCATGACGGCCGGCCCCGAACAACTTCCCAAGGCCATCACCGATGCGGCGAGTCAAGCGAGCAGCCACATGCAGGCGGTGAAACAACCGCCAGTCGACGCGGTCAAGAATCCCGAACTTACCAAGCTCATCGATCCTTGGCGGATGCCGGAGATTGTGGGGCCTCCGCCGCTGCCGCTCTGGAACAAGCCGCTGTTCGAGGAGCGATCGAAGCGGACGGGGCCCGAGGTCTTTCCGATCGAAGATCTGCGCGCTGTTGCGGGTGTTGCGCTGTTTCCGGCAAAGGAAAACTCTGCGGCGTCGCCTGCACTCAATCCAGCAGATGTCGAGCCGGGGTTGAGCCAGAAACCCGCGAATCGCGGCCGACGAGCGGGAGGCCGGCAGCCCGAGTTCGAAGGGGCCGTGCCGCCGGGCTTCGGATCGGAACTCGCTCGTCCGCAGACCGGCGCCCGTGGCCGGCTCGTGCCATATTGCATCGTCACCGGTCTGATCCCGGTCGCGAAGCAGGCGGGCGATTATCGCGCACGCTACGAGGGGGCAACCTACCGCGATCCGAAGCGCGACGAACCGCTCTGGAGCGATTACCTCGTCGAGCGCACGGTGGTGGTCCCCGGCGGTCGCGACAACTGGGAAAAGATTGATATGCGTGTCGTGGCAAAGCAGTCCCAAAAAGATTGGGCCGGTATTCAGCCTGAGCAACTGCCGCCCGGCTTTCTACTTTCCGCCGACAAAAATCCAGGCGTGGGCACCATCACATATGCCTCGCCGCTGCCACAGCTCGTTGGCGATTCGTGGGGAACGGAGTCGATGCATCCATGGTTCGTCGAGCAGGCCCGCAAGGCGATCGCCGAGCAGTCCGCCGCCGCGAAACGCGGCCAGGAGCAGACGGAGCCGCCGGTCGCGCCGGAGAATCCGCTCGCGGGTCCGGGATTCGAGTCGCCGCTCGATGCCGTGCAGCCCGGCCAGCCAGCGGTAGCCATGCAGCAGCCGCGCGGCCCCGGCATCCGCGTGGATGCTGCCGGTCAGCCGATCGCCGACCTCGACTACCGGCTCTTTCGATTCGTCGATACGACGGTGGAGATCGGCAAGGCATACCGCTATCGTGTGCGGCTGTCGCTCTGGAATCCCAACTACAAACTGCCGACGCAGTATCTCGCCGACGCGGCGCTGGCGAAGGATCCCAAGTTGCCGTCGCAGCCGAGCAATGTCAGCGAGCCCGTCAGAGTGCCGGGCACGACGAGCCTGGTCGTGCGGTCGCTGCCCAAGACAGACACGAAGAAGTTCAAGCCGGGCATGATGGAAGTGCTCGTGCTCGCGGAAGATCCCGCCTCCCAAAGCTACACGCTTCGCAGCCTCGTCACCGAGATCGGCGGCCTCGTCAATATCGACAAGCGGCTCAACCGGCCCGCGGAGCCCCGGGTGCGCGGCGCCGAGATCGACACCAACAGTCTGCTCGTCGACATGCGCGGCCGCCAGGAGGATCGTACCGAGGCCCGCGCCGCCAAGCCGACCCCGCCGCCGGAGCCGCTCGAGATGCTGTTTCTGCGGGAAGATGGCTCCTTCGAGATCGCCTCGGCGGCCGATTCGCAATTGCTCGTCGATCGCCATATCGACACGCTGCCGGCGATGCAGGATCAGAAGCCAGATCGCGACGAGCCTGAGGCCCCCGCCGCCAATCCCTTTGGAAACCCGTTTCAGTGATGAGCGACATGCATCTGCGAAAACTGCGTCGCCGCGTCCTGCCCTTCGGTGCGCCAATCGCCTTCGCTGCGCCAATCGCCTTCGCTGCGCCGGTCGCCTTGGCTGCGTGGTTCATGGCCGCTGCGCCGGCGCTGGCCCAGGGTGAGCCGAGATACCTTGGCTGGGCGAAGGTGGAAAATGCCCGCGAGATGCGGGAACTCAAAGACAAGCTCCGCGACGGCTCCGCGCTCGATGCCGAATCGCGGGATTTCGTCCGGCAGACCGTGCTGCCGCAACTGGTGCTCGACGAAAACCGCTCCACGATCGAGCGGACCCGGCGCCGGATGCGCGAGGTGCTGCTGACCGAGATCGACGACGACAAGGCTTTCGCCGACGTCTCGCGACTCGCCGCCGATTTCATGGCGGCGGTCGCCCGCGATGGCGAAGCGGAGCCGGCCGTGCGCGTCAACGCGATGCTGTTCGTCGGTGAGATGCGCGGCAAGGACGGCAAGCCGCTGCCGCTGGTCCGGCCCGCGCTCGCTGCCGCGGCCGGCGATCTCCAGTTGCCGCTGGCAGTGCGGGTGGCTGCGATCGCCGGCCTCGGGCGACATGTCGATGCCTGTCGGGGCGACGCCGATGCAACCGCCGCGCTCGCCAAGGCGGTGGGGCCGGCCATCATGACGATCATTGCCGCGCCGGTCGAAAGCGATAGGCGGGCCGAACAGGAATGGCTTGCCGCGAGGGCGATTTCGCTTCTGCCCGCGCTCGTGCCGACGGCCCCGAAAGCGGTCGCCGCGGCGCTCGCAGCGATCGTCGAAGATCCCGCGCGGGCCACCGACGTGCGGGTGCGGGCCGCCGCCGCCCTGGGCGCGACGGCAGATGCGAAGTCGGAGATCAACGCCGCCAAGATCATCGACACGATCCGTAGCATCGCCCTGCAATCGCTCGAGGCCGATGTCGCCGCGGCAGACGTTCGCCGATTCGAACGGGAATACCGCAGCCTGGCCGCCGGCCAGCAGGCCACACAGCCGGGGGTTGCCCCCGCTGGCGGAAGTGCCCCGGCCGCGAGTAGCCTCGCAGTTCCAGAACAGGCCTGTCGCCGCAATGCTTGGAGGCTCGTGACGCTCGCCGACGCGATCGACTCTGGCGACGGCAGGCCCGGGCTCGCCATGCTCCTCGGCGGCTCCGCCGCGCCGGCGAAGCAACTGGCGGCGACCTTGCGCGACTCAGGTCTGGCAATCGATCAGACGCCCGACGAGGAGTCAGTCGTCGCGGCGATCAAGTCGATCAAGGCACCGGCTCAACCGCAAACCGGTGCGCCAGCTGCGGCCCAGCCAGCCGCCGCGCAGGAGCCGGTGCCAGCGCCGGCCGAGCAACCCGCCGGCCCGAACGCCTCTCCGTTCGACAGTCCTTTCTAGATACACGCGAAACATCGGCATCCTGCCGATTTTCGCTTGGCGGGCTCCGCCCGCTGGTACGACAGGCCTCCGTGCCTGGCTGGATTCACCCGCGTCATCGGCGTCAACTTGTCCACCCCGGCTTCGGGCGACCCGTACCCCGTCGCCGGACGCTCGCTACGGACATCCTGTCCTTCACTCGCTCGGATGCCGCCTGCGCCAGCCAGATCGCCTGCGCTTCGCCATCCTGGCTGCGCTTGGCGGCATACGCCGGCTCCTGGGGCACGGGTCACCCGAAGCCTCCCCCAACGGTTTATTTCGGAATGCGGGGAGGCCCGGGGCTGCCTGTACCTTCTCGCGGGCTATGGGAGCGAGCGCAGGCAGGATGCCGAAAGCGAGCGGACATGCAGTGAGCGGAGGACAGGATGTCCGCAGCGAACGTCCGCCGAGAGGG
>Ga0172376_10003091_pt1 | contig 19934 bp, 13 predicted proteins | sample Lak35m_FD_121114 | JGI IMG/M metagenome (GOLD analysis project Ga0172376, IMG submission 121114) | Freshwater microbial communities from Kabuno Bay, South-Kivu, Congo - kab_092012_35m | ecosystem: Environmental > Aquatic > Freshwater > Lake | place: Democratic Republic of the Congo: South-Kivu... | reverse complement strand
CATGGTGCATGAATTGAATGGCATTTCATGCATCAGCATTGATGATTTACCCCAACAAAAAACAATCGTCTGCTCTCGTAGTTTTGGGAATTATGTCACGGAATTACATGAACTCACAGAAGCAATTGCAAGACATGCAGAAAGTGCATCAGTGAAACTTCGCGCACAAGGAACGGTTTGCGGTGCTATTTCCATCTTTATTCGCACGAATCATTTCTCCCCTAAATATCCTCAATATGCAAATTCAACTACGGTGAAATGTGAAATTCCCACACAATTTTCTCCCGATTTGGTGCATGCAGCAATTGAAGGTGTAAAGAGGATCTACAAAGAAGGATATCATTATAAAAAATGCGGTGTGATGCTCCATGATATATGCCCAAAAGAAAGCGTACAACAATCCTTGTTTTTGGAACAAAATATCGTACGTAATTCTGCACTAATGGAAGCTGTGGACAGCATCAATCTGCGATATGGAAGAAGAATGATTCGCAGTGGGGCATCGGGTGGGAAGGCTGGCAATACACGCAAATGGACAATGCGTAGGGACAGAAAATCACCGGCATTTACAACGCGCTGGAATGAATTACCTCATCTAAATACCGATCTTCCACCGAATAAGATTTGATTCATTTTTTGTGGGGGTTGATGCGTGTCTATCCAAGAGCGCATTTCCTGCACTTTGGCTTGATTCATTCGCATCCATGATTCATTATCTGGATCAGTATTCACACTGGATAAGCTATGTGAGAATGCTTCGCAATGTCCTGAATTCTGCAAACCATAAAATGTATGCGCATACAGGTCCGACCAAAGTGGATGTCCTTTTTCAATCAAAGAATGTAAGCTACCCAGAAATAAACATAATGAATGAGCAAATGAAGTATCTTCATATGTCTGTACCCTCAACTCATTCAGCGACTCATAGACAATCGTAAAAATCGAATCACCGGGAAATCTTCCTGTTTGTAATGGACCCAATGTTGTATCAAACAATGTTTCTATTTTGGTTTTAAGCAATGTTTCAATCGCGGAAGCATTATATATCTCCGGATCGAGATATAAAACATAGGCATAGCATAATGCAGATTTGATATTATCACCTCTGGAAGAAAGAACATTTCCCAAGAGCATATGACTATTCACATGTCCGGGCCTCATTTGCAATGAGCGATATAATGCCTCTTCTGACTTGGATAAATTACCGATATCATAATATGCCAAAGCCAAATTATAATGCAACTGATGCATAGTCCGAAACTTCGATACACCTTCCAAATATACCTGAATGGCATCTTGGATTTTTCCGGACATATTCAATGCCGAGCCCAGCATCAAATATGCGCCCTGTTGTTGCTTGCTATCTAGATCAATCACTTTTCGACTATACTGTGCGGCTTCATCATATCGCTTCATGGCAAGTAAAGTATATGCCATTTCATATTGGACCAATCCTGAAATGCTATCATACTTTAGGGCTTTTTTATAAAAGGTAAGGGCTTGTTCATAATTCCCAACATCATGCTGGGCATTCCCTTTTCGAAGTAGGTCAATAAGCTCTTTGCCTTCGCGGGCAAAGAGTTGTGAGGAAGTTACAATAACAAGAAAAGTCAAAATCAATTTCATACGGAATTCCATCGTGGTGCAATGGCAAGGAGTCTCAAAACGGAAAAAGTTACATCCGCATTCTCCATATGTATATGAGTAATAAGTTGTGGAAAACCTTACAAGAATGGCAAAAACTAACGAAGTCGCAATATTCTGAAAGCACCTCTGAGGACAAATGCAAAGACAATGATACCAATCATGAGATCTGGAAATTTCGATCCTAAAATCAATGTGAATATACCCGCAAGTATAACTCCAGCATTGACAAGGATATCCGTTGAAGTAAAGATCATGCTTGCCTGCATATGTGGTTCATTACTCTGTTGTTGTTGAAGTATGCGCATGCTACCATAATTTCCGGCCATTGCAATAAATGAAATAATGATCATGGTGGAATATTCAGGGACTTCCGAACTGAAGACAGTTCTTTTCAGACATTCTATCAAGCCAAAAATTCCCAAACTCAATTGCATGATTCCACTCATCTTTGCTATACGAGACTTCATGACTCTTGAGCCTGAAATAACAAGCAAGGAAAGTCCATACACAATTGCATCAGCAAGCATATCCAGACTATCGGCAAAAAGTCCAATCGAACCAGCAAGATATCCTGCAATGGATTCAATCAAAAAAAGGCCGGCATTGATTGCCAATACACTTTTCAGAGCTTTTGACTGATCTTTTTTCTGATGCAGCATTCCTTGATAGTCAATCGTTTCCTCATGGACAGCTCCTAATCCTAGAGGATATAGTCTTTCCATAATTGCATCCGGGTTTGCATCATGAATGACGGTTAGTATTCGATGTGGGAAATCTGCCTCAATGGAATGAATCTGTTCCACATCCTGTAAAGCCATGCGTATCATGGCTTCTTCAGAAGGACAATCCATTGCATCAATCCGAATTCGACTGGAAGAACTCATAAATCCTCAAGAAACAGTTCGCAAAATACTATGTTTGCATATTATTTTCATCATCGTCAACCTTGAACTTCACAAGTTCTCTAAGGGTTCTTGTATAGCATGTCTCAATCAGAACATACCGGTCATCAATCTCGATATCGCTTTCCTGCTTTGGAGGCAATATTAGACATTAGTATCGCTGCAGAATATCTTCGACATCAAGTTGATAAAGCATGCGCACCTTTGGATATCAATGGTGGACAATATGCGATTCTTCGGCTCTTGAAAAGATCCTATCCTGAAGGGATGTCTCGTACGGAAATCGTTAAAAATCTGATTGAAAAAACAACCGATGTGACAAGGCAAATAGACAGTCTTGAAAAGAAAGGTTTGGCTGAAAGAATTCGCATAAAAGAAGACAGAAGATTGTCCTTGGCAAAAATCACTCCGGCTGGTATGGAAGTGATGGAAAAGGTTGATCCGCTCTTTTTTGCCATGCTGGCTGAAATCAGCAAAACCATAGATGAAGAAGAATGCAAGCAACTTTCCAAGCTTTGCAAGAAAATGTACTCCACATCGAATAAACAACATCGATAAGATCAAATATTTATCTCATTATCACTCGAAGAATAGCATCATGAACAGAGGTCCGATTTCACAATTCATTGAACAAAATTTTCTTCATTTCAATGCAGCTGCTTTGGTTGATGCTGCGAAAGGATATGAACAACACCTAGCCGAAGGTGGTAAAATGATGATCACATTGGCCGGTGCGATGAGTACTGCTGAATTGGGCAAGACGCTCGCTGAAATGATACGTCAAGACAAGGTTCAGATTATTTCATGTACAGGCGCAAACCTTGAAGAAGATATCATGAATTTGGTTGCTCATTCGCATTATAAGCGAGTGCCTCATTATCGTGATTTGTCTCCTCAAGATGAATGGGATTTACTTGAACATCATTATAATCGAGTGACAGATACTTGTATCCCTGAAGAAGAAGCATTTCGTCGCTTGCAGAAACATTTGTTCCGTGTATGGAATGATGCGAATTCCAAGGGTGAGCGATATTTCCCACATGAATTCATGTATCAAATGTTGCTTTCTGGCGAGCTTGAACAATATTATGAAATTGATCCCAAAAACTCATGGATGCTTGCAGCGGCTGAAAAGAACCTTCCAATAATCGTACCCGGCTGGGAAGATTCCACCATGGGAAATATCTTCGCTTCATACTGCATCAAAGGTGAATTTATAAGCACAACAATGAAATCCGGTATCGATTATATGATGTGGCTTTCAGATTGGTATGTGAAGAATTCCACTGGAAAAGGCATTGGGTTCTTCCAGATTGGTGGTGGTATTGCAGGTGATTTTCCTATTTGTGTAGTACCAATGTTATATCAAGACATGGAAATGCAAGACATTCCATTTTGGAGCTATTTCTGCCAAATATCTGATTCGACTACGAGCTATGGATCATATTCCGGCGCTGTTCCGAATGAAAAGATCACATGGGGTAAATTAGATATTGATACTCCGAAATTCATCGTGGAATCAGATGCAACAATCGTTGCTCCACTGATTTTCGCATGGTTGCTCAAATTGTAATTCAAGAAGGTATGAAGTATTGTGGAATATTCATGGCCATGACATTCATGGTCATAGGTCATGCTTCTGTGCAATCCCAAACAGTTGGTCAAGGACTTGTAGATTCCTTGAAACGCGTTACAACACCATTGAATGCTGCAAAGAAAGATGAGGGTTGGACAGTTTCAGGTATTACGAACTTCACTTTCAGTCAAGTAGGACTTCTGAATTGGACAGCCGGTGGAAATAGTTCTATTTCTATCATTGGACTTGGCATGTATAAAGCAAACTATATCAGAGATAATTATACTTGGAATAATTATCTCGAGCTGGGATATGGTTTGACAAAAATCGGCGATGTGGAATTTCGAAAGAGTGATGATCGTGTCATCTTTGTTTCTCAAGCCGGTATTGCAGCAGGCCCAACAATGAATCATAGTTTGCTCGTTGATTTCCGTACACAATTCACTGATGGTAGAAATTATGTTGGTGTATTTGATTCAGCAAGTGGTACTTTCCCACTAACATCCACATTCCTTGCACCTGCATTTTTAACGACAGCTCTTGGAATGGAAATCAAGCCGACTTCTTCACTATCTATATTGATTGCTCCGCTTACCGGTAGAACGACAATCATTGCAAATAGATTATTGTCCGAACAAGGCGCATTCAATGTAACGAAAGGACATACAATCAAGGCATTTCTTGGCGCATTAATCAATGCCCATTTTAATGATCAAATAGTTGAGAATGTGACATTAAATTCCCGTTTGAATGTGTTCTCTCCCTTTTCTTCTCCTGACTTAATGGTAGTGAACTGGGAGAATCTTCTATCAATGAAAGTCAATAGTTTTATAAAAGTCACTCTTTCACTTGATGTGTTTTATGATCATAAAATCAATATCAATAGAACAGATGGTACTATTGGTCCTGCCACTCAATTGAAGAACACATTTGGTGTTGGTTTTGGATATACATTTTGATGCATACTTCAGCAAAACATATTGCAGACATACTCAAGGATATAGTCAAAGACAATGGCTGGGAACAAGGCATTGCCTCAAGTAAACTACCATTCATATGGTATGATATCATCGGGGAGAAAGGTCGAGCTATCACCGAATTCAAACGTTTTGATGAAGGCACTTTATATATTCATGTTCAAAGCGCACCGTGGCGCAATGAACTTACTCTCCGCAAACAAGAGCTCATCTCCAAAATCAATACTCATATTGGTTTCACTCTCATAACAGACATTATCTTTCGATAGAATCTCCTAATGTCGCCCCGATGGGGCTATTGTGATGTCGCTCCTACGGAGCTATTGCGATGTCGCTCCAACGGAGCTCTCTTGCACCCCGAGCGTAGCCGAGGGGTGACTACCATGTCTGCACCCCGAGCGAAGCACGTATGTCTGCACCCCGAGCGAAGCACGTATGTCTGCATCCGAGCGAAGCACGTATGTCTGCACCCCGAGCGTAGCCGAGGGGTGACTACCATGTCTGCACCCCGAGCGAAGCCGAGGGGTGACTACCATGTCTGCACCCCGATCGAATCACGTATTTCTGTACCCCGAGCGGAGCCGAGGGGTGACTACCATGTCTGCACCCCGAGCGAATCACGTATATCTGCACCCCGAGCGGAGCCGAGGGGTGACTACTAGCCCCATTGGGGCGAAATCATAATAAAAAAAGCCGACCTCTTTTCAGAGATCGGCTTTTGAGTATAGAACTCTCTAGAATTACTTCACGAAGAGCATCTTTTGTGTCAATGCTGTACCGCTTGTTGTCAATGTATAGTAGTATACACCGTTTGCAAGACCGAATTCGCTTGGTACAAAATTGAATGAATGAATACCTGCATCGAAGCTATTTGCTGCAAGTTGTGCAACTTCACGACCGAATACATCGGAAACGCTAAGTGTTACAAATGCTGGCTTTGGCAATTCAAAACGAATTGCTGTTGAGCTTGCGAATGGATTAGGCTCATTATTGTACAACTTAAGACCTTCAGCAATGATTGTTTCATCAACACTTGTTGTAAGTGTGACTTTAACATCAATTTCAGCAGATTTAGTTGTACCACAGCTATTTGTCACTTCACAGTGATATTTACCTGCATCTGCATTTGTCACATTGAATTTGATGTATTCTCTGTTTGTTGCATTTGGATCGGTAAGAGCTGTACCATTCAAGAACCACTTATAAGAAGTTGCACCATCTTCATTGGCATTTACTGACAATGAAAGTTTAGCACCTGCTTTGATTGTCTCTGCAGGAGTTGGCAATGTTACAGTTGGCTTTGTTGAATACACAATAGTAGCTGAAGCAGAAACTGAACCACAAGCACCTGTTGCCACTACAGTGTATTGACCTGCTGAAGCTGCATCCATACTTGCGATTTCATAGCTAGCTGCTGTAGCACCTGCAATATCTTGTCCGTCTTTCTTCCATTGATATGTCATTGTGCCACCACCGGTAGCAGTAACTGTCAAAGTTTCTTTTGCACCTTCACAAACTTTCTTGCTTTCAGGACCTGCACTGATAACAGTTGCAGCATAAAGATTCAAAGCAACATTTGTTGAAGCTGAGATATTAACAGCTGTTGGAGCAACTGCCATTGCTTTATACTGACCTGCATCTGAAGATTGTGCATTTTTGATTGTCAATGCATTTGTGTGTGCGCCAGAGTATTTAGGACCATCGAACAATTGAACATCGCCTTTGAACCAGTGATATTCAACATTCAAACCAGGAACTGATGCTGTTGCATTTACTTCCAATTTTGCATCGCTTGTTTGGCAAGCATCTACTGTACCTGCAACTGCATTAATGCTAACTGTACCAAGTGTCAAAGTGAATGTTTGTGATGTTGCTTCACCGCATGAGCCAATAACTTTTACGCTATAGTTACCTGCATCTGTACCTGTAACATTCTTGATGCTAAGTACTGGTGTTGTTGCTCCACCATAACGACCATTGTCAGTGATGATAGAACCATTCTTTGACCACTCATAACGAACAGGAGAAATACCGAAGCTACCTGTTGCTTCTGCAGCTGCTACTTCAAACTTTGCAGTTGAACCGGCTGATACTACTTGGCTTACAGGCTCTTTGTCGATTTGCGTTCCTTTAGCAACATAAACGATTGCTTCTTGTGTAAACACTGTATTGTCTGTTGAAGAAGCACCACATGAAGTAGTGATTTTACATACATAACGGCCTGATGCAGAGAAATCTACATTGCGTACAGTCAATACATAATTGTTAACGCCTTCAACTGAAGATGCAAATGGATAGATAGTATTTGCTTGAAGCTTTTCACCATCTTTAAACCACTCATAAGCAATAGAAGAACCACGCTTAGTTGTGAAGTTCAATACAAAATCGCTTCCTTTACATACAACTTGTGAAATTGGCTGTCTGCCGATTTCTGTTGGTTGATTTACGCCAACTTGACGTGCATATGTTGAAGTAGTCAAATCTATACCATTAGCTTCTCTTGCACCATCGTTCAATGATGCAACCAATGAGTAGGTACCTGCATCATATTCATCTGTATTATTGATCGTCAAGATTGGACTTGTTACACCACTAAACTTTGTACCATTTGCAAGTGCTCTTGAAGTGGTAGATGCCCATTGATATGTTACAACGCTTGTACCAGCCAAGAATGGATCAGACAATGGCAATACATACTGATACGGTTTCATTGATGATACTGCTGGACCTGAGTTTAATACAGTTGTTGTTTTGACACAAGTACTATCTATTGTAGTGCCACTAAACGCCACAACTGGTACCAATTCATGTGCTCCCATCATTGGAGGATTTCTACGAAGTGTACCATCAATGTCAACATTGGTATTACCGCCATTGATATCATTGATGCTTTGATCACCACGGAGATATCTGTTTACATCACCAATATACATATCGAATGGTGCTGCCAAGAATGTTGGTGCACTATAACGGTATGAAAGGTAGGAGTTATAATCTTTACCTGTTCCTGCATACCAGTAATATGGGGCAGTTCTAGCTGAAAGATAGAATCCAACATTAGATCCTGTAAATCCACTTGTATTGCTACATGTTGAATTACGGATATTATTGAAGTTTGAAACAGCTGCAGGACTTCCTGAAGTAATGGAATATGCATATCCATTATTTGTGTTGTTAATGATATTATTAACAACGCGTGTGCTTGTTGTATTTGCATTCACCAAATTCAATGCTGCTGCAAGTGTAGTAACCGGTGCATTCACAATGAATGTGTTGAAGAAAATATTTGTATTCAAGAAGTTTTGAGCAGTCAAAGCAAATGTGGTATTAGAAATACCATTACCTACTTTAATCATATTATTAAAGATTTCAGCAGGAGATGTTGCATTAAAGTTTTGAGCAAAACGGAAACCAGTACCGAATCTGGTGAAATTGATTTTGTTTGCTGAGAACTTACCACCATTTCTATTGTATTCAACATCCAAGCCTGTAACTGCAGAAGGATTAGCTGACAATGTAGTCATAGTATTACGCATAAATTCAGCATTCTGAAGATTGCGCATAAATACACCACGTGTATAGAAATTAGCAAATGAATTACCTGTCATCAATGTATTTGATGAACCGATAGCACCAAAGCCACCATCCAACCAAATATGTGCGTCACCATTATTGAAACGGTTATTTGTGAATACAAGACCGTCTGTGATATTACCAGCATCACTCATGACCAAATAGTTATCTGGACCCATCAATGTTGTGTTTACACCATTGAATGTACAATTTGTGAAAACTAGATCACGAGTAAAGGTTGAAATACCTTGATTTGCCAACCAGAAGAAACGTGTAACCAATGCACTACCGTCAGCTTGGAATGTAATGCCATCAAATGTGGTATATGCATTTCCAAGAACGCGGAACATGTAATTAGTGGCTCCTGGTCCATTGTTTGGAGCAACGAATACAGGATCGCCTGTCATTGCAGGGTCTTTTCTAAACACTACACGCTTAGTTGGTGATGCACCTGGAACACCTTGTGTCTGTGCAGTAACTTGACCGATTTGGCCTTGAGTACTGGTATATGCGCCTGGACGTACATTGAATGTAACAGGTCCAAGGATACCACCATAAGTCAATGCAATTGCTACTTGATTTGGATTGGTAAACCAATTTGTTGGAGTTGGAGTACCACCTACCCAATATTCACCACCATTCAAAGCAGGTCCGATGAAAGCGTCAAGTATATTGTTATTAACATTATTATCACCTGTTGCAAAGGTTGACTTTACTGATGTAGGTGGAATGCTAACTTGAATACGATATGGTGTCAATGGATTGGTAACATCAAGATTTGATACCAAAGGAATTGCAACAGAACTATTACCTGCAAGAGGTGTGTTATATGTAGCAGTTACTGGAGAAACAACATTGGAACCATCAGATACGCGTGTAACAGAAGCTGTATACTGGCATTCTGTCATTGTTACAACACCAATATTTGTAAGTGTGAAACCTACATTATATGTACCGGGTGCAACAGGTGAAGAAACACCGGAACCATCACCAGGATTGGTAACGGAAACTGAAGTTGGAGATGCATCAGCAAGAGGTGGAAGAATTGTGATATCATAATCTTCAACTTCACCCATGTTTGAAGCACAAGCATCCCAAACATATTGATAGTAGTTTGTACCAATACGCATACGGTTCTTACCGGGGGTTACGCTTGCTGGGATTGTGATTGTCGCAGTGTATGTTGCAGGACTGAGTGAACTCGGGCCTGTCATAAACAATTCTCCACCTGAAGCAGCTGGATTATTATTAAATACACCATCACGATTGATGTCAATCCACATTCTCATACCACCACCACCATTATAAGTGGCAGGCCATGCTGGATCTTGGAATTGCGTTTTGATTGTCACTTGTGTCGGAGATCCGGACAACATAGTGAACTGTACACCTGGGTAATAGATGTAAAAGTTATTACATGCAGGTGTTGGATTAGAAACACTACCTACAGAAACGTCTGTGATCCAGCTCACATAAGGATATCCAGCATTATTACATGGATGTCCCCACCAACCTGGAGTACAATATGTCTGAGCTTTGGCTGTTTGGGTGGAAATCATCCCGCCAATCGAAGACATTATTGTCAGCGCTACCAGAAAAAGTCTCACAACTTTTAGCATAGTAAACCTCGTTAAGGATAAAATAAAATTACTATAAATAATATAAGTGTAATCAAATCAAGTGCTTATAGGACTCTCATGAAACGGGCAAAGACTCCCATTCCAACATAAGGTGCTATATCGTTATACAATATACAAAACTCATGTACAATTCAAAGCTATAAAAAAAAATATTGTGGATTACTTATTCTTTTGCATCTGCATCATTGGTACTTGTTGCGCAGAACCGGATATTTCAAAATGCATCGAATCTACTAGTCCTGCTTTTACCATCGAGTCCTTACACGCATTCTTCAGTCGGTATAATTCACGAGTATGATCATTCAAATGCAATGCGAAAGTTTCCATTGGTTGCTTATTCTTCACTATTTCCTCTCGAACATCAATCATGGCAAGTCGAAAAGAATTACTCAAAATAGAATCACATAATTCAATCTTCTTATGATCATTTTTGGCATTTTCCACGCATTCACACCATTGCTTAGCATAATCATCAGGAATTTTCATGGAAGAACAACCAATGAACATGGTCATTAAAAACAAAAACAAATATTTCATGTGGTGACTGATACTAAAAACAATATATGGCTTAATATATTTAAATATTCCATTATTTAGACTTTGTGGTTATTGTTCTTGTCTTACCTGAACTGTCAAACAACAAAATCTTGGAAATTGATGGATCTGCTTGTAATACTTGAATCCCTTGACTCAAATGTCCGGATCCATTATAAAACTCATGACGACGCTTTTTGCCATTCTTATATTCAATGATGGCATGTGTCAACATTTCTGTTGGATTCATCTTCAGCAAACTTGTTTTTGCATCCAATGTTTTTTCAAAGATCTGAAGTGTTCCTTTATTGGCAGAGGATAGCAAAAGCAATGAATTCTTGTCAGCTCTTGGGATCATTATTAATGCTCTTCCTTCTCCCGGAACATAGAAACCACTTTCTTTGACGGACAATTCCCTGAATCCAAATTTTCCATCGCCTTTCAATACCATACCTATTCCGGCATCATAACGCCACATATCGCGATCAGGTCCATAAAAGTTTCCGGTATGAATCAAATCTAGATTGCCATCATTGTCAATATCTTCTGCAATCATTCCATATATCGGAGAAATCTGTGAGATGGTTGGCAATCTCTTTGTTATGAAAGAACCCTTCCCATCATTGATGAGCATAAGACTATTCATTTCATATACATAACGACTGCCGCCGGAATGTAAATTCGAATCTCCGCCGACAATATCTGCGAGCTTTGCATCAGCAAAACTCTTGGCAAATAGGTATTTATATCGTAAGGTCGGAATCTGATTGATCAATGATGCGGTCAGTCGGGCCGGATATAAAACCGAATCTTGATATCTTCCATGCAAAAAGTCAACCGATCCATTTTCATCATAGTCTTTATAGTGCAATTCCAAAGGAAACTCTTTCGTAGCATGATAGCGAGTATTCGTTCCAAGATTTCCAACTACATAGTCAATATCACCATCATTATCGAAATCTCCACCAGTGATGCTTCGCCAATGTCCATTCGTACTATCAAGTCCTGACTCCTTTGCCACTTCTGTAAATGTACCGGAATTATTTTTCCAGACTTTGATTCCCATCCAATCGCCAACAGCGAGTATGTCCAAATCATTGTCATTGTCAAAATCAGTCCAAATGGCTGATTTTATCATTCCTGATTGCAATAGACCATTTGCCAGATATTCTGTCACATCAGTAAAATGTCCTTCTGTATTGAGGAGTAAATAACTTCTGGGTTCTTTTTCAAAATGGCCCGGGATATTACTGCCTCCAACAAAGAGATCATAATCTCCATCTTTGTCAAAATCACCGGCAATCACGCAAGATTTCCCGACCCGCATTGAAGGCAAAAGACCTCTCTTAAAAATGCCATTACCTTCATTGACATATAATCTATCTTCCATCAATTCAGGTTTGTCAGCAGCATCCTCATTTCCACCACTGGCAACATAGATATCCTGATCACCATCTTTGTCCACATCAAAAATCAAAATACTCTGATCTTCATAGGATGAATCTTCAAGAAATAATTGTTGCATAGGCAATTGTGAAAATTGACCCTTATCATTTTGCATGTATATCACAAGCGGAGAACCTTGCGCTCCTCCAATAACAAGATCTTCAATGCCATCACCATTGATATCTCCCGCGGCAAGTGCAGGTCCTTGAATCGACAACTTATTCGGCAATAATCGCTCGCGGAAAAAATCATCATAATCATTTTCGGTGTGAACATAATTCAAACCGAGCAAAGGATCTTTCGTTATTTCTTTCAACAAAGGAGTGACTGCAATCGGAGAATTCTTGGGTAGCTTGGCCTTGGATTGATCAAGCGTGATCATTTGATTAACTTTGACATTTTTCAAAACTTCGACTGCACCGCCCGGCCAAGTGACAATCAGTTCGTCAACTTTATTCGCTTTTCCTAAACCGAAATGAGCATAGGGTGCAACTGAGGAGGCGAGACCACGAGTGGCATTGATTTCAAATGATTGTATTGCATCACCAATTCTGATTTTGATGATGGCACCCAATCCGTAGGTATTCGCCGTATTCCCTTTGCATCTGACTGCGAGATAATTGCCAAGTTGCATTTCTCTCGACATATTTTTGTACACCATCACAGCAGAATCGATATTGTTGATGACTATTTCTAAATCACCATCATTATCCAAATCAGCATAAGCCGCGCCACATGTATTGAAATAGGTATCCATCCCCCAATCATCAGACACTTTACGGAAAGTCAAATCACCATTATTCTTGAATAAGTAATTCGGAATCTTGGTACGATTGATCATGCGCACGATTTTCCCGATGTCAAAACTTGTGCTAAAATCAACGATATTTCCTTTCTCATTTGTTGAATCTTTTTTCTCGGGGGTTTTAACAATCCCAATCTTTTTCATTTCGTCAAAAGTGATTCCATATTTCGCAAAATCCTGATCCATGATATCATGCTTCAATCCATTCGCAATGAAAATATCTTTCCATCCATCATTGTCGAGATCCGCGAAGAAGGTACTCCAACTCCACTCGGTTGCTTCAACTCCTGAGAGTTGTGCAACATCGCTGAAGCGACCATTTCCACGATTCAATTGCAGGACATTCTGCACAAATTGGGAAGAATCAAATGTATTGCTATATGTAGAAAAAGAAACGAATTGAGTATTCAATCTTTCATGCACCTCAGGCAACATGTCAACAACAATCATGTCATGCAAACCATCATTATTGAAATCAGCAACATCATTGCCCATGCCGAATGTCACTGTATGCGGAATGCTGTCTTTGGTCTGTCTTTTGAATGTTCCATTTTTCTGATTGATATAGAGATAATCTTTCTCCTCAAAATCATTGGCAATGAACACATCCGGCCAACCATCATTATTGACATCAGAAGCGGTGGCACTCAATCCAAATGCTTTGTGATCAATACCGCAGATAGAGGATATATCACTGAAAGTGCCATCACCATTATTGCGCATCATAGATGGTTGCACTCCGAAATGTCTATACCCAAACTTGTGAATACCATTATTGATGATGAGTACATCCAAATCACCATCGAGATCATAATCGAAAAAAGTGGATTGAATTCCATTACCTACACTCGCCAAACCATATTCGGCGGCTTTGTCAACAAAATTCCCCTTGCCATCATTTATATATAATTTATTAGGCTCGCGATTGTACTTAGTGACATAAATATCCAAATCGCCATCAGCATCTACATCAACCATCGTGGCCCCGAAACCAAATCCGGAAGAATCAGACACACCCGCAGATGCAGGGGCTTCTTCGAATTTCAGATTCCCTTTATTGATATAAAGTTTATTCTTATCCATGAAGCATGTGAGATACATGTCCACCAAACCATCGCCATTCACATCACCAAGAGCAACCCCTCCACTAGCAATGGTGAATAATCTACTCTCCGGTTTAAGTTCGGCACCACCGGGAACAAGATTGGTGAAATGTACTCCGGATTCATCAGGAGTCAAGAGTTTCAGGATTTTTGGGACAGGTTTATCGGTACTCTTCTTTGGAATCAAGCCCGGACTTTTTGCATTTGATTCCGGTAGAATCAAAGCACATAATCCAATGATGAGTATATGGAGTAAGCTGGAAAATCTATGGTTCATATTTGAATCTTTAGCACATGAAAGTTGCTCAAAATTACGCAAAGAAGATGCGCAATGACCTATTCGGTATCAATTCCCAATCCGATTTGTTTCGGAATAGCATAACCATGTTTTTTTATGGTGGAAATTGCGAATGAAGTCGATAACACAATACCACTATAAGACTGTTCCTGAAGTCCATGTGCATATTCAATGCGCAGATATGGAAAGGATTGCAGACCGGCAATATTGTCACCGGAAATTACCAATCCCAATCCCAATGAGGATGACCATTGGGTGCCAAACAATAGATCTCCGGCATTCCATACTGTTCCTGCATCCGCAAATCCCGTTATTCCCAGTCGAAGATTCATTGGCAAAGCGAGTATATCAGCACGACATTCCAAGGTCCCTGCCATGCGATTCAAACCAAATCGACTATTGAGTGGAATTCCACGAACCCCATTGTCATTATCCAATGTCAATTGTCTGAAGCCATCCCAATTCCACACACTTCTTTGACTAAAAAAACCAATTATTGCCATATTAGATATCGGATTCCAATGTCCGACAGCATCAATTTCTAGCGCCGTATTTATTGGTGTTCCTTGCGATATCCCGCTTCCCGCAGAAACAGAACCGGCAAGATAGAGCTGATTTTTCAGCATGAGATCACTTTGTTCCAAAAATCCACCTACATAATAATAAGGATTGCCGGGTCTTCCATTGAATGGCATGATTCGACCCATAACCGCTGTACCCCATGCTCCGATGGGAATATCGCGCTCATTTAAGGTAATGGTACGATCTGCCAATGAGCCAAAACCCAATAATACTGATTGAGTATTGTCAAATGCCTGTACTGTTTCTACATTTCCTCTTTTCGCTTGCTTGGAATTCACATGGAGCGTAAAGAAAAGATCATCACGACGAGGCAGGAGCCATCCACCCCAAACGGATACTTCTTGCGCTTCAAATGAGATTTTTTCAGGATTTACGCCATTAAACACAAAATCAATGCCTTGTCCGCTCTTGAATCCCGCACCATAAAACATGCCACCTGTGGGATTGGGAGTTTTGGAAATATCCAAACTCAATTCAGTGGTAAGCGAATGTGATCGAAGATTAAAACCCAAGTTGAGTGGCAAATCGAAAGCCGTGTTCCAATGAAAACCCGTTATTCCCTGCATTCCGATGCCGAGTTCTGTACGATTGCGAATATCCAGCAGCATGTCCATGGCATGGCCAAATAGTCTTTTCGACTCAAATCTCGCTCCCAAAGCCGATTCTCCACCACCGATATTGACCAAAAGTCCCGGACCATAATTCGGCAATTCCTCGCGAACAACGATATATGGAGTGCAATGTCTACTATCCACCGTATCAATTTCTATTCTCACCGACTGAAATAAACCCGATCTTCTCAATGCTTGTTCTGCTTTGTCCAAAGACCAGGCATCAGTTTCCTCACCGACTTGCAAACCGGATATGGTCATATACTCTGCATCGCGTAAATTGCCGATGAAATCGAGTCTGAAGCGATTGAAGGTTGAAAGTGATTGTTTCTCTCTTTCCACCACAATGGAATCCATCATTAGACCTTGTTGGGCCTGAATGGAGCCGAGCAGAAGAAACAATTGGAACAATACTATAAAAATGGTGTTATTCATTGATGTCAAGTTAATCGAGATTGGGTAAATTTCACACAAATGTCATGCCTTACTCGTCACTAGGCCCACTTTTTCCACATTGGATTTCAGTCAATGCACAACATTCTCATCATATTGATTTCCATTATTTCCTTTTTGGAAGTATGTCCTATACTTGCACAAGGCGGTGGAAACAGTAAGGGAAAAGAATTTTGGCTGACATTCATTCCGAATATCCATCGTGGCGTGGGATCCATTCCCGGTTCGCCGGCAGATCTTGAAAGGCGCTCGGATTCACTCTACATATTCATCGCCGCAGAGGTTCCAACCACGGGTAAAATCACATATCGTGATATTTTCAATCGACAATATATCCGCAATTTCACGATTTCCAATCCTACACAAATCTATTCATTCAGTGTGATGTGGGATGGATTTGAATTGGTGGGTGTGAATAATAGCAATGAATTATTGTCGGAGGGTGGTCAAACAGAAAAGATAGCCGCACAATCATTCAAAGTGGAAACAGATAATGATGTGATGGTCTATGCTTTGAATCAAGCATGGACAACTAGCGATGCTTTTTTGGTTTTGCCAAGACCTGCACTCGAAAGAGATTATTATGTGATGTCATATCCATCGGATAATATCATAGATGATAGAACGGGTAGATTATCCATTGGAAGCACGCCATCGCAATGTGCAATCGTGGCGGTGGAAGACAATACCCGCATCACAATTGCACCCACTGCACCTATGCTCTTTGGTGGAAGAAATCCCACTCCGATTGTACTCAATAAAGGTGATGTGTATTTGGTGCAATCGCTTCCAAATACAAGCATCAATTATGATTTGACCGGCACGAATATCAGTTCAGACAAACCGATTGCTGTATTTGCCGGACATCAGCGCGCGCGCATTCCCCAAGATGGTGGTTTTGATTTGAATTCAAGGGATTGTCTTGTGGAGCAAATGGTGCCGACAACCAATTATGGAAAGAGTGCATTTCTCACTCCATATCCTTTGCCACAGGATGCCTCACCCGTTGGCTGGGATGTATATCGCGTTCTTGCAGCGATGGACAGCACTGTGATTTATGTGGATTCCAATCGGGTTGCCACTTTGAATGCCGGACAATTTTTCTCCGGGAGATTGACAAGAGCCGCTGAAATGTATAGTGATAAGCCATTCATGGTGGCGCAGTATAAGAAGACATCATCAACAGGAAATACGGGTCTTGCAAACAGCGATCCATTCATGATGATGATTCCACCATATGAACAGTTTCTTCCTTCCTATCGATTCATCAGCGCTCAAGCCGTTCAATTGAATTCAAATTTTGAGAGAGTGAAAGTATATAATTTTCAATATGTGAATATTGTTGCACCTCAAACTGTCATCGACAAAGTTGTATTGGATGGAGCAACAGTTTCGGCAAATCAATTTACGCGCATCGGTGGTTCACGATTTTATTATGCAACTGTACAAATCACTGATGGCGTGCATACAGTATCAGCTCCAGAGCCTATCGGAATCTATGTATATGGATATGGTCCTGCGAATTCCTATGGCTATATCGGCGGAATGAGTTTTACGCTTTTTGATTTCAGACCTCCGACCATAATATCCAAACAGGATTGCAATACCATTCGAGGAATGATCTATGATTCTTCGGCTACTGATTCACGAATTAGAAGTATTGACATTGAATCTCAAAATAATGTTCAAGTCAATGTAGGCGATGTCTCAGGTTTGCCTGATTCAGTGGCATTTGATGCTACAATCATTGATCCTTATTCGGATGCATCATTTATCTTGATTGCGAAAGATTCAGCAGGATATTCCACTCGCAAACAATTCGATTTGCCGGGATTCACGGTTTTGGTAGATAGGGATTCCATACCGGTTTCCATACGAAAGGATGGTCCGATCAAAAGAGAATTCTGTTTTCCCATTACACTTTCCAATACTGGAAAATTCCCTCAAGTGATTGATCGCATCAAGATTGAAGATGCAGGATCGGTATCCGTAAGACTCAATTCAACATTACCAATCACGATTCCACCGGGAAAGACAATCGATATTTCTATTTGTGCAATCGGTGATTCAATTGGAGTTAATGCTGCACGGATAATTCTTGAGAATGCTTGCGCTTCAAGACATGTCGTGGATTTATTCGTAACAACAAATGCAGACATCACGCCACCGGTGATCACTGCAGACAAAAGTGATTGCGGTATTCCTGTCACATTTTACATCAGTGATGAAACGCTTATTGATTCCGGTTTAGATAGTATCAATATTGATCAAAATGGAACAATCAATTGTAAGATTGACATCAAACAAAATGGTGATCGTGCGACAGTTTCTGTTTCCATTATTGATCAATATCAAGATGCAAAATATACAATCATCGTAACGGATAAAGCAGGTAATCGCAGAGTTCTTTCTGATTCTGTTCTAGGTCTTACGATCAAGATTCGGGATCTCGAGGATAATGAGATATCATTTGTGGATTTTGATTCAACAGGATTAGGCATCACGAGATGTGATACGATCGTGATTGAAAATACAGGAAGATTTCCGATCATTATACCCCATGTCTTCATGTCGAGGAATCTTGCATTCAGCATTCCCGTTTCACAGATGCCACTCACATTGGCACCTGGAGAAAAGAGTCCATTGGCAATTTGTTATCATCCATTGATGGCATCCAATGACATAGACTCAATGGAACAAGATACTGTTGGAATATATTATGGATGTTCGGAAAAATTGATTCCACTGTCAGGCATCGGTGTTCAGTTATTAGGAACCGCAGGAACAAATTGCGATGTGATTCTCCGCAGTGAAATTGTCACTGTTCCAGGTTTGATTGCAGGACCATATCCTCATCCATTGCAGGATCAAGGCAATATTGATATTGGGATACATGTGCCGGGTCACATAAGCTTACGCATGCGCAATGCATTCAATCCAATGGAGACAATTAATCTCCATGAAGGGTATTTGATGTCCGGATTATATACTATATCTTTCTCAACGGAAAAAATGTCTTCAGGACTTTGGACAATGGAGATTTTGATGCCTGAAGGCATACAAACAATTCCAATTCTTATTACAAAATAAATTCTCAATATTTGTAGAAATGCTGATGCTTGAAGGGGCATCAATAGCATATGGGTGTTTATCTATTTGAGGTGTGTATGCGACAATTTTACGCATTGTGTTGTATATGTTTGCTATCGATTTCCGCTTGTCGGGAAGCAAAAACAGGAAATGAAGAAAGTATTGATCTTCAGCAGTATGAATCCACGCTTGATCGTTCTGAAGAACTTTCTGATAAAGAACAAGAGCTCAGACAATTGGAATTGGATTTACAACAAAAAGAAGAAGAATTAGCTCGTAAGAATACTTCTGTTCCGGATCCTGATATCATTCAACAAGATCAACCTCGAACAACATATTCCGGAGTTCAAGGTGATTATCCTGAAGCGTCAAAACAACTATTAACTGCAAATGAATTGCGTTATACTTCAAAAGAAGTTCTGGTCATCATGCGCAATGAAATCTTTGCAAGACATGGCTACATTTTCAAGCGCGATGATTTGTATAATCATTTTGCAAAAAAACCATGGTATAATCCACAACATGAAGATGTTTCTCATCTGCTCACTCACATTGAAAAAGAAAATATTCGATTAATCAAAGCATTTGAAGATCTGTGAGAGGCAACATAGCATTAGCCCCAGAGGGACGAAATCACAATAGCCCCAGAGGGGCGAAATAGAAAGTATCCGAATGAAAAATATACGGTTAACATAGT
>Ga0172376_10003090_pt1 | contig 19940 bp, 15 predicted proteins | sample Lak35m_FD_121114 | JGI IMG/M metagenome (GOLD analysis project Ga0172376, IMG submission 121114) | Freshwater microbial communities from Kabuno Bay, South-Kivu, Congo - kab_092012_35m | ecosystem: Environmental > Aquatic > Freshwater > Lake | place: Democratic Republic of the Congo: South-Kivu... | reverse complement strand
GTTGGCGATGACTCCGAAGTAGAGGTCGCTGCGCGAGCTCCAACCGGCGCCGAAGGCGGCGGTCAGCTCGGCATCGAGGTTGACGAGCGTTCCGGCCGGGCTCGGGTTGTCGCGGAGGGTGTGGGCCGCTCCGAGATTGAAGAACACGTTGGTCGTCGACCCGGTGCCTCCGGTGGCCCGGACGCCGAGGACGAGATCGCCCGGGACCGGGGGCCACGGGGCAGCCGTGGCGGCGGTCGCCGCGAGGGCGAGACCCGCGACGGGGAGGAGGAGATTTCTCAGAAAGGATTTCATAAAGAATTCATCGAATAAAATGGATGGATTAAGAGACTGACCGTCCAGCAAACTGGTGCCGGATCAGTTCGGGGTGATCGGACCACCGTCGCCACCGTTGCGGGTGACGCTCATTTCGGGGATCTTGATGCCGGTCGCGAGCGGGTTAAGGGCGTTGGGGATTTCGGCGGTGAAGGTGTTGAAGAAGGAGGTCTCCGCTGCGGTTGCATCGGCTGCAGCGTAGAACTGCTGATAACCCCAGAGGGTATAGGCACCTTTCTTCACGTTGGCTTCGCTGTAGGCCACACCGTTGTAGGTGAGGGCCTTGGCACCGACACCGGCACCGCCGGTGACGGTGGTAAGAGCGGCGGCGTCGGAGAGGGTGAGGTAGCTGACGATGACGACGTCCTGACCGGCGGTGCCACCGGCTCCGGCGGCATCGGTGCCGACGGTGACGCTGGAGCTGGTGCGGGCGAGGTTCTGGCGGACGAAGCTGTTGGAGCTGTAGCCACCGTTGTTGAGGAGCTGGAGCCAGGTGACGCTACCGGAGCCTTCGGAACCGGCGACGTTGGCGGCGGTGTTGGGACCGCCCCACTGGACGACGGCGCGGAAGGGGCCGTATTGGGTCTCGGAGAGGATCGTGGCACGGGTGCCGGATCCGTCGTTACGACCGGTGTTGAGGACGAGCTTGGTGTCGGCGGGGTTGCCGGTATACATGCTCAAGGGGAGCTGACCGGTGGACCACTGGGCCTCGTGGAGCTGGTCGGTCATGTTGGTGAGGCCGGCGGGGGCGCCGACGTTGGCGACGAAGACGAAGGGAACCACGCCGACGGGGGCACCGGGGAGGGCGGGCGTCGGGGTGTTGGAGATGGCTTGGTCGACGTCCGAGAAGGAGAAGCGGCCGGCGGCCGTCTCGGTCTTGCCGTTGGTGGTGGCGGTGGCGATGGCCGAAGCAATCTGGACACCGGTGGTGCTAACGTCGGGGGAGACGAGGGTGCTCTTGAGGTAGGTGAGGTTGGTACCGGCGATGACGGCGGCGATGCCGGCGGTGGAGCCGCTCATGCTCGTGCGGATGACGTAGGGTTGTCCACCGATGGAGCCCTTGAAGATGGCGTGGTTGGCAGCGGAGAGGCTGGCACCGACATACCCGTATTCGGTGGTACCGGGTCCACCCAAGACATTGATGATGGCGGTGTGGGCAGCCGAGCGGAAGGCGGTCGCACCGGTGATGTTGATGACGGTCTGGGCAGAGGCGCTGGAGGCGAACCCGAGGGCTGCAAGTCCGGCCAAGAGGCTGAATTTCAATTTCATGTCGTTTTGGAGCTGAGGCTGATTTTTTGTTTTATTTAGTTAGGGAAACGTGGATCGGAAGGATCTCCGCCTGGGCCATCGTCCGCTTGGAACTTTGGGAGCGAAGAAGTCCACCTCACCACGTCAGCGCGCACATACCACCCGCCGTCACGGTCCCGCAAAGAAGCCTCGGCAACGTTATTGGCACGTAGGCAAAAGGTTACAAAAACGCCACAGAAACCACCCGAAGTGAGAAGGCGGAGGATCGCACTGCCGCTGCGGGCGGATTCAGCGCGTATCGGGGCGGATCACGTTCGAACCAACGCGCCACCAAGGTGCGGCGAGGACGGCCCCTTTTCCCGTCACGGCCGGGGCCAGCCGAGATGTCGGTGCAAAAAGTCGAAGGTGCCTTGGCCGTTGATGGTGTGGGGACCCGCGAACCACTCGATCGCGCAGCGGTCCTTCAGCCCGAGTCTTGCCTCGTAGAGATTCCTCACCTTGGCAAACTCGAAGGCGACCTGCTCGTCGGGAGCCACGCCATCGAAATGGCCACGCTCGACCATGAAGGGACGGGGACAGATCAGGGCGGCCATCTCGGCGTAGTTGAAGGAGCCGCCGAGATTCCATTCAAAGATCTCATATTCGCCCTTGTTCGCGTAGCTGTAGCGCAGGGAGTCGGAATCGGTCGCCGCGTTTTTCCAGACCCACTCGTTGAAGTCGGCCGAGCAGATCGAGAGGCAGTAGCGGTCCACGAGCGGTGGGATGCGCATCGCCGACTTGCCCCCGTAGCTGAGCCCGTAAAAGGCGATTTTGTCAGGATCGACGAACGGCTGCGCGGCGAGCCAGTTCGTGACCTGGCGGTGCTGGGGCACGATGATCGAGAAGAGCGTCTTTCCGATCGACTGGGCCTTGAACTGCTGCATCCGGAAGAGATCGAAATACTTGTAGCCGTTCTGCGGGGCGAAGGTGATGAAGCCCCGCTCGGCCAGCCGCGTCGCGAAGGCCTTGTAGGAACTGAAATGGGCTTCGCCGACGACGTCTTGCGGCGTGCCCTCGAGCCCGTGCTGGCAGACGACGACGGGACGTTTTTCGCCCGACTTGAGATCGAGGTCTTTTGGCAGGGTCAGGATGCCGTAGGCGATCACTTTCTCGCCGCCGCTCTCCATCACCTCCATGACCACTTCATACGAAAGCGTCTTCTCGCCGACCTGACAGGGGCGGGTGCGGACGTTCGGAGCGAGCAGGGGCAGCTCGAAGTCGCCGATGACCTCGGTGCGGAATTTCTCGCGGTAGGGCTCGATGGTCTCCTGGAAGTTCTCGAGCGAGTCGGTCTTGAGATCGGCAAAGTAGCGTTTCCGGTCGCCAGCGGCCTCGAGGAGGGCAAGGCGGTTGTGGAGGACGAGGTCTTCGGCTCGGTCGGGATTGGGTGGGAGCTCGAGACCGAAGCCCTCTGTGCGGGGGTGCGCCGCGAGTTCGAATCGGCCAAGGAATTGAAGAATTGCCCGGTCGGAGATCGCTTCGCTGCTTTTCACCAACTCGGCTTTGGCAAACGGTGCCAATAATTTCAGCCGTTCGAACTCCGCGTTGACTTCCCCATCGGCCGGGGAGGGGAGCAGGCCGGGCTTGCCGGGCACCTTGCCCCGGTTTGCCGCGTCGATTTCGAGGTCCTTGTTGGCGCGGTATCCATAATTCGGGTAGACGCCATGCTCGATCACCAAGGGCCGTGGGGCAATGAGACTGGCGATTTCGGCGTCTCCGAATTCCCGGACGAGGCCGAAGATATTGCGGTCGGCGGGTTCCTTCCAGACTTGCTCGCGCGGTCCGAAGGTCCCGCTCACGAGGGCCGCGTCGATCCGTTCGTCGAGGGCGGTGGAGAAAAGGGCGAGGCGGCCGCCTTCGCCGTGGCCGACGATGCCGAGCGGGAGTCTCGTTCCACCCTGATCGGCCTCGAGGTGGTCGATGATCGATTGGACCTTTAGCACTTCGTATCCGGTGATCGTTCGCCCGAGTGAAAAGGCCGATCGTTGGATCCATTCGCGATGGCTGAGCTGGTGCTCATTGAGGTTTCGGTCCACCAAATGCAGGATCGCCACGCGGCAACCGCTGCGTGCGAGGCTGACGGCGGAGGCAGGACAAAATTCCGTGTTTTCCGGGTCCGGCAGAAAGACGATATCGGCTTTTCTCTGGCCTGGATCCAAGAGCAAGGCATCAAGGTGGACGTTGCCGAACACCTTCCATCGGATGCGATAGGGCACGAATTCGTTGTTGCCCGCCAGGGGAGGAAAGAGGCGACGGTTTTCGATTTCCCCGGGAGCATTTCGCGTCTCCCGGTCGATCCCCAGCATCCTCGCGAGACGTTCGCGGTTCGGTTGCACGGACTTGGCATAAGCCTCGGGCGACGAAAGATCCCGTCTCCAGAACTTCTCCCGCTCCCCCGCCGCCCGCTCGATCTCGCGATCGAGGAAACGGTCGTTGGCCTCATGGAGCATCCGCGAAAGATCACCCGTCTCCTCCAGCCGTTCAGTGCCGGGCAGCGGACCGCTCACGGGAGCGGGTTTCAGGAGGGGCCAGGGTGGGGCATCCTGGGCGGCCACGGGGCCAACGAGCGGCACAAGGCAGCCGAGCAGCGAGGTGAATCGTTTCCACATGGACCGATCGGAGCAGAAAACTCCGAACCCGTCAGCCCTTCTCCCGCCGCGATGGCGCCCCGTCGGCTCTCGCGAGCCGAAGTCACATCCCGAGTCCGTATCTCAGCAGCGCCTCGGATTCCTGCCAGACGGCAGGGCTGCTGCTGCCGAGCAAGACGGCGACGACCGTCCTGCCGCTCGCCGTGGCCGAGGAGACGAGACACTTGCCGGCCGCGTTCGTCGTGCCGGTCTTGAGGCCGGTGCAGTAGGGGAAATGATGGAGCACCTGATTCGTGTTCGTCAGGGTGCGGACCGAACCATTGGCGAGGCGGAAGGCGTAGCTGCGTTGCGAACAAATCTGCTGCAGGGTCGGATGGCGAAGGGCGGCCATGCCGAGACGGGAAAGGTCCCGCGCGGTCGAATACTGGCCAGGCGGGGAGGGGAGGCCGTTTGAATTGGTGAAGTAGGAATTCATCATCCCGAGCTGACGGGCTTTGGCGTTCATGCTGGCGACGAAAGCGGCTTCGCTGCCGGAATGGTCGCGCCCGAGGGCGCGGGCGATGTCGTTGCAGCTGCGGATGAGAACGGCGTGGAGGAGTTGGTCGCGGGTATACACCTCGCCCGGTTTGATGCCCATCACGGTCGGTTCAGCCCAAGTGTCGGGCTCGGCGATGGTGACCGGGGCGCTGAGGTTGCCGCGCTCGGCAACGAGGAGCCCGACGAGGAGCTTCTGGGTGCTCGCCGCGGGGAGCCTGGCATCGGCGTTCCTTTCGAACAGCACGCGCCCGAACCCGTCCACGAGGATGGCGGCCTTTGCCGTGACCTTGGGGATGCCGCCCGGAGCCATGGCCGGGACGGTCGCCATGGCGCTTCCGTTGAGAGAAATGGGAATCGGCGGCAGAGCCTCGACACTGGCAAGACCAACACCGGGAGTCGTGGGAAGGGCCGGGACGCTCGCGGAGCCGATCCGCATGAGATCGGGATAGGAGGCGGGTGCGTTGGGCAGCGTGGCGCCCGGTTTCGGCGTCTGGTAGGAGACTGGTTCGTTCGAGCGGCAACCACCAAAGAGGAATGCCGTCCCCAGCATGCCGAGCGCCAGCCACGTGGCGGAGGCATGGAGGGAAATCAGGGGGTGGAGTCGGCCTCGGATCATGGACGGAGCACGCTAAACGAATTCTTTGGGATTGCACCCGGAAGCTCACTCGGCCGGCTTCAAAACGGTCTCGATCTCGGACGAAGGAGTGGCGCCCAGATCGATCGCCGCGTGATAGTGGCGTCGGGCGAGCTCGAGGCGGGGTGGTTTCGCCTCGAGGTAAGTGATCGCCAGATTGTAATGGGCGGAAGCCAGTTTGGGGTTGATCTCGACGGCGCGTTGCAGTTCCGACACGGCTGCTTCCGGCCACCCATAGTCGCGCACCACTGCCGCGAGGATGAGATGCGACTCGGCCTCGGTGGGGTCTTCGTGAATGGCTCGGGCGAGACAGGAAAGGGCGAGGGAGAGATCCCCGCGTTCGTAGTGGATCAGCCCCAAGGTCTGCCAGTTGCGGGCGATGTGAGGATTCAACTCCGTCGATTTGCCGAGGTTCCCGGCGGCGGCGAGCAGGTTCCCGAGTTGATGCTCGGCGACGCCGAGATTGGCATAGCCGAGGGCGTTTTCGGGTGCGGTTTTCACCATCGCGAGATAGAGGTCGCGGGCTTTTTCCCACTGCTTTTCGGAAACGGCGAGAGCTCCTTCTTTGGCGATGGCGGCGACTTCGGGTGGGAGTGACTCGCCTCCCTCGACCCGCCCGACCCGGAGGGGGAACTCTTCGGAGTCGCCTTTCGTCTCGGCCGTGCCGGTGCCGGTCGCGGGTCCGGCGTTTGGACCGGGAGATGATGAGGCCTCGCCGAGGTTGGTGCTCTTCAGCCGAAATCCGAGATTGCGGACCCGACTCACTGCCTCGGAGCCCGGTGATGTGGGGCTGGCCGCCGGAGCTGACTTCGAGGGAGCCGTCACCTCCTGGGAAAAAAGGGCCTGGCCGCTCCACCAGGCGGTCGCGACAAGAAGGGGGAAAAGCAGACGAGGCTCATTCATGGGAAAAGGATTTCGGAGAGGTGAAATAAAATTCGGATTTTCTCTTGCGCACGACGAAATCTTGTCAATGTTCTCTCAAACAGTGTTCATAATGAAGTTAACCGCCCGCCAACAAGAAGTCCTCGACTACCTCCAGTCCGAGCATCGTCGCACCGGAATCATGCCCTCGACGCGTGAGATTCAGGAGCATTTCGGATTTGCCAGCCAAACAGCGGCGGTGAGCCACCTCCGCGCGCTCGAGCGCAAGGGGGCGATCACCCGCCGCGAGGGAGACGACGATCGTCGTCGTGCCCGCTGTCTCATTATTGCAGGGTCGGCCGACCGCGAGCCAATCATCGATGTGCCGGTCTACGGTTCCATTCCCGCCGGCTACAGTGACGATACCGCTCCGGTCTCGAGCGGGACGCTCTCCGTCGATGTCCGATCGATGGGCCTCAGCGAGCGTGCCAGAGCCTATGGTCTGAAGGTGAGGGGCGAATCGATGATCGGTGCCCACATCATGGACGGTGATCATGTCATCCTCGAGTATCGCGAGCCCCGTGATCAGGACATCGTTGCTGCGTTGATCGACGGCGAGACGACCCTGAAGCGCTATGTGGTGAACGGTCGCCGTCCCTTTCTGAAGGCCGAAAACCCCGCCTATCCCGACCTCATTCCGGCTCACGAGCTGGTGATCCAAGGGGTCATGGTGGGCCTCGTGCGCGGGGCGGTGAAGCGGTGGTGAGCCGAGGGTCGCGGACCTGCCAGCCGACGGGCTTGAGGTGCTCGATACCCGAGAGACCCCCGAGGTCATCAGGGATCAGGGGGCGGTCGCTTCGTTCGCGTCGCTCGGGGGAGTTTGCAATAGTTTGGCGATCGATTCGGCCGGCACTCCGGCTTTCACGACCATTTGGAGATTCTCTCTTTTGCCCTCAGCCTCGTTGTAATAGATCGAACTGGTCGAGGCGACCAGTCCGACCAGTTCTCCACGGCGGTTGAGGATCCCACAGCCGCTGGAGCCTTTCGCAAAATCAGCAGTGATTTGGAGACGCGGGACCCGCTCCTTGGGTGTGAGGTAGCGTCTCGCAAGGTAGCCGTGGGTGAGCGTGTAGAAGTGACCGTCGGGGTGGGAGACCACGAAAAGGGCTTCCCCGGTTTTTAATCCGGTCCCGAGCGGAAGGTGGGCGAGATCCTTCGCTCCGCGAAGCCGGATGAGGGCGACATCGTCGGACTTGGACGCTGCCAGCACCTCGTCGATGGCGTAGACTTCGCCAGCCGCGGTCATGGCTCCAAAGACCACCGCTTCCCTGAAATCGAGCACGTGATAGTTGGTGAGGGCGAGGCCGTCGGAGGAAATGAGCACGCCCCCGGCGAGATTGCCGTGGTGTCGGTCGCATTTGCCGCATAGGTAAAGGTGCCCCAGCACGAGGGTCGCCTCCTTGGCGAGGGTGAAGGCAGAAGAGAGGTCGGAGTCCACCGGAGACACTGGGTCTGCCGGGACAACCCGAGTCGTTGCCGGAAAGGCGTGGGCCGGGGCTCGCAACGCGGACCGGAGCTGGGTTGCGGTGGTCGAACCGGTAGGAATCCCGCCTTGTTGGAAGAGCCGGGTGAGATGGGTTTCGAAGCGATCCTTGATCGCCGCGTCGTCGAGGAAATCTTCGCAGGCCGCCGGTGAGGCGAGCACCAGAAAGAGCAGGGCGAGGGACGGAATTCGGAGAGGAATCAAGGCGGGCGTCACTTGAAGTTGATCTTGGCTCCGGGGAGGGCTTCCTGCAAGGCCTTGACTCCTTTTTCGGAGACCTTGGATTGCCACAGGTAGATGGACTCGAGTGATGAGAGCCCGGCGATGCGTTTCAGGCCGGCGTCGGTGACTTGGGTCTGATGCAGGTTGAGGTAGCGGAGTTCCTTTAATCCCTCGAGGTGGGCGAGTCCGGCATCGCCGATCGCGGTGTTGCTCAGGTCGAGGCGCACGAGACGCGGTGCCTCGGACACGAGAGCGAGGGCGGCATCGGTCGCGGCGGTGCGGGAGAGATCGAGGTGGGTGATATTGGCGGCAATGACTCGAGCTGAGAGAATCTGCTCCTCCTTCACCTCGGTCGGGGAATGTCGGAAATCGACCGAGAGCAGGGGGCTGGTCTGGGCAAGTCGAGTCACCCGACCGCCGACGGTCGCGACGGAGTCCCACGACTTTTCCTCGGGCATCGCGAGACCCTCGGCGAGCCGTTGATAGAGTTTCTGGGTCTCTGAGAGGGTGATGGCCTTGCCGGACTTCGAGAGACTTGCAGGTTTTCCCTCGAGATTGCCTCGCCATTCGCCAAAGTCGGCGCCCTCCTCGATCCAGGCCTTGAGCAGAGCAACTTCCGCGGCGGCGAGAGGCTCCGCTTTGTCTTTCGGGGGCATGAAATCCTCATCGTCGTGAGGCAGGGTGACCCGTTGAAACATCCCGCTCTGGTCCGGCTCGCCGGCCATCACGACTGCACCGTTGTCGCTTCCCTTCTGAATCGCCCAAGCGGCGTCGAGGCGCAGGCCGGCCTTGGGTTTCACGATCTTGCCCTCCTTCTCGGACGGAGCCTGATGGCACTGGAAGCACCTCTTTTCGAGCACCGGGAGGATCTCCTTTTCAAAGTTCACGTCAGCCCCGGCGGGAGCCATCGAGGCAAGGTGAAAAAGGATCAGGGCATGGGGCATCAAACGCATGAGAGGATGATGCGGATTCCCGCCACCTTGTGCAATTGAAATTCTCGCTGTGGATGCGGCGTGATCAAGAGTCCCCCGTCTCTGCGTCTCGGGCTCCAACCCGATGGCAGATCAGGGCCCGATGGCGCACCCATTTCTTCGGCGCGGCGCGCCGGGATGGGCTAGACCCGGGTCATCATCATCAGCGCTTGCCTCGGTGCGAGGTCTGGGTTATGCGGGAGGCTCTCAGGGAATGAAGGCATTTGAATGGAAATGGGGTGGCATCATCGGTGCGGCGGGCGTCTGCTGGCTCGCCGGTTCGTGGGCTCTCGGATTTCACGGGCGGGGGATCGGAATGATCCAGGTGACGTCAGCGCTTTCCTTCGTCGTGTCCTTGGTGGGATATTTCCTCGCGATACGCGATCTGCGGCGGTTTGAGGTGGAGACGACCCTGGTCGAGGCGGTGCGCCGGGGGGCTCTCATCGCGGTGATCTCGGCAGTGCTCGCGGTGCTGGGTCAGGTGATCTACTTCAGGGGCCTCAACCCCGGTTGGACCGACTACATGGTCGAGCAGTCGCGTCTCTTTTATGCGGCTCAGGGAGTCGATGAAAAAGGGCTCGCGGAGATCGCCGAATCCGCAAAAGCGACCTTTGGGTTGCTCTCCTACGCGACCCAAGCCGGGGTCCGGGCGTTGCTCGAGGGCGTGCTTTTTTCGGCGCTCGCTTTTGGAACCTTGAAATGGCACGCCAACCGATGAAAGGCCGATTCACCCGCAAGCGACTCATCGCGATCGCCTTTTTTCTGCTCGTTTTGCCGGCGGCGGTCTGGTCGATCCTGCTGGCGACGGGCCATGTCGGATCTCCCGGGAACCCCGTGGTGCCGCCCTTCAACTTCTCCGATCGGATCGTCACGATCGACGTCGCTCCCGATGCGGCCGGGGATCTCCGCGCCACCTTCGAGGGTTGGCCCGAGGGGAAGCCGGGAATGAGCGGCGAGGATTTCCTCAGGGAGATCCACCGTCGCCAGCGCGACCTGCCCTGGATCTATCGTCTCCTCGACGTGACTTCTCTCACCGGAGTGCTTTGGGTCGTCTTCGGCTTCACGGGGCAAGGGGTCTTCACCGCTCGAATGATCATTCAATGGCAGGCGAGCGAGAAGGCGAAGTCGTCGATCGTCCCGCCCGCCTTCTGGTGGCTCAGCATCCTCGGGGCCTCGATGTTGATGGTCTATTTCGTCTGGCGGAAGGACATAGTGGGATTCCTCGGCCAGAGCACCGGATGGCTCGTTTACATCCGGAATCTCTGGTTCATTTATGGGCGGGAGGAAGAGGGATGAGTTTTCAGTTTCTGCTTTTCAGTGAATGCCGTGTTGGTCGCGGGTTCGCCAACTGAAAACTGAAAACTGAAAACTTCCGACTAACAAGCTCACCAAGGCAGCTCACGGAGGTAGAGGTTCTTGAAGAAGAGTTCGCTGCCATGGTGCTGGAGCTCGATCTGGTCGGCGCGGACCAGGGGAATGGTGCCGGTCTTGTCCCAGTAGTTCTCGAGCTCGGTTCGATCAACAACCTGCTTGCCGTTCAGCCAGATGCTGACCCGGTTGCCGACCATGCGGATGAAGAAGGTGTTCCACTCGCCGATGGGCTTGTCGGCGAGGACGAGGGGTTGGTTGCGGGTGCGGCGGTTGTTCCAGAGACCACCCGAACCCAGATTTCGGCCGGTCTTGTAGGCCTCGACCCATTCTTGCGGTGTCGTGGGCAGGCGCCTGCTGCCGTCCTTCGCCTTGAACGAGGCATCCCAGGGATCCCAGATCTGAATTTGGGGGGTGCCGCGCAGGTAGATGCCGCTGTCGGCCCCGGTGGGGATTTTCCAATCACAGTAAAATTCGAAGTCGCCGTAGTCTTTCCCGGTGCAGAGGCTGGCGCCCTTTCCGTCGTAGATCAGCACCCCGTCCTTGACGCGCCAATGCTCGTTCATGACCACGTCGGCCCTGGCTTGGGCCTCCTTGAGCGAATCGCCGGTAAGGGCGCGGCGCTCGACCGCGTTGGCGTGGGCGAGACCTTTCCAGCCGGAAAGATCTTTCCCGTTGAAGAGGGCGGTAAAGCCCGCCGGCGGGGTGTTTTCAGGGTTGCCGTCGAGGAGCGGTTTGGAAGGAGAAAAATCGGCGACTTTGAGATGGCGGAACTCCATCGGGTCGCTGTGCCCGGCGAGGGTGATCCGGCCGGAGCGGTTCTTGCGGCCTTTGAAGCCTTTCTCCAGCGGCGCCTGTTCCTCGAGGAAGGTATCGACAATGACGGCGCCGTTGAGGATGACCATGAGATGATCCTCGATCGCGACGATGGTCTGTTGGTTCCACTCACCGACCGGTTTCAGGTAGCCGGTCTTCGCAGGGACGTGCCCATAGACCGAGCCGTGGACCTGCCACGGCTTCAGCCAGGAGAGTTTTCGCGGCTTGCCGTCCACGATCGCCTCGCCTCCGTAGATCTTGCCTTCGGTATCGAGGATCTGGATTTCGAGGCCATCATGCGCGGCGTGGCCTCCGGCGGGCACGCGGATGCCGATGCCGTTGTTGGCGCTCTCCTGCATCTTGAATTCGAAGGAGAAGGCGAAGTCGCCGTAGTCGTTCACGGTTTCGAGATTCTTAGCCCCCGGTTGGCAGATGAGGACGCCGTCCTTGATGAGGTAGCCGGTGGTGTCGCCAGTCCAGCCGGAGAGGTCGTTGCCGTTGAAAAGCGCCTTCCAATTGGCGGACTCCAGCAGGGAGAGCGGCCGTTTTGCGGCTTCCCGGTTGGGATCGGGCTTGGCGGTGCTCTGGGCGGAGGACGAGAGGGTGAGCAGGACGGCGGCAGACAAGCCGGCCATGACAAGGGGCAGGGGGTGATTCCTCATGATCTTCCATGAGAACATGGAGAACGCGCTTCAACAATCACGTGGTTGCGGTGCGCGGCCTTCACTCCACCGGATCGCGATGTTCGACGATTTCCTCGGTTGGCCCAACTGCGATCAGGCCTTCCTCCGACCGGCCCGGCAGGCCGGCGAGATGAAAGAGGGCGTCGCCCTCGTCAGCATGGGCTTCGCGGCTAATCCCGATCACGAGACCCTCGACCTCGCTGTGGATCGTCGTCTCATAGCGGCCGAAGGGATCGGAGATGCTACCGAGACGGGTCCCGGCTTGAACCGCTTTCCCCAGATCCGTTTCGGGAATGAAAAGCCCTCCTTGGGGGGCGCGCACCCAGCTCGTGGATTGCGCGAAAAGGGTCGCGGCTGAGGCCCTTTCGTCGGACTTCAGTTCCGGCAGCATCCCGAGTCGACGCATCACTCCATAGACACCACGCAGTCCGACCCGCACGGCCTCCGCGGATAGGCGGAAGGCTTCGCCTCCTTCAAAGAGTAGCGAGGGGATGTCTTTGGCCTTGAGAAAGGCCCGCAGCGAACCTTCGCGGAGTCCCGTTTCGATGACGACGGGTGGGGCAAAAGCCCTCGCGAGATCCGCCGCGACGGTGTCGCCGGGAGAGACACGGATCTGCGGCAGATTCGGCCTTCCGGCCGCTCCGCCGTGGAAATCGATCGAGTGCGTCGCGTGGGGCACGATCTCTTTGACAAAGGCATGGGCGAGACGGGAGCCAAGCGAACCCTCGGGCGACCCGGGAAAGAGTCGGTTGAGATCGCGTCGGTCGGGCAGGTAGCGGCTGCGGGCGAGAAAGGCGGGCATGCACACCACCGGCACGACGATGAGAGTTCCCTTGATCGAGCGCAGGCTCCGTGTTTGCAGGAGGCGGCGGAGGATCTCGACGCCGATCAACTCGTCGCCGTGAAGGCCGGCAGTGAGGAGCAACACCGGTCCCGGTTGGCGACCGCGTCGGACGTGCACGTGCATCGTCACCGGTTGGTAACCGGTGAGCGAACCGACGGGCAGATCGACGACCCCGCATTGTCCGGGGAGGAAATCAACGGAGCCGATGCGGATGGTGCTGGCTTCGCTCATGAGGTTTTTTTCAACCCTTGCCCTTCGTCCGGGTGCTCTTCTTGCCCTTCGCCTGTTTCTCGATGAATTCGATGATCATTCCCGCGATATCCTTGCCGGTGGTCGTCTCGATGCCTTCGAGACCGGGTGAGGAATTCACCTCCATCACGACGGGTCCGTGATTTGATCGCAGCAGGTCGACCCCGGCGACGTTCAATCCGAGGATGCCGGCAGCGCGCACCGCGGTGGAGCGTTCTTCCGGAGTGATCTTGATGACCGAAGCCGTGCCGCCCCGGTGAAGGTTCGAGCGGAATTCACCCTCCTTACTTTGCCGTTTCATCGCCGCGACGACCTTGCCACCGACGACGAGGCAGCGGATGTCGGCCCCCTTGGCCTCCTTGATGTATTCTTGGGCGAGAATGTTCGCGTTCAGACCGCGGAAAGCCTCGATGACCGACTCGGCCGCCTGCCGGGTCTCGGCGAGGACGACCCCGACACCCTGGGTGCCCTCGAGCAGTTTGATTACGAGCGGCGCGCCTCCGACCTGATCAATCAGGGCATCGGTGGCGCGGGGATCGTGGGCGAATCCCGTGACGGGAAGGCCGATGCCCTTGCGTGCGAGGAGTTGCAGGCTTCGCAACTTGTCGCGCGAGCGCGAGATGGCGACCGACTCGTTCACGCTGTAAACATTCATCATCTCAAACTGCCGCACCACGGCGCAGCCGAAGAAGGTCTGCGAGGCGCCGATCCGGGGGATGACGGCGTCGTAGCCATCCAGTTTTTCGCTGCCGAGGAAAATGGCCGGCCGCATCGAAGTGATTTCCATGTGACAGCGGACATAGTCGATCACCCGCACGTCGTGGCCGCGTTTGATGCCCGCCTCGTAAAGGGCATTGGTCGAGTAGAGCTTGCGATTTCGGGACAAGATGGCGATTTTCATTAAGGATACGGGGATACGGAAAAACTCGGGTTCGGCGGCGCGGGCGGGGGCGGGCGTGTCCTCACGCCTGCGAAGGACGGGGGCGGCGCGCGGGTTTGCCGAAGAGATAGGAAAGCGAGGGATTCACGAGGAAGCGATCTTTCATCGCAGTCCGTCCCAAAAGCATGCGAAATTTCATGTTGTCACGGTTCGTGAGGCTGAATTCCACCTCCCAGGTATGCGTGTCGAGCACGACGGGCACGCGGATGAAGGGACGCTCCTCCTCATGCCCGCCGGAGTCGCGGACCCGGCGGCAATCGACGAGGGGAAGATCGCAGTCCGCGACGAGGTCAGGTTTCTTTGGCAGGGGATGGACGGAGAAGCGCACCCGTCGGCCTTCGGCCGTCTCGTAGATCTCCAGTCCCCGCGTGTGCAGGCAGGAACTGCGCGCGCCGGTGTCGATCTTGGCCTTGATCCTGGAGATGCCGAGCTCCGGGATCGAAAGCCATTCTCGCCATCCGAGGATTTCGGGATTGAACACCGGTATCGACACACCGCGAAGATACTCGCGACCCGGCTCGGGCCAACTGCATATTCGCTGGTGAAAGCGAAAACCGGTAAGTGGGCCCCCCCGAACCCGGCGAGGTCCCGTCAGTGCCGGTTCGAGGAAACAAGATGGCACTTGATCCTTGGCTCACATTCCGGTTATTCACGTGACGTTTTCGATGAAATCCACCCGGACAAGGTCGCTTGACCTCGCGCTCGCCCTCATGGTGTATCTGTCAGGATATGCGACCCTCTCCTCCGGCGGCGAGACGAAGGAGAGGTTTTTTGCAATGGATACCGCGATCCGCGATCTCGGCCAGCTCGGCACAGCGAAGGAACTGGGATACATGGCCGTGGGATGGCGATTCGAACCGGCCGAGACGCTCGCGGGGTCGGTCGCGAAGGTTCGGGAAAGCGGGCTCGACCTCGTCGCGGTCTACGGGGGCGCGACCTTGACGAAGGATGGGATCGGCTTTCGTGGCGATCTCGGTGCCCGGCTCGAGGTGCTTGCCGGGACGGGCACGACGATCTGGCTCCCGATCAACAGCGCCGATTTCCCCGCGTCCGATCCCGCGGGCGATGCCGTGGCCGTGCCGGAACTCCGGCGGCTCGCCGATCTCGCTGGGAAACAAGGTCTCCGTGTCGCCCTCTATCCCCATGCCGGATCCTGGCTCGAGCGCATCCAGGATGCGGTGCGGGTGGCCACGGCGGTCGACCGGGAAAACGTTGGCGTTACTTTCAATCTCTGTCATTGCCTCCGCGTCGGCGACGAGGCGAAGATCCCTGCGCTGCTCGCCGCGGCCGCTCCGCATCTCTTCCTCGTGACGATCAACGGGGCCGATCAAAATGCGGCCGGATCGTCGTGGGAACGTCTCATCCGCCCGCTCGACGAGGGGGATTATCCCGTCGCGAAGTTGCTCGGAGAGCTCGAGGTGATCGGCTACACCGGTCCGGTCGGCTTGCAGGCCTTCGGCGTGAAGCTGCCCGTGGCGGAGAGTCTCGCCCGCTCGCTCAAGGCGTGGCGGGCGATGGTGGATAAGCCCTGATTCAGCGCGATTGCGGAGGATTGGAACCTCGGTGCGGGGGAGGGGTTTCTGGAAACTGCTGTCTCGCTATTGGCGGGGCACTCCTGCTACTTTGGCGATTTCACCCTCTTCGCTCATGATATTTCGAAACGCTCTTCTGGCCTGCTCCCTTCTCGCGCTCGCCGTGATGGTCCTCAACGCGCAGGAAACTCCGAAAGCAGCGAAGGGCAAAGAAAAAGCACCCGCTGAAGCGAAGGGGAAGGAAAAAGCCAAAGCGAAGGGCCGGGGAAAAGGCAAGGGGCCCGCAGCGGTTCCCGCTCCGCGATTTTTCGCTCCATTGGCGGAGCGACTTTCGTCAGTCGATCCCACCTTGCATCGTGATTTTCCCGACACTTGTCTCGTTGAATCGGGGGTGCCGTTCTCGGTATTCGTGGAGCATGACGGGAAGCAAGACAGTCTTTGGCTGGGGCGTTGGATACGGAAGACATTTTTCCATCTTGCCCAAGTTTCGGATCCGGGAGTGATCCACCAACCCGCGGTCGCTCCGGATGCTGGCGGGATCTGGGCATTTTGGGGACAGGTGGACGATCGCGATGCGATGACCTTGCGCGCCCGGCGTTTGGTCACGGGCGGTGCGGATGCGGCGGAAATGGAGGATCCGATCACCCTCGCCTCCTCCGACGACGCGGGCAACAGCTTCGCCGACGCCGGGACCGACGGGGCGGGCCGCGTTTGGGTGGTTTGGCAGGAAATTCGCCCCGGCACCTCGCGGATCCGCCTCAAACATTGGAGTGAGGCAAAGGGCTGGTCGGAGATGATCGATGTCTCTGGAGACGGGGCGGGTGGCCATTGGGAGCCGCGCCTTGCCTTCACCGACACCGAGGGCGCGTGGGTCGTCTACGACTCTTCCGCGGGCAGCGAATTCAATCTCCACCTCGCCCGTGTCGCCCTCGATGGCACGGTGAAGAATCGCGAACTCGTCGCCACGCCCGACTACGAGGCCCGCGCCGCCATCGCCGCCGATGGCAAGGGCGGACTCTGGATCGCCGCCGAGCGAGGGCAGCGCCAATGGGGGCTCGACACGCGCGGCCATGAAAACTCGATGGGTTTCAACGCCGGCAAGCGCCTTCTTCTCGGCCGCTACGATCCTGACAAAGACACCTTCACCGAGGTGCCCGTGCCCGCGAACGGTCGTCCCACCCCCGCGCCCGATCCGAGTCCGGGATATGCGGTGAATCTTCCTTCGCTCGCGGTGACGCCCGACGGAAAGGTCTGGCTCGGCTACCGCTACTTCTCGAATCTCTTCTGGCGGGTCGCCCTCACCGCCTACGATCCGTCGGCGGATTCATGGCTCGAGCCCGCGGCCCTGCCCGACGGCACGATGGGGCAGGACCGCCATCAGGAACTGGCGCTCGGAAAGGACGGAGCGCTTTGGATGACCTGGCCGACCGATCAACGCGCCACGAAGGCACCGGGCGTGGCGCAGGTCCATCTCGCCCGCATCGACGTGACCGCGGAGTGGCCGGTCTTGCCGAAGGAGCGCGGGGCGGTGATCACGCGGGCCGCGGAGCCTGAACCCTACTTCAGCGAGCCCACGCCACCCCGCACCCTGACGGAACACCACACCTGGACCGTGGGAGGGAAGACCTACCGTCTCGTTTGGGGCGACCTGCACCGGCACACCGACATCTCGAATTGCCGCACTGGCTTTGATGGCTGCATCCTCGAGGCCTATCGCTATGCCTACGACCTCGCCGGACTCGACTTCCTCGGCACCTCCGACCACACCGACATCGCCAAGGTCTATTCGCCCTACGAGTGGTGGCACACCCAGCGGCAGGTCGATGTCTTCCATGCGCCGGGTGGCTTCGCTTCGCTCTACGCCTACGAGCGCGAGCAGACTTTTCCCTGGGGACACCGCAACATCGTCTTCGCGAAACGTGGCGGTCCGATCGTTTACATCAACCGGATCAACTACCGCAATTCCCCATGGCAGGAGGTTCTCCCGGTGAGGGCGGGACTGGATCAGATCCAGCCTTCCGAGTTGTGGGAGGTGCTGAAGCAGCACGCACAGCCCGTCGCGATCATCAGTCACACCGGTGCCACGGGCATGGGCACGGACTGGACGAAATACGAGAAGGGGATCGACAACACCAACGAGAACACCGTCGAGATCTTCCAGGGTGCGCGCGTCAGCTATGAGGGGCTCGGCCTGCCGCAGCCGACCGTCGGTCTGCGCAAGGACGAGCCCTACACGCCGTCCAACAAGAACAGCAAAGACTTCCCGCCGCCACCCTCGCCAATCACGGACTTCGAGGCGGGCACCGCCGGCAAGAGCGCCCTCAACAACGGCGTCTACCAAAAGGCCCTCGCGGTCGGGCACAAGCTCGGCGTCTTCGCCTCGAGCGATCACATTTCGACCCACACCTCCTTCGGCGGAGTCTATGTCGAGGAGTTCACCCGTGAAGGGATCATCAAGGGTTTCAAGGCACGACGCACCGTCGCGGCGACGGACAAGGTCTTTGTCGAACTGAGCTGCGGAGATCATCTCATGGGCGAGGTCTTCGAGACCACGGGAAAGCCCGTCCTGAGCTATCGGGTCCTCGGCACCGCTCCGGTGAAGCGCGTCACGATCGTGCGCAACGAGGCGGATCTCCACCTCATCGAATCGGATGGCAAAGAAGTCGCGGGCGACTGGACGGACCCCACGCCGTTGGCGGGCGAAAACCGCTATTACCTCCGCATCGAACAAACCGACGGCAACATGGCCTGGTCGTCGCCGATGTGGGTGACCGTGAAATGAAATTGCGGATTGCGGATCGCCGACCTCCGAATTGACCTCGCTACGCTCCGTCGATCCGCTTCGCGTCTTCCGACCTCTGAATGAAACTCCTCTTCCCCCTTCTCTGTGTCCTCGGTGCCCTCAGTGGAGATCTCCTGGCCGCCGACTCTCGCCCCAATTTGATCCTCATCTACACGGACGACCACGGCTACTCCGACCTCGGGATTCACGGGCTTCAAGCTGATCTGAAGACGCCCCATCTCGACGCCCTCGCCCGCAGCGGGGTCGTCGCGAAGAACGGTTACAGCACCGCGCCACAGTGCGTGCCTTCGCGCGGCGGTTTGCTCACGGGCCGATTCCAGGGGCGCTTCAATCTCGACAACAACAATTCGGCCCTCGATGGCTTCAATCGACAAACGACCATCGCCGGGCGCCTCCGCGACGCGGGATACGCGACGGCCCAGTTCGGGAAGTGGCATCTCGGACCGACCACGGAGATCCCCGACCACGGATTCCAGCACGTCTTTTCGCAGAACGGGCAGCGGCCCTTCTCCGCGAACATCACGGTCGACGGAAAGGACCGTCCCATGGTTGATCTTCCTCCCGACGAGTATCACATTGATGCGTGCTCGAAGTCAGCCGCCGCGATGATCGAGCGTTATCGCGACCGGCCCTTCTTTCTCTACCTCGCCTATCGCGCCCCGCACACGCCCCTCGATGCGCCGCAATCCTACAAGGACCGCTTTCCCGGCGAGATGCCCGAACGCCGCCGCGCTGCCCTCGGCATGCTCGCGGCGGTCGATGACGGAGTCGGGCTCATCACGGGCAGCTTGGCGAAACACGGACTCACCGAAAAAACCCTCATTTTCTTCATCGGCGACAACGGCGCCCCGCTGAAAATCCACAAGATCGATTCACCTCTCGAAGGCGACGCGGGAGGTTGGGACGGCAGTCTCAATGATCCCCTCAGCGGCGAAAAGGGCATGCTCGCCGAGGGCGGGATGCACGTGCCTTTTCTCATCGCGTGGCCCGGCACGATTCCCGGAGGACAGGTCTACGAGCCTCCCGTGAGCGCCCTCGATGTCGCGGCGACGGCGGTGGAGCTCGCAAACGTCAAGGTGAAGCGAGGGGAACTTGACGGCACGAACCTCATTCCCTACCTGAAAGGTGAAGCGAAGGGGGCTCCCCACGAGGCGCTCCATTGGCGCTGGATGGCCCAGAGCGCGATCCGCGAGGGGAACTGGAAGCTCCTGCGTGGCGGCGAACGCGAATACCTCTACGATCTCGCCACCGATCCCGGGGAAAAACACAATCTCGCCGCCGAACATCCTGACAAAGCCACAGGGCTCCGCGAAAAACTCGCCGCCTGGTGCGCCGAGCTCGATCCGCCCGGTCTCGCGCTCGGGCCGATGTCTCAGACTTGGCACGACTATTTCGACCACTACCTCGAGGGCAAGACCGTCGCGCCTCCGGCCGCGAGGGGGGCTCCCGCCTCGACCGCGGTGAAAGGCTGGGAGGCCCGGGGCGGTATGCTCGCCGAGGTGGACGGGGTCATCGTTTTCACTCCGGAGAAAAAGGGGAAAGGCGGTTTTCTCACCCGAACGCGCATGAAGCTCGCGGGTCCCGTGCAGGCGCGGCTCGAACTCAAGGCCGCGCCCGGCATCGGTTCGGTGAGCTGGCGGGTCGAGGGGGACAGGGATTTCCTCCCGGCGAACCGGGTCTCCTTCACGATCGAGGATTCCGCCGACTGGGAGGTGCACGAGTTCGTCCTGCCGGCGGTCGCGCCGGT
>Ga0172376_10003089_pt1 | contig 19941 bp, 17 predicted proteins | sample Lak35m_FD_121114 | JGI IMG/M metagenome (GOLD analysis project Ga0172376, IMG submission 121114) | Freshwater microbial communities from Kabuno Bay, South-Kivu, Congo - kab_092012_35m | ecosystem: Environmental > Aquatic > Freshwater > Lake | place: Democratic Republic of the Congo: South-Kivu... | reverse complement strand
TTTTCTGCTTTAGCTCCCGGCACTTTTTTTCGGGAAGCCCTCTCTTTGCTCTTTTTTTATTCCCTGTGGGTGTAGGGTCCGGCCGGCTCTTTATTCTGATTTGAGGAAAAACACGCTTTAATCTCTATGGGTAAATTCCCCGAAGCTGTGCTTCGTGAATGAATCGATTTTCTTTGAATTAATACCTCGTAGCTCTGCTGCGAGGATTCTTTATTGATAACTCAGGGGAAAAATATTCAGCAGCAGGCTGAACAGGATCCGGACCGTTTTTTTGACCTGATACCGGATCTTTTTTGTATAGCATCGTCAGACGGATCGTTCAGAAAAGTCAATGCAGCATGGGAGCTGGTTCTGGGTTATTCGATTGAAGAGCTTCTGTCGATCTCTTTTTTTGATCTCATCCATCCAGAGGACAGAGAGCTTACCATAAAAGAGCTTGAGCCGCAGGCCGCATTCAAGACCAGGCATTTTATCAACCGCTATCGTGCAAAAAGCGGCGATTACCGGTGGCTGGAATGGAACGTGAATCCTGCGGATGGAGGCGTGCTCTATGCTACAGCACGCGATGTCACCTGCCGCATTGAGGCTGAAGAGCAGATTCGTCTCCTGGCGGACACCTTTACCTGGTGTGCTCACGGCATTGCTATCGGCATACCCTCAACAAAACGGATTATGACCTGTAATCATGCCTTTGCAGCCATGCACGGCATGAGTATTGACGAGGTATCCGGACAGCTTTTTTTCGATCTCTATCCCGAGTCGGAGCATGCGGCGATTCGCCAGCATCTCACTGAATTGCAGCAGAAAGATTCTCTCCGGTTCGAAACCAGCAGGCTGAAAAAGGATGGCTCTGTTTTTGCTGCCCAGATGGATATCGTCAATATTCCGGACGATCAGGGCAAGGTACTCTATCATATAACAACCGTTCAGGATATTACAGAAAGAACAAGGGCCGTTGTTGCACTGCGTGAGAGTGAAAAAAGGTTTCGTTCGGTCGTTGAGTCAGCTCCGGAAGGGATATTTATACAGACCGGTGGTATCTTTGCCTATTTGAATCCTGCCGCGCTTGCGTTCTACGGAGCATCAGACGAGCATGAATTGCTTGGTCAGCCTGTGCTTGATCGGGTTCATCCTGATTTTCGCTTCCAGGTTGCTGAACATATCCGTGTACTCAATGAAGAAGGTCGGGCTATTCCGGCACTTGAGAAGCTCCTGCTTCGCTGTGATGGCTCTCCGGTAGAGGCTGAAATTTCAGCTGTACCGTTCAGCTACGCTGGTATACCGGGGGCGCTGGTGTTTGTTCAGGATATTACGCTTCGTAAAAAAGCGGAGGCGGATCGCCTGCAACTGGAAATGCAGCTGTTCCAGTCCCGGAAAATAGAATCGATCGGCCAGCTTGCCGGGGGTATAGCCCACGACCTGAATAATCTCTTGACCCCGATTCTCGGCTATTCGGAGATGCTCGAAGAGCAGTTTGCCGATGACAAGAGTATTTACGAAGAGGTCAAGGTTATGCATCAGGCAAGCCTGAGTGCAAGAGAACTTGTCTGGAAGCTTCTTGCGTTCAGCCGTCAGAGGCCCTTTGAATACCGGGAGCTGGACCTCAACGAGGTGATAACAGGATTTGAACATCTTCTTCGCCGAACACTCCGGGAAGATATTACTGTTCATTACCGGTTATCGTCCGAGGCTCTTGGAGTGAAGGGAGACGCCGGTCAGCTGGAGCAGATCATCATGAATCTTTGTATCAATGCACAGGATGCCATGCCTCAAGGGGGAACGGTTTTCATTGAGACCGCAAAAGTCAATGTGACGCCGTCAGATGACGAGCCCTTTTCGGGAGCTTATGCCCAACTCACAGTTCGTGACACGGGCACCGGTATGGATGCTGAAACCGGCCAACATATTTTTGAGCCTTTCTTTACAACAAAGGAAGCAGGGCATGGAACAGGTTTGGGGCTTGCTACGGTCTACAGTATTATCAAGCAGAATAAAGGCACTATCAGGGTGTTCAGTGAGCCGGCAAAAGGGTGTGCTTTCAGAATCCGGCTTCCACTGGTTAACGTAGAAAAGAGCCTTGAGCGTGATGTGGTAAAAAAATGTATTGCAGACGGGTTCAAGGGAAAGATAGTTGTTGTTGAAGACAACGATAGCGTCAGGGATTTTGTTGTCCGGGCCCTTCACAATCAGGGGCATGCTGTTATTGCTGCTTCAGGTGGTGGTGATGCCTTGATGCAGCTTCATGAAAGTCATGTGATCCCTGATCTGCTTGTAACAGATATTGTTATGCCGGGGATGAATGGAAAGGAGCTTTCGGAAAAAATCAGATCGCTCTATCCCGCTATTAAAGTGCTCTATATGTCCGGTTATTCCGGCGATATCATATCCTCCCACGGCGTGCTTGAAGAAGGTGTAACCCTCCTTGAAAAGCCCTTTTCCCGGCAGCTGCTTGTTGACAAAGTAAGAGAAATCCTTTGTCGATAACCTTCGGAAAATGTATCGTTAAGATGAATACGCAGCTTTTCGGGATGTTTTTGTCGTTGTATGAACCGGGTGAAATCCTGTTTGTAAAGGAGGTGCCTTTACCGGTTATCAATCCGGGAGAGAGAGGATGTGTATGTATATTTTGATTTCCAAACAGACTATTGTGATAAAAACATAAATGGAGAAAGAGTGATTATGGCTACAACAAAAGATAATCTGAAAGAGGCATTTGCCGGTGAGAGTCAGGCAAATCAGAAGTATCGTGCTTTTGCAAAAGAGGCCGAAAAAGCGGGTTTCAGCAACATCGCAAAACTTTTCCGCACCACCGCCCAGGCCGAGCTGATCCATGCTGAAGGGCATCTGGAGGCTCTTGGAGGTATTGGTACGACGGCTGAAAATCTGCAAGCGGCCATCAGCGGTGAAACCTTTGAGCATACCGAGATGTATCCACCGATGCTTGCACAGGCTGAAGCCGATAATCATCCGGCAAAAAAGATGTTTGCCTATGCCATGAAGGCCGAGCGGCAGCATGCCGAGCTCTACAAAAAAGCCCTCGAAGCGGTAAAAAGCGGCAAGGACATCTCGGCTACCGAGGTCTGGCTCTGTCCTTACTGCGGTCACATAGAACTTGGTACTCCGCCAGAGAATTGTCCGATCTGCGGCGCGAAGGCCTCAGCCTACGTGCAGGTCTGAAGTGCTCTCTATAACTATCAGGGGCGGTTATTTCTGACCGCCTTTTTTTTATTCTGCAATGCTCTTTTTTGTTGCAAGCAGGAGTATGGCTGCAGCAGGATAGATTCCAATCCAGAACTCCCGTGGAAGGTTGATCTCCATGATCGGGTTAAACAGAATGGCCAGCACTCCGTAGGTCAGCGGCAGCAGAGGTGTTGTCTTGCCAAAGTTGGTGTAGGCCCCCCAGCCAAAGGTGCCGAAGGCAACAATGTTTAAAAACTCAAAGAAGAGAGGGGGGAGCGGGAGCACGCCGAGGAAGAGCAGCGCTGCGGTAATGTAGACGACTTGTACAGGCATAACTGCTTATGGTTTACAATAACAAAGCCGGACAGAACGGCTGTTCTGCCCGGCTTTGGATAAAAGAAAAAAGAGGCTCAGTAGCGGTCTCTTCTTGCCGGTCTCTCTTCGCGAGGTTTGGCTTCGTTGACCTTGACCGTGCGGCCATTTAAATCCTTTTCGTTCAGTGATTCGATAGCTTCACGAGCTTCACTGTCGTCAGGCATGTCCACAAATCCGAACCCTTTGGAGCGGCCTGAAAATTTGTCGATGATGATGCTTGCGCTCTCTACCTGTCCGAACTGGGAGAAAGCATCACGAAGATCATCCTCAGATGTAGTGTAAGCCAGATTGCCGATGTAAATATTCATTGTTTAAAAGCAGTATACGTGTGCATTGATAAAGGGAGATACCGGCAAGTAACCAAAGCACAAATTACTTGAATAGCGATCAATCAACCATTGACTGATTTCTATGTGAAGATTACGCTATTTAATGATAGAATGCAATAAGGGCAGAGCGATAAAATTATTCTGCCGACCTGTCGGGCACTCAATGGTTCACTCTTCTGCTGCTTCACCTGCAAAGCGGTTACAAGCTCTTCTTTTTGCACTCCCTGATCTTCAGGAGTGGTATTTCAACGAGGAAAGTTTTACTATTGTAACATGAAGCTGTTTCCTGTATTGACGGTTTTCCTCGCTTAGATCGGCCTCGCTTTCATGATGAATAATGAACCGTAGATCCTGACCTGACAGTAACGCTATGCATGATTTCGATTTTCTTGGTGAACTGGTGCTTATCGGTGCGCTTGCCATTGCCATCATCCTTGCTTTTCAGCGCCTTAAAATTCCGCCGGTTATCGGATTGATCTTTACGGGAATTCTGATAGGTCCGTCGGGTATTGGCGCGGTCTATGATGAAAAGCTTATTGCAACCCTGGCCGAACTCGGTGTTATTCTCCTGCTCTTTGCCATCGGACTTGAGTTTTCGCTGGATGACCTGAAAAAACTCAAGAAGATCGTGCTGGTGGGGGGGGCTGTCCAGATTCTGGTTACCGGCATCGTGGTCAGCACGCTTGCCTACTGGTTCATGTATGCAATCGGCAGTGGCGTTACCCCGGCTGCCGCCGTGTTTCTCGGCTTTACTTTTTCAGTCAGCAGTACGGCGATCTGCCTCAAGATTTTGACCGACCGCGATGAACTTGGGTTGCCTCATGGGCGTATCGCACTTGGTATCCTTATTTTTCAGGATATTGCGGTGGTACCCCTGATGATCGGTATTGATTTTTTAAGTCCTCATACCGCGCTATCCTTCGGGCTGATTTTTAAAAAAATCGGTTTTATTATCCTTTTTGCTTCGGCTATTTTTATCGGCTTCAGGATCCTGATGCCGAGAATAGTCCGTCTTATTGCCTCGCTGCAGGCAAGGGAGGTTCTGGTAATCGGGGCGCTGGTGATCTGTTTCGGCGCGGCCTATCTGACATCGCTTGTCGGCCTTTCACTTGCACTCGGCTCTTTTGTTGCCGGCATGGTTATCGCCAGTACCGATGAAAGTCATCAGATCAGTATGACTATTGACTCGTTCCGGGAGGCATTTACCAGTATATTTTTTATCTCCGTCGGACTTCTGCTCGATATCAGAGTGATCAATCCCCCTCTTTTTATTGCCATTGCCCTGATGGTACTGCTCGTCAAAGGGCTGGTTGTCGGTGGAGTATCCATTTTTCTTGGAAACTCCCTCAGGGTGAGCATGATGGCCGGTATGGCCCTTGCCCAGATCGGAGAGTTCTCCTTTGTGCTTGCAGAGGCGGGACTGAAGAACCGATTGATCGATCACGAGGTCTTTCAGTCCATGCTCGCAATCATTGTGGTAACCATGACGGTCGCTCCGGCCATGATAGCCCTTGCCCCGAAATTGGCTGATCAGGTTGTGCCCGCACTTGGATTTATTCCGCTCCCCTCCAGGGATCCCTCATCGGTTACGGCGCGTCCGCCCGACTCCACCATCATCTGCGCGGGGGAGATTCATGCGGCAATTATCGGATTCGGTGTTAACGGCCAGAATGTAGCGGCGGTGCTGCATGCCACCAATATCTCCTACTCGGTTCTTGAGATTGACCGGGAAACGGTTAAACTGATGAGAAGAAAAGGGGAACCGATCTTTTACGGTGACTGCACAGAGAAAAAAGCGCTGCTTCGCGCCGGAATCAATCATGCCCGTGCGGTTGTGCTCGGTATTTCCGATGCCACAGCTGTCCGGCAGAGTATTGCGATGATCCGCGAAATCAACAAAAAAGCGTTCATTATCGTCAGGGCAAGAACCCTTGATGATGTGGCCGCACTCTACAGTGAGGGTGCCGATGTTGTCGTTACCGAAAAATTTGAGACCTCCATCCAGATCTTTTCACAGCTCCTTAACCACTTTACGGTTGATCCTGAACTGATTCTTGAGCAGCAGGAGATTATCAGGCGTGAATGCGAAAAGATTTTTCTTGGCTCCTCATAGGGATGACAGATCCCTGCGTAGGGGCGTATGGCAATACGACCTTACAATCAACCCTGTCATTTCGAATTCTCTCACGATGTAATCGGGAGAGGGTGAGAAATCTATGCAGCAAGCTCTCGGCCAAGTGCACGGGCTCTCTTTTTTGAGCCCTTGCTGATCTCTTTCTGTTGCTGCTGGGCCGCCAGTCCGATAAAGAGTGTACCGACCGGCTTTGCTCCGAGCAGGTTTGCCGCCGTTTTCAGCAGGCGCAGAACATCGCCCGATCTCTTTGCAAAAAAAGCCGGGGCCGCAGAAGAGCCAACGAGAACCGCAACTCTCTTTTTCTCGGGATCTCTCGCTTTCGGAGCCCCCTGGCCCCACGGCCAGTAGGAAAAACTGATAAGGCGCTCGATAAATGTTTTCATCACTGCCGTAACCGATCCGGCATTCATCGGTGAACCGAGTACCAGAGCATCGGCTTTGTCGATATCGCCGAGCACTACCTCCATCTCATCATCCTGAACACACACTCCAGGCTTGAGCCCCTCCTGCTGCGTGCAGCTCCGGCAGTTTGTGCAGTATGAGAGCCTTTTGTCGATCAGATAGTGCTTTTTTGTGGTCGCTCCCTCCGCCTTTGCCGCAGCAAGGATCTCATCAATTGCCTGATCAACGGTACCTCCTTTGCGGTAGCTCCCCACAATTGCGACAATATTTCTGCTCATGGCGAATATGGTTTTGTCGGGTTGAACGAGTCGAAATTTACTTCTCCACTGACAGTGGTGTTGTGCGATCCCTTTTCTATCGATTGATAAACTTCATCATGCTCTCCGGGTAGCGCTCTCCTGAAACCGCATTTTTTGGAAGGGCAGTGGAGATTTCCGCCATCTCGGATTCGCTGATAACAACCGATCCGGCCGCAATATTCTCCTCAAGGTAGCCTCTCTGCTTGGTTCCCGGAATCGGCACAATGTCCGCACCCTGGGCCAGCACCCAGGCCAGTGCAAGTTGAGCGGCAGTTATCCCTTTTTTCGTGGCAATCACCTTGATTCCTTTGACCAGCTCCAGGTTTTTCATGAAATGTTCACCCTGAAAGCGGGGTGAGTTGCGGCGATAATCGTCAAGAGGAAAATCATCCGGGCTTTTCAGCTCTCCGGTCAGAAATCCCCGGCCAAGCGGGCTGTATGCTACAAAGCCGATTCCCAGCTCACGCAGGGTTGGAAGCACCTCCTCCTCCGGTTCGCGGCTCCACATCGAGTACTCGCTCTGCAGGGCTGTGAGCGGATGGACGCTGTGGGCGCGGCGGATGGTATCGGCACAGGCCTCCGAGAGGCCGATATAGCTCACCTTGCCGGCTGAAACCAGCTCGGCCATCGCGCCGACGGTCTCCTCTATCGGTACCTCACTGTCAACGCGGTGCTGATAGTAGAGATCGATATGGTCGATGCCGAGACGTTTCAGCGACGCGTCACAGGCGGAACGGACATACTCCGGTCTGCCGCTGATACCGGTAACGGGAGCCCAGCCGCCATCTGTTGACGGAGTGCTGCGCATGATGCCGAACTTCGTGGCTATTTTGACCCTGTCACGCAGCCCCTTGAGTGCTTTTCCGATCAGCAGCTCATTGGTAAACGGCCCATACATGTCCGAGGTATCCAAAAAGTTGATACCGAGATCTATAGCCCGGTGAATGGTGGCTATGGACTCACTCTCGTTTCGTTCTCCGTAGAAATCGGACATACCCATACACCCGAGACCCTGTGCTGATACCGTCAACCCCTGTGTTCCAAGTTTTCTCTGTTCCATAAGTTTGTAATCGGATTGTCACCAGTTCATGTTTATTCATGATAGTGAAAAGAAGATTCTCCAAAAAACCGGGAAACCTTCCTTTTAGAAATGCTTCGGATTCTCCATATGAAGCTGATGAAAAGGGGAGTTGATGGTTTAATTTACGCCCGGGTTGCGTCACGATACAGCAGCTCTTGAGTGAGTGTCAAGTTTTTGTATATTTAAAAAATAGAAGACCATATCTCTACTCACTATAAGTTGATACGTGTTATGGTACACCAGCAGTTACCCCCCACAGAGAAATTTTCCCGGTACCGTCAGGAACTCCTCGATCTTCAGGCTTCATCAGATTCGGCTGCTGCCAAACGGGCAACGTACGAACTCTCCCTGATGGAGAAGAGTTGTTTTATTGAACTTAACGGCATTGTACATCACTATCATGATTCAGGGCCGAAAGATGCAGCACAAACGGTTATACTGATTCACGGCTGGGATTGCTGGTGGATGTGGTGGCACCATCAGATCGCCGCACTCAACAAGCAGGGGATCCGGACCATAGCCTACGATATGCGCGGTCACGGTTGGTCGGACAACGATCCGAGGAACCACTACCATATCGATTTTTTTGCTCATGATCTCCACGAGCTGGTTACAAAACTCGGCCTTGGAAAGTTTCATATAGCCGCATTCTCCTTCGGTCCTTTTGTGGCGCTTGACTATGCGCGTTCTCATCCCGGGCTGATACGTTCAATGACCTTTTTCAATTTCGGCTACCTGCCGAACAGTGCCTTTATCCAGGCATTTGCCACGTCGACGATTACCTTCGTATTCAACAATCTGCTGCGCAAACTCACCTGGCGGCTTCCCGCCTATATCTTTGCCCGGCTGGTTCTGGCCAAAAACACCGTACTGCTGCATGATATCCTCATCGGCTTTAAGAGTCTCGGATTCTGCGCTCCGGAAGCCATTGATCAGACAACCCGGCAGATAACCTCATTTGAAATAACCGAGTCGGTTCCGGCTATGGTTCGCGCGGTTGACCGGCCCATGCTCTTTGTTGCCGGTGCAGGGGATGCAATCATGACGAGCGAGAATGCCAAAAAGCTCACCGAGCTGGCCGGAAAGGGTCGTTTTATCTCTGTGCCCGAGTGCGGACATCTTATTACGGTTGAACTGCCCGACACAGCTTCGGAGATTATTCAGAGAGAGGTGGCGGCCTACAGCAACATTTAGGCCATCGTTTGAATTTGTTACAGCTCCCGCTCTCTGGGGAGAAGAAGTTGACCGGTCGTCATTTATAAAATCGAGGTGCGGCGTACTGCCCGGATGAAAGCCTTTATCTTTTCCGGATCCTTTATGCCCGGTTCACATTCAACACCGCTTGCCGTATCGACGGCCCAGGGCTGAACGAGCCTGATTGCATCAGCGACATTGGTTTCGTTCAGCCCTCCGGCCAGAATGGTGTAGCAGGAGCTTCCAAGTTCACTGAAGATTCTCGAGGCGAGCGCCGTTCCGATAGTTTCACCGGTTCCACCCTCCATGCCGGGCCGGAAGGCGTCAAAGAGAAAGGTGTTTGTGCCGCTCTGTCGGGCGTACGATCGCACACACTCAACATCAAAATCCTCTTCGGGACGAAATACCCGTATTACCCGTGCTTCATGTATGGATTGTGCATCCGCCGGAGTGTACTGCTCACTGTGAAGCTGCGCTATCTGCAGGTCGCAGAAACGGCAGATCTCATTGATCTCTTCAGGTGATTGATCGACAAATATCCCCGCCGACTGAACAAACGGAGGCAGTTGTGCAATAATTGCTCTGGCGTTTTCAGGCGATATCACTCTGGGGCTTCTTCTGCTGAAGTTGAAGCCGAGGCAATCCGCACCCGCAAGGGAGGCATCCAGGGCATCCGAGAGGCGGGTTATGCCGCAGATTTTAATTTTAACCATTGCGCAGTCGTTTCATAAGATGGCAGAGGAGAAGTGACAAGATAGCGTATAAATTTCAGAAAATCCCGGAGGTGTTGTAATCCCGCTTGAAGAGGTTCATTATCCCCCTCACTGGTTGTGAGTTTCTCTTATTGTGCGTATATTCGGCACCGGTTATGACCGCAGGGTCGGAGCCGCAAGTTGGGGCGTCGCCAAGTGGTAAGGCATCGGCCTTTGGAGCCGACATCCGCAGGTTCGAATCCTGCCGCCCCAGCAACAAAAAAGGCAACCTTTCCGGGTTGCCTTTTTTGTTTACTTCTGAAAAACCAGAAACCTTAATAGCGGTAGTGTTCCGGTTTGTAGGGTCCGCCAACAGGTACACCGAGATATTCGGACTGCTCACGGGTAAGCTCGGTCAGTTTGACACCGAGCTGATCGAGGTGCAGTCGTGCAACCTCTTCATCAAGTGCTTTTGAGAGTCTGTAGACGCCAACCTCATACTCGTTGGTCCAGAGGTCAATCTGGGCGAGCGTCTGGTTGGTGAAGGAGTTGCTCATCACGAAAGAGGGGTGACCGGTAGCGCATCCAAGGTTTACCAGGCGGCCTTCGGCAAGCAGGTAGATGGAGTTGCCGTTTGCAAAGGTATATTTGTCAACCTGCGGCTTGATGTTGAGTCTTTTTGCTCCGGCAAAGGTGTTGAGCTGCTCCACCTGGATCTCGTTGTCGAAGTGGCCGATGTTGCAGACAATGGCCTCATCCTTCATCCTCTTCATGTGCTCAAGCGTGATAACATCCTTGTTTCCGGTTGTGGTTACAAAAATGTTGCCTTCGCCGACAGCGTCATCCATGGTGGCGACCTCGTAGCCTTCCATGGCTGCCTGCAGGGCGCAGATCGGATCGATCTCCGTTACAATCACCCTTGCGCCATAAGCGCGCATGGAGCGTGCAGAGCCTTTGCCTACGTCACCGTAGCCGAGCACAACAACCACCTTGCCGGCAACCATAACATCGGTTGCACGCTTGATGCCGTCAGCCAGTGACTCGCGGCAGCCGTAAAGGTTGTCAAACTTCGACTTGGTAACCGAATCGTTGACGTTGATGGCAGGGAAGAGCAGTTCGCCCTTTTCCATCATCTGATAGAGGCGGTGAACACCGGTGGTGGTCTCTTCCGAAACACCCTTCATCTCGGCAGCAACCTTGTGCCAGCGCTGGTTGTCCTCTTCGAAGACCTCCCTGAGCTGCTGGTAGAGCGCTTTCTCTTCGGCATTGCCCGGAGCTTTTTCAAGCAGTTCCGGATTGTTCTCGATTTTGTAACCGAGGATGATCATCAGGGTAGCGTCACCGCCATCATCGACGATCAGGTTCGGCCCTTTTCCGCCTTCAAATTCAAGGATCTGGCGGGTACACCACCAGTACTCATCAAGGGTTTCGCCTTTCCACGCAAATACCGGAACACCTGCCTTGGCAATAGCCGCGGCAGCGTGATCCTGTGTGGAAAAGATATTGCAGCTCGCCCAGCGAACCTCGGCTCCGAGGTCAACAAGGGTTTCGATCAGCACGGCGGTCTGGATGGTCATGTGCAGGGATCCGGAAATACGGGCGCCACTCAGTGGCTTTTTGCCTGCATATTTTTTCCGGATAGCCATAAGACCGGGCATCTCCTTCTCAGCAATATCGATCTCCTTGCGTCCAAACTCGGCAAGAGAGAGATCGGCTACTTTATAATCAAGCACCTCTGCGACTGTTGTCATTTCTTTATCGGGTTTTAATGGTGTTGAAATTGTTCAGGCCAGGTTGAAGGCTTTCTTCAGCTCGGCAACTTTGTCGGTTTTTTCCCACGGGAAGATATCACGGCCGAAGTGCCCGTAAGCGGCGGTCTGCTGATAGCTCCATCCCTGTGGTTTGTTAAGACCGAAGTGCTTGATGATTGCTGCCGGACGAAGATCAAAGATCAGTTCGGCTTTTTCCTGGATCCGGGCATCGTTGAGACCCTGTTTGGCGGTATCGTGGGTATTGATATAGATCGATACCGGACGGGCAACACCGATGGCATAGGAGACCTGGACGGTGCACTTGTCTGCGAGACCTGCTGCAACAATGTTCTTGGCAACGTGGCGTGAAGCGTAGGCTGCACTGCGGTCAACCTTCGAAGGATCCTTGCCGCTGAATGCACCGCCGCCGTGAGGAGCTGCACCGCCGTAGGTGTCAACAATGATCTTGCGACCGGTAAGGCCGGTGTCTCCGTGTGGTCCGCCGATTTCAAAACGACCGGTCGGGTTGATGTGAAGCTTGGTGTTCGAATCAAGCAGGTTTGCCGGAATCACTTTGTTGATAACATTCTCAATGATATCCTTCTTGATGACAGCCTGCCACTCGGCTTCGCTGACGCCTGCAGGTTCCGGATCGTGCTGGGTTGATACCACAACCGCATCCACACGTTTTACTTTCTCGTTTTCATATTCCAGTGTGACCTGGCTTTTTGCATCAGGACGAAGGTAGGTCATGATTTTGCCCTCCTTGCGGATTTCGGCAAGTTTTTTGACGAGCTGCTGGGCAAACTGGATTGCAGCAGGCATGAGCTCGGGGGTCTCGGTGCAGGCATAGCCGAACATCATACCCTGGTCACCGGCTCCGACGCGGTCAAACTCGTCAGTAATCTCTTCCTTGCGGTCAACGCCACGGTTGATGTCAGGTGACTGGCTGTGGAGTGCGGAAAGCACGCCGCAGGAGTTCGCCTCAAACATATACTCACCCTTGGTGTAGCCAATCTCGCTGACGACCTGGCGGGCAATTTTCTGGATATCAACAATTCCCTTGGTTGTGACTTCACCGCCTACAATAACCTGACCGGTTGTAACGAAAGTCTCACAGGCAACACGGGAGTTGGCATCCTGACGGATAAAATCATCAAGTACGGCATCTGAAATCTGATCGGCAACTTTGTCCGGATGTCCTTCTGATACGGATTCTGAGGTAAAGAAATACCTGGTCTGTGACATGTTTCGATAATGTTTTGGTTAAACGAAAAACAGCAACAACAGAAAAAAACTGCTTCAATGGAGAGCTTTTCGGGTGAAGGGGATTTCACGGGGAAACGACCTGGACACGGAAAAACTTCCGGCAAGCTCGAGGGCAGAACCCCTGTTGAGAGCTTGTGACACCGTGTCCATAGGTAATGGGAGTGTCAAGAGAAAAATAAAGCTCAAATGTAATAATTCAAAAGCTTCCATGCAAACTTCTCTTACGGGCGCCCGTCATAAATTATCACATTATCAGCCAACACGGATTTCTGAATAGTCTCCGATATTTATTTCATGCGGGTTGCCGGTAATGACCGCATTGTTGCCCACAATGGATTGATCCAGCATGATATTGCTTACGCGGGCTTCATTGCCGATAATAGATCTCCTGACAATGGCATTTGAGATAATGGCGCCCTCTCCGATAGTGGTATTGGGGCCGATAACGGCATTTTCAAGCTGGGCGTTTTTTGCAATAAAGACCGGTGTATTGATAATGCATCCGGGATACTCCTTGATCGGGTTAATGACTTCAAGCAGAATCTCGTTGGTGGAGAGCAGCGTGTCAGGCTTGCCGCAGTCGTACCATCCCGAAACCGGAAAGGTGGTGAAGGTTTCCCCCCGTTCAATCATGAGTTCGAGGGCATCGGTGAGCTGATACTCTCCTTTGGTCATGATACTGTGCTCAATCAGATGGTCGATACTTCTGAAGAGCGGTCCGGCCTTGAGGAGAAAATAGAGGCCGACAATAGCAAGATTACTGATCGGGGTGTCAGGCTTTTCGACCAGCTTCAGGATCTTTCCGTTTTCGGTTATAGCAACGCCGAACCGTCTCGGGTCCTCAACCTCTTTTACTCCGAGCGTTGATTCCGTGCTTTTCAGTACCGGATCGAGATCCACATCAAAAATGGTGTCACCAAGAATGATCAGCAGCGGCTCTTCCTGATCAACAAACAATTTGCACATCCAGATTGCATGGGCAAGCCCGAGCCGGTCCGGCTGATTGACAAAGGTGAATTTGATGCTGTAATTTTTCAACTGCCACTCCTCAACCATATACCCCAGATAACCGACAATCACAATAGCCTCATCAATGCCTGCGGCAATGAGCTTGTCCATGATGTGGCCGATAATCGGCTTGCCTGCGACGTTAAGCAATACTTTTGGGTGGGAGAATGTGTGGGGCCGTAAACGGGAGCCAACACCTGCAACCGGAATGATTGCTTTCATGTTTTATGAGTGGTTTTGTTGAGAAGAATCGTCATTATGAAATTAGTCATACCGTTGACGCCGCACAAGCTGTTAAATAAGAAAATCAGTTGTATTTTACGTTTATTGCATATTTGTATTCAGGGCCCTCCGGGGGAGTGCAACTGTTCGGGTAATCGCAAAAGCATTAATGGTTATATCACACAACGCTCTTATGGACGAAGGGTTCAAGCCTCTATACCAGCAATCGGCGGTAATTCCTGTTTTTGAAGGCAGGGTGGTCCTCATTACCGCAAAAAAATCAACAAGATGGATTATACCGAAGGGGCATGTTGAAAACGGCTTCTCTCCGGCCGAGTCCGCGGCAAAGGAGGCCCTCGAAGAGGCCGGTCTGATCGGGGTGGTGCACCCTCAGCAGGCCGGCCAGTTCGGCTACAGCAAGTTCGGCAAACAGTTTTCTGTTGAGGTCTATCCGCTCTATATTGATACGATACTTGACGAGTGGGATGAAATGCATTTGCGGCAGCGAAAGCTCGTTACTCCTGCCGAAGCTGTCGAAATGGTATGGCATGATGAGCTTCGCCGGATCATTTCTGATTTTTTCGCCGTTAACTGATTCTGTGCGTTTTTTTGCCGGGGAAGTCCTCGAAAGGAGTTACCTGTGGCGGCCACATCACTGCCACTGAATCCGGCTTTTTTGGGTAAATTATTTTTTTGTAATTAATCTTCTTGTGCTATATTGGGCCTTCCGTTAAAGAACGGGGCGTGGCGCAGTTGGTAGCGTGCCTGCTTTGGGAGCAGGAGGTCCCGAGTTCGAGTCTCGGCGCCCCGACAGGTAGATGTTCTGGCGATTGAAGTTGCGCCCGTAGCTCAATGGATAGAGCATCAGCCTTCTAAGCTGAGGGTTACTGGTTCGAGTCCAGTCGGGCGCACAAATAAAAGTCCGTAGGTTTTCTATGGTGATTGTAGCTCAGTTGGTTAGAGCGCCAGGTTGTGGCCCTGGAGGTCGGGGGTTCGAGTCCCCTCATTCACCCATGTTTTTTGGCCCCATCGACTAGCGGTTAGGTCACCACCCTTTCAAGGTGGCGGGACGGGTTCGAATCCCGTTGGGGTCACGCTTTTTGCGTTTCAAAGCTCTGTTCGTTGCCGGTACAGGGCTTTTTTTATTCATGAATGCAGATTTTCCTCACTTATGAAAATATCTGTCAATTGGCTCAAAGATTTTCTCCCCTCTTTTTCTTCCGATATTCCCGTACTTGTTGAAAAATTAACCTTTCTCGGGCTTGAAGTGGAGGAGGTCACAGAGAGCGTGCTTCCCGATGAACGGGTTGTTGTCGGCAGGATCAATGAGGTTGCAGCCCATCCCAATGCGGAGCGTCTGACCATCTGCAAGGTTGATGTCGGCAGAGATGAACCGCTTCAGATTGTCTGCGGTGCCCCGAATGTCAAGGCGGGCATGCTTGTTCCGGTTGCCACAGAGAAAGCGAAGCTGAAGCTTCCTGACGGCGAGAACCTTACTATAAAAAATTCGAAAATACGCGGAGAGCGCTCATTCGGCATGATTTGCGCCGCCGATGAGCTTGGCCTCTCCGCTGATCACTCCGGTGTTATGGAGCTTGAAGCATCCTGCACGGTCGGGGTGCCCTTTGCCCGTTATCTTGAGGGTGACGTGGTGCTCGATATTGCCGTTACACCAAACCGCCCTGATGTACTCTCCCATCTCGGCGTTGCAAGGGAGCTTGCCGGACGCGAAACGATACACTATCCTCCGGGGAAAACGGTTTCATTTTCAAAAACAGGATCACTGGTTGACGTTCAGGATGCTGTTGCCTGTCCATACTATTCCGCTGTTGTCATTCGTGGCGTAACCGTTGCAGCCTCACCAGAATGGCTTCGTCGCAAGCTCGAAAGCATAGGGCTGCGGTCGAAGAACAACATTGTTGACATTACCAATTATATCCTGCACGGGCTTGGCCAGCCGCTGCATGCCTTTGATCTCGCCAGGCTTGCCGGTGGACGGGTGGTTGTGCGCAGCGACATGCAGGGGGAGTTTACGGCCATCAATCAGGAGTGCTGCCGTGTTGAGCCGGGCATGCCGGTTATCTGCGACGGTGAAAAGCCGGTCGCCCTCGCCGGTGTTATGGGCGGACTGGATTCAGCGGTGAGTGACACTACCGTTGATATTCTGCTTGAATCCGCCTGTTTCTCGCCCTCCATGGTCCGGAAATCAGCCAAAAAAGCGGGTATTGCCTCTGACTCCTCATACCGCTTTGAGCGGGGTATCGATCCGAACAATGTCAAAAGGGCCTCGGAGTGTGCGGTTGCGCTTATTGTTGAACTTGCCGGAGGCCATGTTGAAGCGGCCCAGGAGTCCGGATCTTCGGAGAGTGAACTGCGCAGGGTTGTTCTGAGGCCCGAGAGGGTCAACGCACTGCTCGGCAGCTCCATTCCGGCTGACGAGATGAGCGAGCTGCTTGAGCGGATCGGCTTTTCAGTCGAGAGCCGAACAGCGGAGTCGATCACCTTTCTTGTGCCCTCATGCAGGGTGGATGTCTCCCAGGAGATTGATCTGGTCGAGGAGGTTGCCCGGCTCTACGGTTATGACAATATTCAGCCCTCTTCACAGCTTTCGACCATCTATCCGCAGTCGCGGAAAAATCCGGAATATTTCCCCGATTTTCTCCGCAGCATCATGGTCGGCCTGAACTTCAGGGAGATTCTTACCAACCCGCTCATCAAGAGGGATGATGCCGCGCTCTTCAGCGATCAGCTGGTCGCCGTGCTCAATCCTATCAGTGAAGGGCTTGAAGTGCTCCGTCCGGGCCTTCTTCCCGGTTTTCTGAAGGTTATCAGCCACAATATCAGGCACGGAAACAGGGATCTGAAGTTCTTTGAGGTTGCCCGCGCCTTCAGCATGCTGCCCGGCAGCGAAGGGGATTCCAACTCCCCGCTCGACGCCTACAGCGAAAAGGAGTATCTCCTCCTTGCCATGACCGGGAGCCGTTTTCCCAGAATATGGAACCAGTCACCGGAAAAGGCTGATTTTTATGATGTTATGGGTGCGGTCGAGATGCTGCTTGAGAAGCTGAATTTGCTTGATAAATCAGTGGTGAATATTTATAATGAAAAAACTGTCAGCATTGCTCTGGAGCTGACAGAGCGTGGAAAGTCCTGCTCTTACAGGGCAGGCGTTGTCAAGCAGGTCGAAAAAGACCTTTTGGGGAAATTTGATATCGGGCAGGAGGTTTTTATTGCCGAGCTTGATGCAGCAGTTCTGGAACGCTGCTTCAATCCGGAAGTAACCTACGAGCCGCCATCCAGATTTCCGGTTGTACAGAGGGATTTGTCGCTTGTTCTGCCGCAAAATGTTACCGTTCAGTCACTTGTGGACGTTGTTCGTTCCAGTGACGCTTTGATCAGGGATGTCTGTGTGTTCGATCTTTTTGAACGCCCGGAAGCTGAAGGAGGGGAGCGCAGTGTCGCACTCTCGCTTGAAATAGCCGATCATACGGGAACACTGCAGGATGAAAGAATCAGCGATATTCTCTCAAAAGCAGGCAGTAATGCCGTGAGTAAACTTGGTGCGGTAATTCGACAAGTCTGATACTCTTTGTTCCATGCATGATTCTGACGGGCTGAATATCAAGGGTGAAGTCAACATCCTTGAGGGAAATATTGAAAATCTGGTTGCCCGGCTTATAGAGTGCCGTAAAGAGAATGATTTGCTGCGATCTGAACTGTCAAGTCTGCAGAATATACTGAGATCATGCAAGCTGCCCGGAACGGTTGGAATCTCTGCCGCTGATGCGCCGGAGAGTTCGGGAGGAGAGTTCTCCTTTGCAGAAAAACTTCAGGTTAAACAGAAGCTTCTCCTCATTTTGCAGAAAATAGAGATGGAACTCAGAAACGATCAGACATTGTAACGAAAATGAGATGGAAAAAATTGATGTACATGTTTATGGTGACAACTATCCTTTAAGGGTTGAACGGCGGGATCTGACGGAAAAGGCGGCCCGGGATGTAGACGGGATCATGCGACTTTTTGCCGAAAAAGCCCCGACGTTTGAACCGGTCAAACTTGCTGTTCTTTCGGCCATTTCATTTGCCGAAAAAAAGATAGAACTTGAAGAGGAGATAGCGTCGCTGAAGCAGAAAATTGCCGATCTGAATGTTTTTATGGAACAAAATCTGCAATAAACCTTTACATTGAAAGGAAGAAATTTCCGCACCAGTTTCCTGGGGTGTCTTGTAAGTAAAAGAACTAACATCAACAAATCGGGAGCCAGACTCTTCGTTTTGATTGCAGGCCTTGTTGAACGCTGCTGACTCCGGTCAGAACTGTTCAAGAGCAGTGGAAACACCGCTCCATTGGAAGCAAAATATCCGAAGGAGGCACCCACCGTGCACAACGGGTTCTTGATCTTACACATCTCTTGATGGTGCGGATTTTTTTTGTTTAAAACGGTGCGCCCTTATTGAAAATTCGGGAGCAGCAAAAAGGAGGTTAGTTTAATGGGTATAGTTATAAACCTGTTTTTAATTGTCAGTGCTTCGGTTGTTTTTTTTGCAGCAGGTTTTTTTATCGGACGTTTTTTTCTTGAAAGTATCGGAACAACCAAGGTTCTTGAAGCCGAGGAACGTGCCGTGCAGATAGTGCAGGAAGCCCAGAAAGAGGCCAACGAATACAAGGAACTCAAGGTCAGCGAAGTAAACCAGGAGTGGAAGAAGAAGCGGCGCGAGTTTGACCAGGAGGTGGTCATCAAGAACAACAAATACAACCAGCTTCAGAAGCAGATGCAGCAGAAGGAGGCCCAGCTTAAAAAGCAGCTTCAGGATGTTCGCGATATGGAGCGCAAGCTGCAGGATCAGCGCAAGGAGATCGACCAGACCATGGAGTTGGTGACCCTTCGTTCCTCAGAACTTGACCGCACCATTATTGAGCAGAACCAGCGTCTTGAGAGCATCAGCAATCTTCAGTCTGAAGAGGCCCGCCAGATGCTCATCGACAACATGGTCTCCAAAGCCCGTGAAGAGGCGACTGAAACCATTCACCAGATTCATGAAGAGGCAGAGCTGAATGCCGGCCGTCTTGCCGAGAAAACCCTGTTAACCGCCATTCAGAGGATCTCATTCGAGCAGGCGACCGAAAACGCGCTCTCGGTTGTGCATATCCAGAGCGACGAGCTCAAGGGCCGGATTATCGGCCGTGAGGGACGCAACATCAAGGCTTTCGAGAATGCTACCGGAGTCGATATCATTGTTGACGACACTCCCGAGGTGGTTATTCTCTCCTGTTTTGATCCCCTGCGCCGTGAGCTTGCCAAGCTCACGCTCCAGAAGCTGCTGGTTGACGGCATCATTCACCCGGTGGCTATCGAGAAGGCCTATGCCGATGCCAAAAAGGAGATTGACGATGTCATCATGAGTGCCGGAGAAGAGGCGCTTGCCTCGCTTCAGATTTCCGATATGCCGGCCGAGATTGTCTCCCTTATCGGTCACATGAAGTACTACACCGTCTACGGCCAGAACCTGCTCCTGCACAGCCGTGAGGTTGCCATGCTTGCCGGTCTGATGGCGGCCGAACTCAAGCTCGATGCCCGTCAGGCAAAACGGGCCGGTCTCCTGCACGACATCGGTCTGGTGCTTCCCGAAAGCGATCAGCCGCATGCGATCAGCGGTATGACCTTCCTGAAAAAATTCAATGAGTCAGCAACCGTAATCAATGCCGTTGGCGCTCACCATGGTGATGTCGATAAAGAGACGCCTATCGCCGAGCTCGTTGACGCAGCCAATGTTATCTCACTCGCCCGGCCCGGTGCCCGTGGAGCAGTAACCTCTGACGGCAACGTCAAGCGCCTTGAGAGCCTTGAGGAGATAGCCAAAGGATTCCCCGGTGTGCTGAAAACCTATGCACTGCAGGCCGGACGGGAGATACGGGTTATTGTTGAAGGTGACAATGTAAGCGACTCACAGGCCGATGTGCTTGCCCACGATATCGCGCACAAAATTGAATCGGAAGCGCAGTA
>Ga0172376_10003088_pt1 | contig 19943 bp, 14 predicted proteins | sample Lak35m_FD_121114 | JGI IMG/M metagenome (GOLD analysis project Ga0172376, IMG submission 121114) | Freshwater microbial communities from Kabuno Bay, South-Kivu, Congo - kab_092012_35m | ecosystem: Environmental > Aquatic > Freshwater > Lake | place: Democratic Republic of the Congo: South-Kivu... | reverse complement strand
GCGCTCGTCGACAAGCGCGAGCACCTCCCGGCCCGCAAGCACGACAACTCGCCGCTCTGATCGAGATTCGGGTCGTTCAGCGGGTCGTTCAGCGGGTCGTTCACCGGGTCGTTCAGCGGGTCGTTCAGCGGGTCGTTCACCGGGTCGTTCACCAGATCGTTCACGGGGTCGTTCACCAGATCGACGGTGCGTCGCGGGAATCGTTCGTCGAGTGGACTGGGTCGCGAGCACCGGATGACGGTTATCCTTTCGGCGGGGAGAAAGCCCCGAACATCCGTAGGTCGTCCCGAACAACGTCGACGACCTCGACCGCCACGAAGGGGACGTGCAAGGTGCCCGACACCATCACCATCATCGACGACCGCACCGGCAAGACGATCACGGTGCCCATCACCGACGGGGTGTTCCCCTCCTCGGCTCTGCGGGAACTCGATCCCGACCTCCGGATGTACGACCCGGCGTACCTCAGCACCGCCGCCTGTCGTTCGTCGATCACCTACCTCGACGGCGACAACGGGGTCCTGCGCTATCGCGGCTACCCGATCGAGCAGTTGGCCGAGAAGTCCACCTATCTCGAGGTCGCCTATCTCCTGCTGAACGGCGAACTGCCGAACAAGACGCAATTGGCCCAGTGGACGCACGACGTGGTGCACCACACGTTCATCCACGAGAACATGCGCAAGAGGTTCGTCGATGGCTTCCACTACGACGCGCACCCGATGGGAATGTTCGTGTCGGCCGTCGCCGCCCTCGGAACCTTCTACAACGACGCCAAGGAGATCGAGGACAAGGCGAGTCGCGACAAGCAGATCCTGCGACTGATCGCCAAGATGCCCACCCTGGCCTCCATGTGCCACCGCTTCTCGGTCGGACTGCCCTTCGTCTACCCCGACAACGATCTCTCGTTCCCCGCCAACTTCCTCAACATGATGTGGAAGGTCGGCGAGTACCAGGTGCACCCGGCGCTCGAGCGCGCCATGGACGTTCTGTTCATCCTGCACGCCGACCACGAACAGAACTGCGGCACCACCGCGATGCGCGTGGTGGGTTCGAGCCACGCCGACCCCTACTCGGCCTGCGCGGCCGCCGCATCGGCTCTGTACGGTCCGCTGCACGGTGGAGCCAACGAAGCGGTCGTGCGAATGCTCGAGGAGATCGGCTCCATCGAGAACGTTCCGGCGTTCATCGCCGACGTGAAGGTCGGCAAGGGTCGCCTCATGGGCTTCGGCCACCGCGTCTACAAGAACTACGACCCGCGGGCCAAGATCATCAAGCAGACGGCCTACGAGGTCTTCGACGTGACCGGCAAGAACCCGTTGCTCGACATCGCCCTGAAACTCGAGGAAGTCGCGTTGTCGGACGAGTACTTCGTGTCGCGGCGGCTCTACCCGAACGTCGACTTCTACTCCGGACTCATCTACCAGGCGATGGGTTTCCCGGTCGACATGTTCACCGTGTTGTTCGCGATCCCGCGCACGGCCGGCTGGCTGGCGCATTGGCAGGAACTGCTCAACGACAAGGAGCAGAAGATCAGCCGCCCCCGACAGTGGTACACGGGTGTGGACGCCCGCGACTACGTGCCGGTGCTCGCCCGCTGACGCTCCCGCTGTGCATCGGGTCGCGACCCGAACAACAATGACTCCGTGATCGTTGACGACGCCCCCGAGGTCGACCCCGACGCGCCTCGTTCGAACGTCGTGGCGACCCCCGCTCCCGCCGCCTGGCGAGCGCTCGCCGGCCTGGTGGCCGGGGCCGTCGCCACCACCAGTGGCCTCGTGGTGGCCGCGGTCGCCGGTGTCGCATCCCCCATCGATGCGGTGGGCGGTTCGTTCATCGATCGGGTGCCCCGCTGGCTGAAGCAACTCGCGATCGACTGGTTCGGCGACGACGACAAGACCGCTCTGCGAGTCGGCATCGTCGCCGTTCTGGCTCTCGTCGCGATCTCCTTCGGAGTGGCCTCGCGCGAACGTCCGACACCGTTGGTGGCCGGCATCGTGGCCTTTGCCGCGGTCGGTTCGTTGTCGGCCGCCGAACGACCCGGTTCCACCTTCTGGTCGGTGGCGGCGCCATTCGTGGGAGCCGCGGTCGGTGCGGTGGCCGCGGTGGTGCTGCTGGCCCGACTCGATTCCCGCTGGCGACGCACGAGCCGACCCGGTCCGTCACGGGCTCCACTCGGCTGGGACCGGCGGGGTTTCCTCGTGACGGCCGGTGCTCTCGGCGGTGCGTCGGTGGTGGCCGGTGTCGTGGGTCGTCGCGGAGAGACCGCCCGCATCGAACGCATCGAGGAACAACGACCGGCCACCTTGCCGGTGGTGAACGACATCGGACCGGGTGCCGATCGTCTGGCATCGGACGACGGTTTTCATCCGAGCGCAACCTGGATCACGCCGACCGAGGACTTCTACCGAATCGACACCGCGTTGTCGTTCCCGCGCATCGACGTGGCCGACTGGAAGCTCACCATCGACGGAATGGTGGATCGACCACTCGAGATCTCGTGGAACGATCTGCTGTCGCGCCCGCAGGTGGAACGCGTCATCACACTCTGCTGCGTGTCGAACGACGTGGGTGGTCGCTACATCGGAAACGCGGTGTGGCAGGGGGTGCTGCTCGCCGATCTCCTGGAGGAAGCCGGCGTTCGGCCGGAGGCCGAGCAGGTGTTCAGCCGCAGCCTCGACGGTTGGACGTGCGGCTTCCCGGTGTCGCAGGCGCTCGACGGTCGGGATGCGATGGTCGCCGTCGGGATGAACGGCGAACCTCTCACCATCCTGCACGGGTTCCCGGCCCGCCTCGTGGTACCCGGTCTCTACGGCTACGTCTCGGCCACGAAATGGTTGAGTTCGATCACGCTGAATCGCTGGGAGGACGACGAGGGTTACTGGATGCCCCGTGGCTGGTCGAGGCTCGGTCCGGTGAAGACTCAGTCGCGCATCGATCGGCCGCGACGCACCGAGGTCGTGCCGACCGGTCCCTACCGGGTGGCCGGAGTGGCCTGGGCCCAGCACACCGGTGTCGACCGCGTGCAGGTGCGCGTCGACGACGGCGACTGGAACGACGCCACCATGTCGACCGATCTCACCGACGATGCCTGGCGCCAATGGGTCTTCGACTGGGACGCGACTCCTGGCGAACATCGTCTGCAGGTGCGCGCCACCGACAAGAGCGGGTACGTGCAGACCGAAACCGTTCGGGGCGTCGCTCCCGACGGTGCCACCGGCTGGCACACCCGCACCGTCACCGTCGGCTGACGTTCAGGACTCGTCGAACGATCGCATCGCCCCGGCCCACGCGGTGCGCAACCGGGGAATCAACGACCGTCGCGCCAACTCGACTCCGAAGTCCTGGTCGAGATGGGTTCCGTCCGGCCGCTGGGCGCGTCCGACATCGGAATCGGGGTCGGCCAGAAGGTCGTCGTAGGCCACCACCGCGACGTCGTCGAACTCCGCGTCCCATCGGGTCATCACCGAGTTCCATGCGCCGCGCGGTTCGGCGGTGTCGCCGTTCAACATGGGTTCGTCGCTCACCCGTGGGGACTCCAGAAACACCACCGGCACACGAGCCGGGACGGTGACGACCCGCACGTCGTCGAGCCACGCATCGAGGTCGTCCTCGTAGCGGGCGGATCCGACCACCACTCGCTCGGTGGAGCCGAGCGGTCGATAGTCCCACTGGTTGGCCACGCTCGCCACGACGAACACCACGTCGATTCGTTCGATGCGATCCGTCACCAAGGCCACGTTGTCCGGGCAGTAATCGGTCGCTTGGTCCTCGTCGACTCGCCGGTGCACGAGTTCGACCTTCTGCAACGGACAGCCCAGCACTCCTCCGGACACGACTCCGAGCCTGCCGTCGGCGGCTCGCGAGAGGGCGAGTGCGATGTTCTCGGCCACCGAATCGCCGATCACCAACACCTCGATGGCGGCGTCGGGATCGATTTGCTCGCCCACCGGAACGCTCGTGTCATCCGGAACGACCGTGTCACCGGGAACGACCGTGTCATCCGGAACCGAGGGCGCCACCGTCGCCAGAACGACCGGTCCGTCCGACGCCGCATCGCGACCGTTCGACGAGTCGCCCGGCAGCACCAGCAACGGCAACAGCACCACCGCCGGAAACGTGGCGACCAATGTGACGAGGGCCGGGCGATTGCCGGCCAGCACGCGACGAGCACGGATCGGTTTCTCCACCAATCGATACGAGAGCGCCGCGAGGGCGAAGGTGACGACGAAGCGCACACCGAGCAACGGCCAACCGGACCATCCGACCAGATCCTCGTCGATCCACACGTACACCGGCCAATGAGCGAGATAGATGCCGTAACTCATGCGGCCGAGAAGGGTCAGCGGCGCCAGCGACATGATCCAGCGCATCGGCCCCGGCAGCAGCGAACCGATGCAGAACGGAATGTTGAGCAGCACGAACACCCCGAGCCAACCGTCGTACAACCACTCCGAGCGGGATTCGACGATTCGCGAGAACCACACGAACCCCACGAGAGGCAGCAACCACAGCACGTTCCACCAACGGAATCGCCCGGTGGCCCAGCGTTCGAGGCGCGGAGCGAGGAAGCAAGCGAGCGCCGCTCCCCCGAACAACTCGACCGCGCGAGTGTCGGTTCCGTAATAGATGCGGTCGTGGTCGCTCGCGATCACGGCGGCGAGCACCGAAACCGCCGACAACACGACGAACACGACACCGATCCCCCGTCGTCGCAAGCCGACCACGAACCCGATCGCCACGACCAGGGGAACCAACACGTAGAGCTGCTCCTCGATCGACAACGACCACAGGTGCTGCAGCGGACTCTCGTCCGAGAAGAGTTCGGCGTACGAGTGTCCGGCGAAGATGGAGTGCCAATTGGCGACGTAAAGAGCCGCCGACACCGCGTCGCCGCGCACCCGGGCCTGCTCGGCGGGCGATCCCAGCCACGCCGACAGGAGGACCACCGCGACCAGGGCCAACAACGCGGCCGGGGCCAGTCGACGCAGGCGGCGTTCCCAGAACGACCGCAACGACACCCGGCCGTTGGCCTCGCCCTCGAACACGAGCAACGAGGTGATCAGATAGCCCGACAGTGTGAAGAAGAGCGACACGCTGATGAACCCACCCGGAATCCACGATGGGTCGGCGTGGTACAGCATGATCATGAGGAGCGCCGACGCCCGGACACCGTCGAGCCCGGGGTGATGGGCCATACCTCGCCGGCCGGCCTCCGGCCGCGCCTCGGTCATGCCGTCGGAGCGACGTCGATGAGGATCTTGCCGGTGTTCACGTTCGCCCCCATGGCCTCATGGGCCGAGCGTATGTCGTCGAAGGCGTAGCGCCGATCGATCACCGGTCGAAGCACGCCGGCGTCGAACAATGGCAGGATCTCGGCCGCAAAACGACGAGTGATCGCCACCTTCTCCTCGATCGGACGCGCGCGCAACGTCGTGCCGATCCAGGTGGCGCGCTTGGCGAGCAGGAGACCCACGTTCACCGGAGTCGATGCGCCGCCCATCAGTCCGACCTGCACGATCGTTCCCTTGGTGCGCACCGCCCGCAAGTTGCGGTCGACTTCCTCGCCGCCCACCACGTCGAGCACCACGTCGACGCCGTTCGGCACGACGGCCTGCAGACCCGACAACCAGTCGGCGGGCGAGCGTTCGAGCACCAGATCGGCGCCGAGTTCGCGGCAGGCGGCCATCTTGCCGGCCGAGCAGGTGACCGCGATGCGCGCACCGATGGCGCGGGCGATCTGGATGGCGGCGGTACCGACCCCCGAGGCCCCGGCGTGCACGACCGCCCAACGACCCGAGGTGAGTCCGCCCTGCACCACCAAGGCGTCCCACGCCGTGAGAAACACCTCGGGAATCGCGGCGGCGTCGCGAACATCGACGGTCGCGGGCACCGGCATCAGTTGCCGCTCGTGCGTGCAGATGAGTTCGGCGTGGGCGCCCCCGGCTTCGATGGCCATCACAGCGTCACCGGGCCTCCAGAGCGTCACGCGCGACCCGACCGCGCGCACGATGCCCGAGAACTCGAGTCCGGGGATCTCGAGATTCGCTACTCCGCGCGGATCGGGATACCCGCCCATGCGCTGCAGGAGGTCGGCCCGATTGAGCGCGGTCGACACGATGTCGACCAACACTTCGTCGGGACCGGGCACCGGGTCGGGCACCTCCTCGATGCCGAGCACCTCGGGACCTCCGTGCGATCGGAGCACGACCGCGCGCATCGGGTCAGCCCATCTTGGCCTGGAGGCGCCGGTCGAGCGCCGCGAGGTAGTCCTCGGTGGTGAGCCACGGCTGATCCTTCGAGATGAGGATCGCGAGATCCTTGGTCATCTCGCCGGCCTCGACGCTCTCGACGCACACCTTCTCGAGATTCTCGGCGAACTCGGTGAGCTTCGGGTTGTTGTCGAGTTCGCCGCGGTGCTTCAGGCCGCCCGTCCACGCGTACACCGAGGCGATCGGGTTGGTGGAGGTCTTGTTGCCCTTCTGGTGCTCGCGGTAGTGGCGGGTCACCGTGCCGTGTGCGGCTTCGGCTTCGACCGTCTTTCCGTCGGGTGTCATGAGCACCGAGGTCATGAGGCCGAGCGAACCGTAGCCCTGGGCCACGGTGTCGGACTGCACGTCGCCGTCGTAGTTCTTGCAGGCCCAGACGTAGCCACCCTCCCACTTCATGGCGCAGGCCACCATGTCGTCGATGAGTCGGTGCTCGTAGGTGAGTCCGGCCTTGTCGAAGTCGGCCTTGAACTCGGCGTCGAAGATCTCCTGGAACAGATCCTTGAACTGACCGTCGTAGGCCTTGAGGATGGTGTTCTTGGTGCTCATGTACACCGGATAGTTGCGGGCCAGGCCGTAACGGAACGACGCCCGTGCGAAATCACGGATGCTGTCGTTGAAGTTGTACATGCCCATGGTGACGCCGCCGTCCTTGCCGAACTTGGCGATCTCCATCTCGACCGGCGCTCCGCCGTCGGTGGGGGTGTAGGTGATGGTGACGGTGCCGGCACCCGGAACCTTGAAGTCGGTGGCCTTGTACTGGTCGCCGTGGGCGTGACGACCGATGATGATGGGCTTGGTCCAACCCGGCACGAGGCGCGGAATGTTGCTGCAGATGATCGGTTCGCGGAACACCACGCCACCGAGGATGTTGCGGATCGTGCCGTTGGGCGACTTCCACATCTTCTTCAACTTGAACTCCTCGACGCGGGCCTCGTCGGGCGTGATGGTGGCGCACTTCACGCCGACGCCGTGCTTCAGGATGGCGTTGGCGGCGTCGATGGTGACCTGGTCGTCGGTGGCGTCGCGGTACTCCATGCCGAGGTCGTAGTACTCGAGTTGCACGTCGAGGTACGGAAGGATGAGACGGTCCTTGATGAACTGCCAGATGATGCGGGTCATCTCGTCGCCGTCGAGTTCGACGACGGGGTTGTCGACCTTGATCTTGGCCATGTTGCGCTGCTCCTCGTCGGCCCGCCCTTCCATCGGGGCGGGACCACTTGTATTGGACTTGTCCACCTTACCCGAGAGCCTCCTCCGGCGCTGAACTAGCGTTCTCCCGTGCCCGACCTGCTCGATCTCTCGGCCCGCATCATCGACTCCGGTCACGCCGACCAGCCGGTGAACCGGGTGACCAACGAACTCTCCGAGATCGCTCCCGACCTCGCCCTCGTCGAGTCGTTCAGCCACGCGGTGGTCTGGGACACCGGCGACGGCCTGGTGGCCTTCGACACCTCCGGTGCCCACACCGGTCGCGACGTGGTGTCGGCCATCCGCGGGTGGCGTCCGGAACTTCCCTTCTCGCACCTCGTCTACACCCACGGTCATGCCGACCACGTGGGTGGTTCGGGCTTCTTCGCCGCCGACGCCGAGGGTCGCGGACATCGCCGCCCGAACGTGGTGGGCCACGAGAACGTGGCGACACGCCTCGATCGCTACGAACTGACCAACGACTGGAACATCATCATCAACGCCCGTCAGTTCGGCGGCCTGAAGGGCGAACTCAACCTGCAGGTCGGTGAGGCGGGCACGGGAGCCGGGGTGCGGATCCGCGAGGGTGCGGCCCGCTTCATGCCGCGCTCGGTGCTGCGACCCGACACCGAGGTCGACGAACGGCTCGACCTCGATCTCGCCGGTACGCGTCTCGAGTTGCACCACGCCCGGGGCGAGACCGACGACCATCTCTGGTCGTGGGTGCCCGAACGCAAGTGGCTGTTCGCCGGCGACTTCGTGATCTGGAACTTCCCCAACGCCGGAAACCCGCAGAAGGTGCAGCGCTACCCGATCGAATGGGCGGCGGCGCTGCGGGCGATGTCGGCCGTGGGTCCGGAACTGTTGGTGCCGGCGCACGGGCTTCCGATCGCCGGACGCGAACGCATCGCGCGCGTGCTCGACGAAATCGCCTCGGCGCTCGAGAATCTGGTGCGCGACGTGCTCGCAATGATGAACCAGGGCTGCACGCTCGACGAGATCGTGCACACCGTTCGCGTTCCCGACGACACGCTGGCCAAGCCGTACCTGCGTCCGTACTACGACGAGCCGGAGTTCGTGGTGCGTGGCGTGTGGCGCCAGTTCGGTGGATGGTGGGACGGCGCCGCCTCGCGGTTGAAGCCGTCGCCCGATGCGCACGTGGCGACGGTTCTCGCGTCGCTCGCCGGTGGCGCCGACGTCGTGATGGCGCGCGCCCGACGCGCGGCGTCGGAGGGCGATCTGCGTCTGGCCTGTCACCTGGCCGACATCGCGGGCTGGGCCGCCCCGGACGATCCGTCGATCCACGCCGCGCGGTCGGAGATCTATCTCGCTCGCCGCAAGGCCGAGCCGTCGCTCATGGCCAAGGGGATCTTCCTCGCCGCGGCCAAGGATTCGCAGGCCATCGCCGAGCCGCCAACCACCGGGTAGATCGAACGCGCGCTACGAACCGAGCGACACCAGGACGAGCGCGGCCACCGCGAGCCCCATCCCGCCGTACTGCCAACGCGTGGCGCGCTCGCGGTCGAGGCGCATGGCGAGCACGATCGTGGTGACCGGATACAGCGACGTCACCACGCTGACCAACGACAACAGACCGCGCTCGTTGGCGAGAACGAAGAACACGTTGGCTCCCATGTCGAACAATCCCGACAAGAACGCGAGCGGTGTGAGTCGCCCCGACCCGAGCGCCCCACGTCGCGATGCCCAGACGACAGCCGCCAGTGAGATGGTGGCGAGACGAGCGGCCAGCAACGGCCACATTCCCGCGTCGTCACTCGTGCGATCGAGACACACGAACATCCAACCGAAGCCGCAACCGGCGAGGGCGGCCAGCACGAGGATGCGACGAGCCGTGGCAGCGTGCGGAGATCCGACCGCGCCGGTGACCAGAGCGATCCCGGCCACCGCCACGACGATGCCGAGACCGGCGACGATCGTGGGACGCTCGCCCACGACCAGACCGGCAACCACCGGCAACACCGCGCTCACGACCGCGGTGAGCGGGGCCACCACCGTCATCGCTCCGCGCGAGAGCGCGTGATAGAAGATGGCGAGTCCGGCGAAGCCTCCGAGTCCACCGACCGCACCCCACACCCAGTCGCCACCGGGAGCGAGTGGGTCGGCGAAGGCGGCCAACACCGCGATCAGCAACACCAGACTGCAGACCTGTCCCACGAGCGTCACGAGAATGCTCGGTGCCGACTTCGAGGCGCGAGCGCCGCAGTAGTCGCCGATGCCGTACGACACCGCGGCGAACACGGCGAAGACGACGGACATGACTACTTTCTAGTGTTTCGACTTTCCGACGTCCCGACCCGAGGAGTCGCCTAACCTCGACGCATGCACCACGTTCGTTTCGGCCGCACCGGCCTGAAGGTGTCCCGCCTGTGCCTCGGCACCATGACCTTCGGTTACCAGATCGACGAGGAGGCGTCGGTGGCCATCATGAACACCGCCGACGAGGCCGGCATCGACTTCATCGACACCGCCGACGTGTATCCGCTCGGCGCCCCACCCGATCTGTTCGGACGCACCGAGGAGATCGTCGGACGATGGCTGAAAGGCCGACGCGACCGCTACATCGTGGCCAGCAAGTGTTTCTTCCCCACCGGACCCAAGCCGTGGGACGCCGGTAACTCTCGCCAGAACATCATGCGCGCCGTCGACGAGTCGCTGCGCCGACTTCAGACCGACCACATCGACCTGTACCAGGTGCATTCGTGGGACCCCGACGTGCCGATCGACGAAACGATGACGGCGCTCGGTGATCTGGTGACCTCGGGCAAGGTTCGTTACATCGGCTGCTCGAACCATCTCGCATGGCAACTGGCGTTGTCGATCGGCCGATCGGAGTATCTGGGTGTGGCGCGCTACGAGAGCGTGCAACCGCGGTACAACCTCCTGTTCCGCGAGAACGAGCGCGAGTTGTTCCCGTTGTGCGAGCACCAGAACCTCGCGGTGATCCCGTACAACCCGATCGCCGGTGGGTTCCTGTCGGGCAAACACCGTCCGGGGGCACCCACGCCGGGAACTCGTTTCACGCTCGGCTACTCGGCCGAGCGCTACCAGGAGCGCTACTGGCACGACCGCATGTTCGAAGTCGTCGAACACCTGAAGGAACTGGCCGACGAGGCCGGCGTTCCGCTCGCCACGTTGGCGGTGCAATGGGTGCTGGCCAATCCGGTCATCACCTCGCCGATCATCGGTGCCAGCCGACCCGAGCAATTGCGCGATCTGGTGTCCGCGGTGTCGATGCCGCTCGATGCCGAACTGAAGCAGCGGCTCGACGTCGCCACCCACGAGTTTCGTTTCGGCGACAACGCGCGCTGACGCGAGCACCGGGTCGGGTCGGGTCAGCGAGCGTCGGGATCGACGAAGAAGGCGAAGAAGTCCTTCTCGGAGTCCTTCAGGTAGCGACCGGGGTTGCCCATGCGGCGATCGACCACGACCGGTGCGCGATCCAGTTCGCCGAGCCCGCCGTAGACGGCGAAGTGCGGCCAGGTGCCGTTGATGTCGAGTTGCATGCCCGTCTCGCAACCCGCGTCCACCAAAGCCGCGGCCAGACCGTGGGCGTCGGTGTCGCCCACGATCGCCCACAGCAACGTTCCGTCGCCCATGTCGCAGATCGCCGAACGCGGCACGTAGGTGACTCCGCCGTAATCCGAACCCCACCAACCACGATTCGACGGGTTCACCCCCGACGAGCGACCGTCCACGATGGGTGGCAGGTTCTGACGGATCGACACCCACTCGGGGCCGTCGACCAGATCGCGCCCGTACACCCCGATCGTCACCTTCCCGTCGACGTCGATCGCCAGGCTCGCCTGCCCGTCCACCAACGGCTCGGCCACGATCCCTTGCACCTTGTATCCGCCTTCGGTGTGCTCGAAGCGGAAACCGCCGTTGAAGGTGAGCAGCAAGTCGCGCAGCGCCTCTCCTTGCACGCGCCGGTAATCGATCCAGTCGTTTCCACCTGGGATGGCGGATCCGTTGTAGAGAACCGCCCGCATGAGCAATGGGTCGAAACGCACGTAGGTGGCCCGCACCGACCCGTAGTCGAGGAGGGGTCTGATCGAGGTCACCCACGCCACGTTGCGATCGTCCAGTTCGAGGATGGGGAGCCATTGCCCTTCGCCCGGCAACGGTTCGTCCTGCACCGGCACCAACGGCGGGGGCGCCCACGTGGTGGTCGTCGTGGTGCTGGTCGTGGCGACCGGGGCGACGCTGGTCGGTGTCGTTTCCTTCGGCGGCACGGTGGTGGCCGTCGGCACGAGCGCCAGCACCTCGTCGGACACCCCAAGTTGGCTCGCCGGTTTCGCCGAGGGCGGATCGGAGTATCTCCAGTGCTCGATCCGGTCGACGATCACGCCGTAGCCGTGGTCGCGCGCCCAGGTGGCCCCGGCCTGCACGAATCCTTCGTCGCTGCGCGCCGCGTAGATGAGTGCGGGCACGACGTTCACGAGGATCAACGCGGACACCACAACCAGCACGACTCGGAACCAATCACGACGTTGCATCGAGGTTCCTCTGGTTCGACCGATCGACGATGGGTGGATGAGTGACCGGCACCGTGCCGACCGCGACCGAGATGGTACCGACGTCGCGACGCGATGGAGAAGGTCAATCGCGGTCGGGGCACCAGTTGCCGTGGAAGCCGAACGGCACCCGTTGTGGCAACTTCACCCGAGCCACGTAACCGCGACCGAAATCCTGGGCGTCGATCACCGCGAACTCGGCCGAATCGTCGTTTCCGTCGTGGACGAAGGTGACCAACCAGCCGTCGTCCTCGATGGCACTCCCCGGGCGGGCGACGAACACCGGCTCACCGGCGGCCCGACCCGGACCGTGATCGAACATCTCTCGCCGTCCGGTCTGCAGGTCGTGCTTGAGGGTCGGCCAGTACATCGAGTCGGGATCGGGTTGAGCGCAGTAGCCGAAGCGGTACGGCTTGCCCGAGAGCGAACCGCGGTGACGCGGGAATTCGTTGGGGGTCTCGTCGATCGTCGTCACCGAGACACTGCGGGTGCGGGGATCGACTTCCCAACGAATGAGACGTCCCATCGAATCACCGAAAGGACCGTTCAGGTCGTCGCGCATCATGAGGTCGTAGAAGCAGACGTCGAGCACGACCTTGCCGTCGGCGGTGTCGTGGGCGTTGAGCGGATGGAACACGTAACCCACCGGCACGTCGACCCACACGATGTCGGCGGCGGTGCCATCGCGCGGCATGAGGCCGACGCGATTGCCGTAGTCGTCGTTCCAACGGAACGGGAAGCGGCGACCCTCGAAGGCCAGATTCAGATCGACCAGCACCGGTTGGTCGTACACCACCACGTAGCGATCGGTGATCGACATGTCGTGCACCATCGACATACCGGGTAGCGGAATGTCGACCGTGCGGTTCACGCGCCCGTCCCGCCCCACGCGCACGTACTGGATGTGATCGAGCCACTCGGCCCACGCGTACACCATGGCGTGCATCTCGCCCGTGACCGGGTCGACCTTCGGGTGCGCGGTGAAGGCTCCGGGAAGCGTGCCGAAGAAGTCGTTGCGACCCACGGTCTCGAGTTCGTAGGTGAGCTCGACCGGACAACCCCCGGCCTCCACCATGGCCCAGGTGGCCCCGGCGAACGCTCCGACGTTGGTGTTCGGTCCGCCCGGCGAATCGTTCCAGTTGCGACCGGGAATGTCGGGCAAACCGCGCGAGTCGCTCACCGACTTCGATCCGACGTAACGATTCCGGTACCACTCGGCACGACCGTCGCGTAGACGAATGCCGTGCACCATGCCGTCACCGAGGAACCAGTGGTGTGTGGTCGGATCGACCGGGCCGATCGGGTTGGGGCCGTTGCGCAGGTACCGGCCGTTCAACTCGCGCGGCAGTTCACCGATCACCTCGAGATCGGTGGCGGTGACTTCCTCGGTCACCGGCGCGTAGTTCCCGAGCAGGTAGCGATTGTCGATCGGAGTGTCGGCAACGGAGGTCATGCGGGTTGTCTACTCGTCGACCTTGACACTGTCAAGAGCCGGTCGTAGCATTCCGCCGTGGCTCCCACCGCCCTCCGCGAGACCGTCCTGCGCGCCGCCATCGACTACATCGCCGAGCACGGGCCCGATGGGCTGTCGCTTCGTCAGGTCGCCAGCGACGCCGGCGTGAGTCATCAGGCTCCCTACCACCACTTCTCGGACCGCAAGGGAATCTTCCACGCCATCGCCCGCGAGGGCTTCGAAATGTTCACCCAGGTCATGCTGGACGCGCTCGCTCGGAACACCGACGATCCGAACACCGAACTTCTCGAGAGTTACGTGCTCTTCGCGCTCGATCACCGAGGGCACTTCCGCGTGATGTTCCGGAGCGATCTGTGTTCGATCGAGGACGATGCGGAACTGCGGCGAGTGGCCGATCGCTCGTTCGACGTGCTGGTGGATCTGGTGAGCGAACAACTCGGCGCCACGGCCTCGATCGACGCCATCCGCGCGCGGGCCGCCGCCATGTGGTCGTTGGCCCACGGACTCGCGACCCTGATGATCGATGGACCGCTCGAGAACAAGATCGGCCCGGCCAAGGATCGCCGAGCACTCATTCGTGCCGTGGCCCGCGAGACCGGCTTCGCCGCTTCCCCGCCGAAACGCCGTCGCTGACGGGATTCGACTCTTTTCGGTGGCGACCACCTGCCAGGTGGCGAAAATGCGAGCACTAGATTCGGGTGATGAAGCTTTGGTCCGATGAGACCACCAGTGGAGGAGCGAGTCGATGAGTCGGCGGATTCGACTGATTTCGTTGCTGTTGACTTCCCTAGGTGTCGTGGCGACGCACCAGTCACCGAGTCTCGTGCGAGCCTCGACATCGCCCTCGTGGGGCATTGTCTCGCCCGTCGTCTTCGCGAGTGGGGTTCAGTCCTCCACTCCCGACGCCGTACTCCGGCAAGTTTCCTGCCCGGCAGTCGGCACCTGCACCGCTGTCGGAAATTTCCGGAGTACGAACGGAGAATACGAGGCGTTCGCGGCGACCTCGTCCAATGGAACATGGACGACGGCGGTCGTGATTCCTTTTCCCTCGGGCTCGCAACACTCCCCAATCGATTCATTCCTCGAATCGGTCTCATGCTGGTCGCCGGGAGAGTGCGCCGCCGTCGGCGGCTTTCGCAACACCGACGGACGCATTCAACCCTTCGTCACGACATCGAGCAACGGCAGCTGGAGCACTGCTGCGCCCGTTCTCTTCGCCAGCAACGTTCAGAATTCCAATCCCTACGCCTATCTCACTTCGATCTCGTGCCCGTCCACCGGGGCCTGTTCAGCGACCGGGAAATTCAAAGACGTGAATGGTCGCGCGCGAATCTTCAACACGTCGCGCGTCAGCGGAGTCTGGGAGCAAGCGTTGCCCATGGCCTTCGTCCCCAGCGTGCAATCGAGTTATGTCAACGCCGAACCCTCGGCGATCACCTGTGCGACGGCGGGTAACTGTGTCCTGGTCGGGCGATTCCTCAATTCGTCGTTCGATGACGAAGCCTTCGTGGTTGGCTCGACCAACGGCGTCTGGGGAGATGCACAGGCGGTGTCTTTCCCGCCCAACATCCACGACCCCTTCAATCACAACGATCGCCTCGACGCAGTGGCGTGCGCCTCACCAGGATCCTGCACTGCCGTCGGTCGGTTCCGCAACACATCGGGCGATCTCGAGGCCTTCTCGATTTCCTCGGTCGGCGGAGTCTGGAGCACCGCCAACCCAATCTCGTTCCCGCCGAACTCGCAAACCGCACAACTCATGTCTCGGTTGAATGGCGTGTCGTGTCCGACGCCACCCGACTGCATTGCGGTCGGAGAGTTCAGGAATCAGTCGGGAGAGCGCCAGGCGTTCCACGTGTCTTTCTCGAACGGCAACTGGAACACCGCCAGCCCCATCTCCATCCCTACGAACATCCAGAATTCCCCGCAGGATTCGACGGCTCGGTTGGTCGACTGCACGACGAACGAGGGCTGTCTCGTCACGGGAACCTTCGACGACTCGAACGGCAACACGCGAACCTTTTCCACCTTCTTCGTCGACGGCATCTGGACGGCGGCGAGTTTCCCCGCCTACCCGATCTCCGGCTCCCCGTACGGAGGTTTCATCGACTCGATCGACTGCCCGATGATCGGCAACTGCGCGGCCGTCGGATCCTTCCAGGACTCAGCCTTCAACAGAGAGGCATTCACCCTCGTCTCCACTTACTCGATCCCCAGCACGACAACCATCGGTTCGACGAACACGACGACTTCGACCACGTCCGTCCCGACCAATTCCTCGCCCGAGGAGACGTCGATCCCACCCAATCCCGGGTCACTCCCATCGGTCGACTCGTCCGATCGCCTCCCCGAAACGGGTGGCACCGATCCCGGAGCCGTTCTCGTCGTCACTCTGATCACGGGTGGAATCCTGATCGTCCAAGCGACTCGACGATGGGTTATCTGAACAGGCCAATCCACCTCATGATCAGTGACCATTCGAGACGCTGAGTGACGACGAGGACGGCGTACCGATCCGGTCCGAACAGTGCGGCCGTTCGCGCCCACCGGCCAACGACTTCACTGGTGGGCGATACCGGTCTCGAACCGATGACCTCCACGGTGTGAACGTGGCGCTCTAACCAACTGAGCTAATCGCCCCAGCCCAAGGAACGATACCAAGCGCCCCGTGCCCCGCCACCGGGCCTAACCGGCTCGAACGATGCAGGCCAAACCCATTCCCTGCCGGTCGCGAAACGGCTCGGTTCCGAAGGGACACACCGAGTCGAACGGAATCAAACGGTCGACCACCGCGTCGTGGGGTGAGTCGCACGGGACCTCGGCGACTTCGCCCCGCACCTCGTCGACCTCGACGCACGATCCGATCGCCAACAGGTTGTCGATCGGCGCGTCGGCGGGATCGCCAGCAAGAGCACCGAGCCCCAGGATCAACACGATCGCCACTCCGACGAGGATCACCACGAAACGCCACGGGAACCGCGGAGGATCCTGGTAGCGCGCGAACGGATTGTGTCGCGCCTCGGCCGACGACCCCATCGTCGCTCCGGACGAAGACGCGACTTGGCGGCCCCGATCATCACCGCCCCGCAACGCCGCGTCGTACATCGCCCGACGTCCCGGATCCGACAGCGTCGCCCACGCCTCGTTGATCGACGCCATTCGCGTCGGATCGGCGGTGGTGGCCGAATCGGGGTGATAGCGACGCGCGAGATTGCGGTAGGCCGCCCTGATCTCGTCGGCCGATGCCGACGGGGAAACCCCGAGACGTTCGTAGTAGGCGCCGATCACGGCAGGTTAGGCATCGCAACGATCCGTTCGACGACTCAGTACCCGAGCCCGGGAAACACCGGACCGACGAGATCGAGGCCAGCGGCCCAACGTCGCACGTTCGCGGTGATGCGCTCACCGAGCAGGGGCACCGCCATTTCGGGGGTGTTGCCCACGTGCGGCGTGATGATGCAGTTCGGGAGGCTCCACAACGGGTGCCCATCGGGCAGGGGTTCGGGATCGGTGACGTCGAGACCCGCGCCACCGATGATCCCGTTCTGTAGAGCCCACACCAGATCGTCGGTGACCACGTGCTTTCCGCGCGCCACGTTCACCAGCCAGGCGTGATTCTCCATGCTCTCCAACTCGGCGCGCGAGATGATCCCCTCGGTGTCGGGCGTGAGAGCGAGCGCCAACACCACCAGATCGGCTCCGGGCAGAGCGTCGGCGTATCGCTCGGCCTCCAGCACCTCGTCGACTCCATCCATGTCGGTGACGCGATTGCGCACCACGGTGATCCGACAATCGAAGGGTTGCAGAAGTCGCACCAACTCCTCGGTGATTCCACCACCACCCAGAATCGTGACGCGGGCACCGATCAGGTTGCGACCGCGAGGTCCGCTCCACGACGAGGACCGCGCGTAACCACCAAGCCCGCGCATCCCGGCGAGAGCGAGCGTCATCGCCATCTCGGCCACCGGCTCGGCGTACACGCCCTTGCCACAGGTCCAGAGTCGGTCGTCGTCGACCAAGTGAATGAAATTCTCGACGCCGGCGAACGGCAACTGCACCCAGCGCAGGTGCTCGGCCGATTCCATCACCGTGTGCAGTGCGGCCGGATCGCGAGGGGCCGCCCACACCAGCGCATCGGCCTCGTCGACCGCCACGATCTCACCGCCTCCGGCCACGATGGCCTCGGCCATCCACGTCGGCGCCGGATTGGGCAGCAGTGCGATGCGGGGCGGATTGGTACTTGGAGGTTTGGAACCACTCATGGCGTGGCAAACCCTAGTGGGCGATCACCCGTACCCGACGAGGGTGCGGGAGGTCCCACCTAGGATCGTCCCATGTCCGTCGAATCGCGCGTCGTGACCTATCCGACTCCCCCGACCGGAGCGCCCAACATCGTCGTGATCGTTCTCGACGACGTCGGGTTCGGCCAACTCGGCTGCTTCGGTTCTCCGCTCGACACTCCGAACATCGACCGTCTCGCCACCGAAGGTCTGCGCTTCAATCGCTTCCACGTCACCAGCATCTGCTCGTCGACCCGAGCCGCACTCATGACCGGCCGCAATCACCATGCCGTTGGCGTGGGCGCCACGCAGGAGACGTCGTTCGCGTTGCCCGGCTATTCGGGTCGGATCCCGAAGTCGGCCGCTGCCCTGCCGCGCATCCTGCGCGGGGTCGGGTACAACACGATGTGCGTCGGCAAGTGGCACCTCACTCCTCAGGCCGAATACTCCGCGGCCGGCCCCTTCGATCGATGGCCGCTCGGCCTCGGCTTCGAGCGCTACTACGGATTCCTCGGCGCCGAGACCAATCAATGGTCGCCCGAACTCGTGCGCGACAACACCCCGATCGAGGTTCCCGCCCGCACGTCGCAGAGCGAGACGTACCACCTCACCGACGATCTCGCCGACCAGGCGATCGCCATGCTGCAGGCCCAGCAGCAGGCTTCTCCGGAGAAGCCGTTCCTGCTCTGGTTCGCCACCGGAGCCGCGCACGCACCGCATCACGTGGCCCCCGAGTGGATCGACAAGTACCGGGGACGCTTCGACGCCGGATGGGAGGCCCTGCGCGAATCCACGTTCGCGCGTCAACTCGAACTCGGGGTGATTCCCCCCGATGCGCGCCTCACTCCCCGACCCTCGTGGGTGTCGGCGTGGAACGAGGTCGACCCCGACGAGCGTCGGCTCTACGCGCGATACATGGAGGTCTTCGCGGCGATGGTGACGCACACCGACGCCCAGATCGGACGCCTGCTCGGGTTCCTCGACCAGCATCATCTCGCCGAGAACACGGTGGTGCTGCTGATGTCCGACAACGGCACGAGCAGTGAAGGCGGTCCGCACGGCACCCTCAACGAAGCCGCCTCGTGGCTCGGCGACACCATCTCGCCCGCCGCCGCCACCTCCGCCATCGATGCCCTCGGCGGACCCGACCACACCAACCACTACCCGTGGGGATGGGCGTGGGCCGGCAACAGTCCGTTCCAACTGTGGAAGCGCTATTCGTGGCTGGGTGGCGTGCGCGCGCCGTTGGTGGTGCGCTGGCCGAGCCGCACACCCGATCCCGGAGCAGTGCGGTCACAGTTCCTGCACGCCGTCGACATCGCACCGACCCTGCTCGGCGCGATGGGGCTCGCCATGCCCGACATGGTCGACGGGGTTCCCCAGCAGCGAGTCGACGGTGTCGACGCCAGTGCCGTTCTCGTGAACGGCGCGACCCCCGAGGTTCGGATCACCCAGTACTTCGAGATGCACGGATCACGATCGATGTACCACGACGGATGGAAGGCCACGTCCAACTTCGTGTCACCGCTGTTCGGGGAACGCGATCACATCGTCGGCAGCCACGCCTACGACACCGACGTGTGGCAACTGTTCCATCTCGACTCCGACTTCTCCGAGAGCACCGACCTGTCCAGCCGCCACCCCGAATTGCTGCGCGAGCTCGAGAACCTCTGGGTCGAGCAGGCCGAACTCAACCAGGTCTTCCCGCTGTTCGACCCCGCGGCCGGATACCCGGCGCATCCGAGCGAGTACCCGCTACCACGTTCGATGACGTATCGACCCTCCGACCATCCGGTCGCCGCCGGGCGGGTGCCGGCGATGTTCGGCGGATTCACCCTGCGGGCCGAACTCGAAGCCTCGTCCACCTCGCGCGGAGTGCTCGCCGCCCTCGGCGACCACCAGGGGGGTTGGGCCCTCCACACCCGCGCCGAATCGGTGCGGTTCGACGTGGTGCACGGATCCAATCGCGCGCATCTCGTCGCCCCGCTACCGGCGGGGCGACGGTCCGTCCAGATCACCATGGACCGCGGCACGATCACGCTCTCGGTCGACGGATCGCCGTTGGCTGACGGACGATTCGACGGACTCTTCCTCTTCCCCGGGGTCACCACCGCGGCCGGAGGGATGTGGATCGGCCGCCACGAGGGTCTCGCGGTGGGCGACTACGTATCGCCGGCCCGCTTCGACGGAACACTCG
>Ga0172376_10003087_pt1 | contig 19951 bp, 18 predicted proteins | sample Lak35m_FD_121114 | JGI IMG/M metagenome (GOLD analysis project Ga0172376, IMG submission 121114) | Freshwater microbial communities from Kabuno Bay, South-Kivu, Congo - kab_092012_35m | ecosystem: Environmental > Aquatic > Freshwater > Lake | place: Democratic Republic of the Congo: South-Kivu... | reverse complement strand
TGTCGCCGACCTTGAACTTGGTCACCTTGGCGCCGACGCGCGTCACGCGGCCGACGATCTCATGGCCGGGCACGCAGGCGTAGTTCGTGCCGGGCCATTCGCCGCGGGCCGTGTGCACGTCGGAGTGGCAGACGCCGCAGTAGAGGATCTCCATCTCGACGTCGGTCGGGCCCGGATCCCGTCGCGCGATCTGGAGCGGGGCGAGCTTGGAGGAGGGCGAGGCGGATCCGTAGGCCTTGGCTTGGGTGGGCATGGAGGTGAGGGAAGCCGTCCGGGCGTCCGCCGCAAGCCCGGGCCTCAGAGCGTAAGGCGTGGTTGTCATCTGTTCGTGCCGGGCTTTGCATCCTGTCATGCGCCTGCTCCTTGCCTTCCTCGCCGCCTCCGTCCTCGCGGCAGACGCGCCCGTGCCGCCCGGCGAGCTCATCGTCAGCACGCCCTTCGACCAGCCCCAGGGTCCGACGCGCAAGAAGGCCATCAACGGATGGAGCGCGTCCATCGGCGAATGGAGCGTGAAGGACGGGGCGCTCTTCGGCGACGAGCTCAAGGAGGACAACCATCACTCATCCTGCACCTACCGGGTCGACGCGGGCGGTATCGTCATCCAGGCGCAGTTCCGCCTCGGCGGCGCGCAATACCTCGCCTTCGGATGCCGCGACACCGTCGCGCCCAACCTGCACCTCGGACGCACGTTCGTGAGCAAGGACGCGGTCTGGATCACGCACATGAGCGGAATCTCGAAGACCACGAAGTCCACCAAGGTCGCCGAGCTGAAGACGCCGGTCGATCCGGCGAAGTGGCATGACATCCGCATCGAGATCGTGGGCGAACGCTACCGCGTGCGACTCGACGACAAGGAGCTCGAGGCGACACATCCGCGCTTCAAGGACCGCAAGGGCCTCGTGGCGCTCATCACCAAGGGGCAGGGCGCGGCCTTCCGTCAGGTCACGCTCCGTCACGCGGGCGAGGGCCGCTGAACTTGTCCGACGGCTCCCCATTGCGGCTGATCGAGGTCGAGGGACCCGGACTGGGCCCCTGGATTCCGGCCCTCGGCGGCCTGCGCATCAAGGTCTTCCGGGAGTTCCCCTACCTTTACGACGGCGATGAGGCCTACGAACGGGAATACCTCTCGGTCTACCTGCGCAGCCCGCGCTCCCTGGCCGTGCTGGCGCTTGATGCCGACGGCCGGCCGGTCGGCGCGACCACCTGCCTGCCGCTGAAGGACGAGCAGGAGGCCTTCCGTGCGCCCTTCACGTCGGCCGGGCTGAACCCGGCCGATTTCCTCTACCTCGCTGAAAGCGTGGTGCTGCCCGAGCATCGCGGCCGAGGCCTGGGGCGGGAGTTCTTCACGCGCAGGGAGGCCCATGCTCGGAGGCTTGGACTCGCCCGCACGACCTTCTGCTCCGTCGACCGGCCTGCGGACCATCCCGCCCGACCGGCCGCGTGGAAGCCCCTCGACGCCTTCTGGTCCGGCCTGGGCTACGTGCGCCGTCCGGAACTCAGGGCCGTTTTCCCTTGGAAGGAGTTGGGCGAGACGCAGGAATCTCCCAAGACCCTCACCTTCTGGACCCGCTCATGGCACGACTGAAGATCGACCTACGCACCTTCGACATCGGCGCCCCCGTGCCGAACGCCGAGGCCTTCGTCGACCGCGTCGCCTCGCAGGTCGAGGAATCGTGGAAGTCCGGCGCGGACCTCGTGCTCCTGCCCGAGTTCCTCTGGCTCGGACTGGAGCAGTTCGTGAAGGGCAGGGGCGCCACGCGCGCCGTCGCCGGGCTCTTCTGGGCCGGGCTCTGGCCGGGCCTGTCCCGCCGACTCGCCCGCAAGGGCAAGGCGGTCGTCCTCGGCACGGTCCCCTTCATCGACGCGCGCGGGCGTCTCCTCAACCGCGCGCCCATCCTGGCCGACGGACGGCGCCTCCATCAGGACAAGCTGCACCTCACCCCCTGGGAGAAGGCCTTCACGCCGGGCGACGGCGTGCGGCTTTGGAAATTCAAGGGCGCGCGCATCGCCGTCGTGACCTGCCTCGACATCGAAGTGCCCGAGATCGCCGCGGCCTTGCGCGGCAAGGCCGTCGACGTGGTCCTCGTCCCCAGCGCCACCGAGACCGTCCTCGGCGTCGAGCGCGTCGGCCGCTGCGCCGACGCGCGCGCCGTCGAGCTCTGCTGCCATGTGGGCGTGAGCCATCTCGTCGGCCGCGCCCGTTCCGAGCTCGTCGACGACAATGTCGGCCGGGCCGCCTTCTTCTCGCCCTCGCAGTCGGCCTTCGCGGGCGCCTTCCGGCACCTGTCCGTCCCCGTCGTCCGCCGCGGCGACCACGTGCTGTCGGTGAGCGCCGACCTCGCCGCCCTGCGCCGCGCGCGGAGCGCGCGGGCGGAGACCAATCCCGCCCGCCTCCGGGCCGGTCGCGTGCGCATCCTTTCCTGAAATCCCATGAAGCTCATCCACGACTACTACCGTACCTTCAATTCCGGCGACCGCCCCGCGCTGCTCGCGCTCCTGCATCCTGATGTCGTGCATGAGATCAACGAGGGTGCCGTCGAGCGGGGCGTCGAGGCCTTCCGGGCCTTCCTCGGCCGCATGGACCGCTGCTACCGCGAGCAGGTGCAGGACCTCGTCGTCTTCGCCGGCCCCGACTCGTCCCGCGCCGCGGCCGAATTCTTCATCAATGGCGAGTATCTCGTCACCGACGAAGGCCTCCCGCCCGCGACCGGCCAGAAGTACCGCCTGCGCGTCGGGGCGTTCTTCGAGATCAAGGACGGCAAGGTCGCCCGCGTGACCAACCACTACAACCTCGCCGACTGGATGCGGATGGTCGGGGCCTGATCCGCATTCAGCGCCGGACGATCTCGCTGGTCCCGTCGGCCCGGCCCGTGACGTCATACGTCGCGCCGCCGTGCAGCACCCCGCGCACCGTGAGCGAGGGCCAGCCCTTGGGCAGCCGCGGTTCGGCCTTCAGCCCGTCCGGGCCGGCCTTCAGCCCGAGGAAACCGTGCACCAGCACCGTGGGCACCAGCGCGCTTTCGAAGAACTCCTGATCCAGCCCGAGCCCGCCCGCCGGGCCGCCGCCCTGCATCGTGCCCCGTCCCGGCTTGGCGTAGTAGGCGCGGTAGCCGCCTTCCGCCTGCGTCTCACGGAACCAGGCGTTGATCTCCTTGAGCCGACGCCAGGCGTCATCGGGTCCGTTGACGCGCAGCCGCGCCATCACGTCATGGTAGGAGAAGCCGAGCACCCCGCCGCCGTCCTGGACCTGTCCACCCCAGGGAATCGAGTCCGGTCGGCTCCACACCCAGACATAATCGTCGACGTTGCGACGCGTCGTCATGCGCGGTCCGAAGCGCCAGTGGAAGATGTCGGCGCCCTGCGACGTGTCGCCTTCGACCGTGCGTCGCCCGTCGATCCAGTCCATGATCGCGCGCGACTGGGCGTCGGTCGTGAAGCCGAGCGCAATCGCCTCCTCATTGAGGAAAACGAATCCGTAGTCATGGGCCTGGCCCGTGAGGTCGCGCCAGCCGATGAGACGGCCCTTGGCCGCGTCCCAGAAGAACTCGCCGGCCCGGGCGCGTACGTCGTCGGCGAGCTTCCTGAGGTCCTCCGAGCCCAGTCCTGGCGCGGGGGCGGGCAGCGCGGCGTCCTGGCGTGCGGCGACCCAGGCCTCGATCTCGGCCATCCGGCGGATCGCATGCCATTGGTAGACCGTCGACAGCGCGTCATCGCCGCCGAACGGGATCAGGTCCCAGTAGTTATTACCCACCCCGAGCCCGATGCGCGGGAGCAGGGCGCCGTCCGGCCCGCGCGTCAGCCCGCTGCGTCCGTCATGGCCGACCCAGCTCACCCGCACCCGCCCGAGTTCACGCACCTGGAATTCGCGCAGCGACCATTCCAGCGCCTTCCGCATCCGCCCCAGGTTCTGACGCAGGAACTCCACGTCGCCCGTCCAGGCGAACGTGTCCGCGCAGCCCTCGAGGAAGTTGGCGTTGGTGATCGGATGGCGCGTGTCGACCGACGTCATGACCGACTTGATGCGCAGCTCGGCGCCCTTCGTCGCGGGGAAGCGCAGCCGCAGTCCCGCGAGCAGCCCGCCGTAGCCTCGTTCCCTGTAAAGCGACACGTGGGAGAAGTCCGTCTTCGTCACGTCCGCGCGTGGAGGGAAGGGCGCCGCCCGCGACTCATCCCATCCCTGCTCGCCGTCGTAGCGCCACGACACCGTGGGCTTGGCGGCCTCGGGCAGCCCGAGCGCGGACCATTCCACCCGAGCGAAGGGTGCGACCACCGTGCCGCAGCGGAACGCCGGTGTGGCGACCGTGACGACCTCGCCCGTGGCGCGCAGGCGCAGCCCGTGTTCCGGATCGATGCCGAGCGTCTCCGCGCCCGTGATCTCGAAGCCGGCCGTGTCGGTGAGAGGCTTCAGTCCGAAGATCTGGACCGCCCAGCCCTCGTGGAGCGTCGAGAAGTGGAAGCCCCTGCCCGTGCTCTGCTGCCAGGCCGGGAACGGCCAGCCGTCCCCGTGGGCCATGCCCCGGTGCTGCTGCATGGAGACGTAGCCCTCGTGGTCGATGCGCTTGCGGAGCAGCGAGGCGCGGTAGCCCTTCGCGGTGGATTCGGACTGCCAGAGCAGCGCGTGGGGCATCCATCGGTCCCAGAGCGTGCAGTCCGCATAGCCGCCGGAGCGCACCGCGTGCAGCGCGTTCATCGCCTCCAGCGTGCGCATCTCGACCTCCTGGCCCGGCGCCTCGAACGACGGCGCGGCAAAGCAGGCCGCGCAGCAGGCGAGCAGGCATGCGGTCAGGGGCGTGCGCATGCGTCTTTGTCCGACGCGGGCGTTCCTCTGGCAAGCCCCCAGTGCCGCGTGAGGAGCGGGCCTCAGAGCTTGGACCAGCCCTGCCAGACGAAGAGCAGGCCCAGCACGATGAGCAGCGCGGAGGAGACGAAGGGCGCACGATGGGCCGAGCGGCTGAGCCAGCTGGAGCGTTCGGAGAGCTTCTTCATGCCCCAGGCGGCGAGCACCCCGACCGTGATCATCGTGAGGGCGAGACCGGCGCTGAATGACGCGACCATCGCGAAGCCCAGCGTGAATTCCTTGAGCTGCAGGCAGATCAGCAGGATGGAGACCGCGGCGGGGCAGGGCATGAGCCCGCCCGTGATGCCGAAGAGCACGATCTGTCCCGTCGTCACGTGCCGTCCCGCGAACCGCTTGCGGATGTCCTCCGCGTGCGCGCGGGCGTGGGCGTCCTCGAAGTCCTCGTCATCATGGTCGTGGTGATGGGCATGTCCGTCCCCGTGATGGTGATGATGGTGATGCGCCACTTCCGCGCGCAGCCGCATGATCGTCCAGACCGCCATCGCGACCACGATGACGCCGCTCACCAGCAGGAAGTAGGGTTCGGTCGTCTCGACGTTCCAGTGCCCGCCGTAGGCGAGCGCCAGCGCCGCCAGCACCCAGATGACCAGCGAATGGGAGATCGCGGCGCAGAGTCCGAGCAGGGCGGCCTGGGCCACCGTGCCGCGGACCGCGATGATGAAGGCGGCCATCATCGTCTTGGAGTGCCCCGGTTCCAGACCGTGCAAAGCCCCCAGCACGATGGCCACCGGCACGTAGAGCCAGGCCTCGGTCGCCCCCTGCTTGATGAGCTCACTGAAGTCCATTGGCATACCTTGCACCGACCTCCTTTCATTGGCGAGTTGAGAATGGGCACATCCCTCCTGCTTTTCGGCGCGGGTCAGCGATGATTTCTCTTGTCGCATTTTAAGTGCAGTGGCCGAAACTACCTTGTACCGATGTCCAAGCCCCTCGTCCTCATCCTCTGCACGGGCAATTCGTGCCGCAGTCATCTCGCCGAGGCGATCCTGCGTCGCGCGGCCGGCGACCTCGTCGAGGTCGCCAGCGCCGGCTCGAAGCCCGCGGGATACGTGCATCCCGAGGCCCTCGCCGTGCTCAAGGAAATCGGCATCGACGCCTCGAATCACCGGTCCAAGCACCTGTCGGAATTCCTCGAACGCCAGGTCCACACCGTCATCACCGTCTGCGGCAACGCCGACCAAGTCTGCCCGGCCTTCCCGGGGCAGGCCGTCCGTCACCACTGGGGCTTCAGTGACCCCGCGCACGCCACCGGGACGCCCGAGGAGGTGAGGGCGGAGTTCCGGCGCGTCCGCGACCTGATCCGGCTCGTCTTCGAGGCCTATGCCGCCGGACTCCGTCACCGGGCCTGACACGTTGCCGTTTGCCATTCGCCGGGGCGTCCGCTAATCCGCTCCTATGGACATTCCCGGATTCTGGACCGCCCTCGGGCTGACGCTCCTCGCGGGGCTGTCCACCGGCATCGGGAGCATCCTGGCCTTCGGCGCTCGTCGGGACAGCTACCGTTTCCTCTCCGTGTCCACCGGGTTCTCCGCCGGCGTGATGCTCTACGTCTCCTTCGTGGAGATCCTGCCCAAGGGCGGCAAGGCCCTCGCCGACGCATTCGGTTCCGGCGCCGGTCCCTGGCACCAGGCCGGGTGGTTCTTCGGCGGCATCCTCTTCATCGGCCTGATCGACTTCCTGCTGCCGCACGGGGACGATCCCCATGAGCAGCACGCGCCCGCGGAAGCCGCGCCCCTGAGGTCAGGTTCCGCCCCGCACGCGCCGCATCCCTTCCGCCTGCATCGCATGGCGCTCTTCACCGCGCTGGCCATCGCCCTGCACAACTTCCCCGAAGGACTCGCCACCTTCCTGGCGGCCATCGAGGACCCGCACGTCGGCGCCGCCATCGCCATCGCGATCGCGCTGCACAACATCCCGGAGGGCATGAGCATTTCCGTCCCGCTCTATTACGCCACCGGCAGCCGCGCCACCGCCTTCCTCTGGTCCTTCCTCAGCGGCCTGGCCGAACCCGTCGGGGCGCTCATCGGCTTCTTCGGACTGCGCGCGATCCTCGGATCCGATGCGCCCGGCCTGCCGCCCGCGGTCATGGGCGCCTCCTTCGCGGCCGTCGCCGGCATCATGGTCTTCATCAGCATCGACCAGCTGCTGCCGACCAGCCGCGCCTACGGCAAGGGCCACGACAGCATCCTGGGACTGCTCGGCGGGATGGTCGTCATGGCGCTTAGCCTCCTGCTGTTCAAGGTGGCCTGAGGCGCGGACCGTGACGCCTGCCAACAAGAAGGCCCGGCGGATGCCGGGCCTTCGCGGTCCGATCTCAGGGCGTTCAGGCCTTGGAGATCGAGGAGGCCTTGCCGTGCTCGGACTCGACCTTGACGGCCTTGCCGACGAGCTCCTTCACGCCGTCAGCGCCCTTGGTCTTGGCGGTGAGGGTGATCTTGGTTTCCTTGCCGGCCTTGTCGGCGACGACGACGACCTTCTTTTCGGCGTCGAAGGACTTCAGGGTGCCTTCGTTGGTCACGGTCTTGCCGCAACCGGCCTGAGCGGCGGCAGCGAGGGCGAGGGCAGAGAGGATGGAGAGGATGTTCTTCATGGGGTTGGGTTGAGGGCATCATTCCTGTCCAGGCCGGGACGCTTTGCAAATCACAATCTGGGTTGATGCATGAAAGACGTGCTCCATCGTCCGAACCATGCCGAGGACGCCCCAAGCCCTGAAAAACGCGTTTTCAGCCATTTTTCTCTGGTTCGGCGCCGTCTTATCCGCCCATCCGATTCCCGACGTGCCGGTGAGGGGCAGTTTCCTCTCGGGGGGTGACGCCGAGATCACCATCGAGGTCGACCCCCGATGTTTCGAGGCCGACCCCGAGAAGGCGCCCTATTTCACGCCGCGTTCCCTGGCCCTCGCCTCGCCCGCCAGGCAGGAAGAGCTCAAGCGACTGGCCGCCGAATTCGCCGCGCGCAACGTCGAGTATCGTCTCGAGCCGATCGGACGGGTCAGCCCGGAGTTCACCTTCGCGTTCACCGCCCCTGACGGGCTGGCCGTCCGTCCCAATGACGAGGCCGTGGTTCTGACCGGCACCTGGCGGACCAAAGTGACCGCGGGCGTCTCCGGCTGGCAGGTCCGATCCAAAGCCGAGAAGGGCCTCTCCGTCGTCGTGTCCAACGCCGTCGACTTCATCCCGCATCCGCGCGTCGCGGTGCTGTTCCCCGGCGAGGACGGCTTCGTGCTTGATCTGGCGGGCGTCGCCTCCCGTGAGCCTGCGAAGCCCCGGCCCGCCGTGGGCAAGGTCGAGGACGGACTCTCCACCTTCGGCAGCTTCTTCCGTCAGGGCTTCGTGCACGTCGTGCCGAAGGGCCTGGACCACATCCTCTTCGTCCTCGGCATCTTCCTGCTCACCGCCGCCTGGCGCCCGCTCCTGTATCAGGTGACCGCGTTCACCCTCGCGCACACCGTCACCCTGGGTCTCGCCACCTTCGGTCTGGTCTCCGTGCCCGCCTCCGTCGTGGAGCCGGTCATCGCCGCCAGCATCGTCTTCGTGGCGCTGGAGAACGTTTTCCGCCCCGTCTATTCCTTCCGTCGCCTCGCCACCGTCTTCGCCTTCGGCCTGATCCATGGTCTGGGCTTCGCGGGGGCCCTCGGCGACATCGCCTCCGCCACCGGCTCGCTGGGCGTGGCGCTGGTCGGTTTCAACTTCGGCGTGGAGGCCGGTCAGCTGGCCGTGATCGCGGTCGCGTGGGCGCTGACCTTCCGCCTCACCGATGAGTGGGTGCGCCGCCGGTTCGTGGTCGTGCCGGCCTCGGTCCTCATCGCCCTGACCGGTCTTTACTGGGCCGTCGAGCGCATCCTGGGCTGAGGGAAGGGGATTGAGCCCGGAGGGCGCCGCGTCCAGCCTGCGTCGCCCCCATGAGAGCCCTGCTCGCCTTCCTCTGCGCCGCCGTCGCGACGCTTTCCGCCGCGCCCCGGCCCAACATCATCGTCATCCTGACCGATGACATGGGCTACTCCGACCTCGGCTGCTACGGCGGCGAGATCGCCACGCCCAATCTCGACGCGCTCGCGGCGGGCGGCCTGCGTTTCACCCAGTTCTACAACACCGCGCGCTGCTGTCCGACCCGCGCCGCGCTGCTGACCGGACTCTATTCGCATCAGGCGGGCATCGGCCACATGGTGGACGACTGGAGCGTCAAGGTCGGCGAGGCCTACGCGGGCGACCTCAGCCGCAAGGCCGTGACGATCGCCGAGGTGCTGAAGGGCGGAGGTTACTCGACCTACATGGCGGGCAAGTGGCACGTGGCCCGCAAGGCCAAGGCCGAGAGCGAGGCCGACAAGCACAACTGGCCGCTGAGCAGGGGCTTCGACCGCTTCTACGGCACCATCCACGGCGCCGGCAGCTTCTTCGACCCCAACACCCTCGTGCGGGACCGGTCCTACGTCTCGCCCTACGCCGATCCCGAGTACCGGCCGAAGGACTATTATTACACCGACGCCCTCAGCGACCATGCCGTGCGTTTCGTGACCGATCACCGAGCCTCCGCTCCGGACCGACCCTTCTTCCTCTATCTCGCCTACACCGCGGCGCACTGGCCCCTGCACGCGAAGGAGGCCGACATCGCGAAATACCGCGGCCGCTATGACGCCGGCTACGGCGCGGTCAGCGCCGCCCGTCTCGAGAAGATGCGCGCCCTGGGCCTGCTCGACCCGAGGTGGAAGCCGGCTCCGCTCCGCGACGACTGGGCCGGCGTCAGCGACAAGGCCTGGGAGGCTCGCTGCATGGAGGTCTACGCCGCCATGGTCGATTCCATGGATCAGGGCGTCGGCCGGCTCGTCGCCGCGCTCAAGGCCAACGGGCAGTTCGAGAACACCCTCATCCTCTACATGCAGGACAACGGCGGCTGCGCCGAGTCGATGGGCCGCAACGGGGCCTTCAAGCCGAGGGCCGACAAGCCGACCCTGCCTCCGCTGGACGCCGCCTACCTCCAGCCCGACATGATTCCGAAGCAGACCCGCGACGGCTTCCCCGTGCGGCAGGGCGCCGGCGTCATGCCTGGGCCTGCCGACACTTACGTCGGCTACGGCCGCGGCTGGGCCGGCGTGAGCAACACGCCCTTCCGCGAATACAAGCACTGGTCGCACGAGGGCGGGATCAGCACGCCGCTCATCGCGCACTGGCCCGCCGGCATCGGGCAGGGCGTCAAGGGCGGCCTGGACTACCATCCCGCGCACCTCATCGATGTCATGGCCACGTGCGTCGATCTCGCCGGCGCCAAGTATCCAGCCGAGTCCGCGGGTGAGAAGATCCGGCCGATGGAGGGCGTCTCCCTCATGCCCGTCTTCGTCGGGAGGATCCTCGACCGTCCCACGCCTCTCTTCTGGGAGCACGAGGGCAACCGCGCCGTCCGTGACGGAGACTGGAAGCTCGTCTCCAAGCATCCCGGCGGATGGGAGCTCTACGACATCCAGTCCGACCGGACCGAGTCGAACGACCTGGCCGCGGCGCAGCCCGAACGCGTGAAGGCGATGGCCGCGCAATGGGACGCCTGGGCCGCGCGCGTCGGCGTCAGCCCATGGCCGCTCAAGGACCCCAAGGCCGACAAGACCGGCAAGGGCAAGAACTCCAAGAAGAAGTGATCCGCGCGGACGCTCAGGCGACGTCCAGCCCGCGCATCGTGCCGGAGGTCGTCGCGAAGCGCTTCTCCTCCAGGCCGAGCCGGTGCAGGGCGCTCAGGTAGAGGTTCGGCAGCGGGTAGTTGTTCTTCTGGTCGAAGGCCAGGTGGCGTCCGTGGCGGAATCCGCCGCCGGCGAACAGCACCGGCATGTTCAGATTGTTGTGGCTGGAGGCGTTGCCGAGGTTGGAGGTCATGACCGTCATGGTCTCCTTGAGGAGGCCGGAATCCCGCAGCTTGCGGACGAACGTGCCCCAGGCCTTGACCTGTCCCGCTTCGACGATGGCGAGCTGGCGCAGCTTGTCCTCGTCCAGGCCGTGGTGGCTGAGGTCGTGGTAGCTCGAGGACACGCCCTCGATGCCGTTGACGCTGTTGCCGGTGATGTGGAGCGTGACGAAGCGGGTCGAGTCGGTCACGAGGGCCATGTGGACCAGGTCGAGGAAGATGCCGTTCACCGCGACCTCGTTGTTGCGGGGCATCTGCGTGGGGGCCTTGAGGCTGACCTTGGGCTTGGGGCGGTCGGTCCAGGCCTCGTTGGCGGCGAGGCGCTGCTCGAGGTCGCGCACGCTCGTGAACCAGTTGTCCAGGCGGTCGCGGTCCTCCGCGCTGACGTCGCGCCGGAGCCGCGAGGCCTCGCCGGCCACCACGTCCATCACGCTGCGTCCGCGGCGGATGAGTTCGGCCTGACGGCGGCGCTCGCCCGGCGAGTCGTCGACGAAGAGGCGCGTGAAGAGCCGCATCGCGTTGTTCTCCGCCGGGATCATCGAGCCGTTCTCGGTGTAGGAGGGGCTTGAGGAGCTGTTGGTGTTGAGCACCAGCGAGGGGAAGCGCGTCTCATGGCCGAGGCGGTTCGCCATCAGCTGGTCGAGTGAGATCGTGTTGCGGGAGGTGTTGCCGCGGGAGTTGGGGCAGGCCGAAAAGATGCTTCCTTCCGCGTTGTGTCCGCCGGTGACGCCGGGGTGCGAGACGCCGGAGACCACCGTGAAGTCCTCCCGGATGTCCTGGATGCCCTTGAGGTAGGGCGACGGCACGTATCCCGTCCCTTCGCCCTGAGGCACGAGGAAGGGGCTGTGCAGGCCGAGGGAAAGCGAGACGCCGACGAAGCGCTTGGCGAAGGGGGAGGGCTTCTCGGCCGCGAACGCCGGGGTCATGGCTTCCAGGACGGGCAGGGCGAGCGAAACGCCGGCCGCACGGAGGAGCGTGCGTCGGTCGAGCGCCTTGCCGGTGGTGAGGGTGACGTTCTTCATGGGGCCGGGTTCACTTGTTGAGGAAAACGGGACTGCGGAGGGAAGCCAGCAGGATTGAGCGCATGCCGTGCCGCTGTCCGGCGGTCTGGGCGGGGATGGCGGCCAGGGTGGCCTCATCGGAGAGCCTCGGGGCGGCCCCGGTGGCGTAGGTCAGGAACTGCGCGGCGAAGCCCCTCGCCAGCCGGTCGCCGTGGGCCAGCTGGAGCCGCTTCCATTCCGCCAGGTCGGCGAAGGCCTTGCCGTCGGGGGTCGTGCCCGAGGGGTCGATCTTCACGCCCTGGCCCATCCCGTAGCGCGAGCGCTTCTGTCCGACCGGATCCAGCGTCTCCAATGCGAAGCCCGGCATGTCGATGGTGCGGTGGCAGGACATGCAGGATTCACCGCTGCGGTGCTTCTCCAGCCGGTCGCGGATGGAGGTCGCGCCGCGGATGTCCGGCTCGCCGAGCGCGGGGATATTGGGGGGAGGCGGAGGGATGTGCACGCCGAGCAGGCGCTCGTTGACGAAGACGCCGCGGATGACCGGCGAAGTCGAGGTGCCGTCCGCCGTGACCTTCAGCACCGCGCCGAGGCCGATGACGCCGCCGCGTTCGGTGCGGGCCGTGGCCGGAAGCTCGACCTTCTGCAATCCCGCGCCCGGCGTGATCTTGGCGGTCACGCCGTAATGCCGGGCCAGCCGGCCGTTGAGGAACGCGAAGCCGGAGTCGAGCAGGTGGGTGACGGGCAGGTCGCTCCGCAGCGTCTCGCGCACGAACGCCCGGGCCTCCTGGAGCATCGACTCCTGCAGCACGGGGTCAAAGGACGGGAACTGCCTCGGGTCGGGCGAGGTGAAGTCGATCTGCGAAAGTTTCAGCCACTGGTCGGTGAAGCTCCGGATGAACCGCTCGGACTTCGGGTCGTCGAGCATCCGCCGAGCCTGCCGGGTCAGCTCGGCCGGGTCCTTGAGCCGGCCCTCTGACGCGACTTTCAGCAGGGCCTCGTCGGGGCCGCTGAGCCAGAGCGCGAAGCTCAGCCGTGAGGCCAGGGCGTAATCGTCAAGGGCGCCCGGATGCTCGACGAAGGTCAGGAAGCGGGGCGAGCAGAGGATGGCGTGGCAGGCCGCCTGCAAGGCGACCTCGGCGGGATCGCCGGCCTTCACCGACTTGAGGGCGAGGTCGACGTAGGGCGCGGCCTCGGCGGACGAGACCGGACGGCGGAAGGCCCGTCGGGCGAAGTCGGCGATGACGGCGGGCAGCGTGCCGGCCGGGTCCTTGCGCAGGTCTTCGACCTTGCGTCCGGCGAAGAGACGACGGGCGACTTGGGATGCGTCGGCGTAGGGATGGAACTTCTCGATGACCATGCCCCGGTGGGCGATGCCGGAGTAGCCGTCCCTCTCGAGGTCGCGACCGACGTAGGAGACGCTGCCGCCCGTGTCGCCCGGCGGAGGGCGGCGGAGGGTGAAGTCATTGGGGCGCAGCTCGAGGCGATGGCCCTTCTGGATCCACCCCTCGAAGACCATGTCCCGTGGCCGCGCGGTCGCCTCGACCAGACCCATCATGTACAGGATGGGGGCGTTCGATTCGCAGTGGCCGGAACGAAGCGTGCCCCAGACGGATCCGTCCTCGCGGGGGTTGATCGCGCGCACGCCCTTGAGCGTGACGCGGTACCAGCCTTCCGTCGGCATGACCGTCGCATGCATGCGCCCGTAGAACTGCAGGGACATGTTCCAGCTGATGCTCAGGTCGTCCTTCCTGCGGTGCTCCGGCGCGCGGTTGTTGCCGCGACCGTTGTGATCGAGGTCGTCGGGCACCAGGGTGCGGACGAAGGGCTTGTCACCGCGGAGGGCGCGGGTGAAGGCCTCGTCGAGCGCCAGGTCGGCCACGTCCAGGTAGCGTCCCAGCTGGTGATGCGACAGCTGCTGCCCGTCGGCCACCGTCTGGAATCCATGGGTCGCCGGATCCTCGGGCAGGAACTCGTCCAGCGGGATGTCGATGCCCAGCAGATCGTGCACGGCGAATTCGTATTCCGCGCGGGTGAGCCGGCGCACGTGCACCCTTCCGTTGCGGGCCACGTCGGCCCGATCGGCGGCGAGCAGCGGGGCGTGGACGTCGGCCACGAACCGGGCGGCGTCGGACGCGGGAGGGCGGGGCTTCTTCGAAGGAGGCATCTCACCGTCGCGCACGCGTTCGATCATCCGTTGCCAGACCTTGGAGGACTGCCGGTCCTCGGGCTTGAAGGCCAGGGCCGTCAGGTCGAGGCCGCCCTTCCTGACCTCGCCGTCGTGGCACTCGACGCAATGCTTCTCCAGGAACGCGGCGGCGGCCGGGTTGGGCGCCGCCGGGGCGGCCGCGAGGGCCGAGGCGGCGAGCAGGAGGGCGGGGCGGAGCATCGGAGCGAAGGAAGAGAGTCGCGGGGCGGGGGTCAATGACGCCCCGTTTTCATATTTCACTCTGTCAGCGGACCGGCCGGCCGGGTTCCCGTCCGCGGGGGGTGCCCCGGCGGCAGGCGTCGCTGCAGAAGCGCACCTCCGCCCAGCAGCGCTCCCATTTCTTGCGCCAGACGAAGGGCCGTCCGCAGGCCGGGCAGGTCTTGGAGGGCAGGTCCCGTTTCTTTACGCCGCGCATCCGGGCAAGGAGGCGGATGACGTCTCCGGGGCAAGCGTCACCCCGTGATCACCGGAATCTTGAGGCTCCTGCCCCCCTGGAGGGCGGACTGATGGGCGATCATGCCGGGGACCGTGTAGGCCAGGGCCGCCTCGATGTCCACGAACGGCTTGCGGCCGCGGACCAGCGAGTCGACGAACTCGTGCGTGATGAAGGTGTGGGAGCCCTCGTGGCCGCTGTTGTGGCGCAGCGGTTCGGGCAGCAGGTCCGTCTTCCACCATTCCGGCTGCTCGTACTTCTCCAGCACCTGGGAGGAGCGTTCGAACCCGCCGCTGTCCTTCTCCACCGCCGTCGTGCGCGAATGGACGAGCACCGGTCCGCCCACGCCGGTGGGGTCGCTGAAGTAGAAGCTCATGCGGTCGCCGAAGTAGCGGGCGCGCTCGCCTCCGCGCTGGGCGCCGCGCCACCAGATGGCGACGCGCATGCTGTTGCCCCGGTCGGTGCGGAAAAGCGCCGTCTCGTTCCAGAACGGATTGCCATAGACGTTGTCCTTCACGATCGGGTGGTCGTCGCCCCAGCCGTGGCAGGTGACCTCCGTGAGCCGCTCGCCGGTGACACCGAGCAGGTGCGCCGTGCAGTGCGTGGGGTAATGCATCGGGGGCAGGCCGTGACGCCACGTGCGGCGGCCGTTCTCGAAGTACAGCGTCTCCAGTCCGGGGTGGTGGTATTCGGACTCCACGTAGTAGAGCCGGCCGAAGCGGCCCTCTTGGTGGAACTTGCGGGCGGAGATGGTCGACTGCTGCCAGCAGCTCGTCTCACCCATCATGTAGGTGAGGCCGGTCTTCCTCACGGCCGATGCGAGGTCGTGGCACTCCTCGAGCGTCATCGCCGCGGGCACGGCGCTGAGCACGTGCTTGCCCGCCGCGAGGCAGAGCAGGGCGTGCCGGCAATGGTCGGGCGCGGGCGTCGCGAGGAAGACCGCCTCCACCTTCGGGTCCTTGAGCATCGCCTCGAGGGAAGGGTAGCCCTTCGCGCAGCGGTAGGTGCGCTGGAGCGCGGCGAGGCGTTCGGGCCGCAGTTCGGCCACGGCCTCGACGACGCAGTCGGGATGTTCGTGGAACTGGAAGGAGAGCCCGAAGCGGCCGCCCACGACGCCGACGCGGACCTTGCGGGGCGTCGCGGTGGTCGGCGTGTCCGCGCCGAGGAGGCCCGGTGCGGCCGCGGCGGCGACGGCGGCTCCGCTGAGGAATCCGCGACGTGAGAAGGAGGAACCCGGGGCGTGGCTCATGTCGGGATTTTTCGCACAAGGACGGTTCCTTTCCAGCCCGATATGGTGTCCGAATCCGCCTTCGGGCCTTCGGCGTTGGACAGGGGCGTGCGCCCGGCTATGGCTTGGTCCATGCGACTTCGCCCCTTGCCGCTCCTGCTCCTGTCCGCCATCGCCTGCGCCCAGACGCCTCCGTCCGCGCCGGCGGCCACGATCCTCGAGGTCCGCACCATCACGCCCAAGGAGGAGCCCTACTCCGGCTGGCCCACCGTCGTGCGTCGCGCCAACGGCGACCTCTGGTCCGTCTGGTCGGGCGGCCGGGATGCGCACGTCTGTCCGATGGGGCAGGTCAGGGCGATGACTTCCCGCGACGGGGGCGTCACCTGGACCTACCCCCGCGTCCTGCTCGACACCGCGACCGACGACCGTGACGCGGGCGTGCTGGAGACCGCCAAGGGGACGCTGCTGGTGACCACCTTCACCTCGCTCGCCTACGAGCCCTACCTCAAGCGCGCGCAGTCGATGGGCGAGCTGAAGTCGGGCGGATGGAAGGCGAAGCCCATGCCGGCCGATCAGCTCGCGCGCTGGACCGCCGCGCACGACAGGCTGGACGACGCCGCCCGCAAGGCCGAGCTCGGCGAATGGGTCATCCGTTCCACGGACGGCGGGCTCACGTGGTCGCCCCGCATCCCCACCGTGGTCAACAGCCCGCACGGCCCCATCCGGCTCAAGGACGGCCGGCTGCTCTATCCCGGCAAGGAGCTCTGGACGGGCAGCAAACGCATCGGGGTGGCCGAGTCGCTTGACGACGGCCTCACCTGGAAGTGGTTGGCGGAGATTCCGACCCGGCCGGGCGACGAGGTCCCGACGGGCTATCACGAGCTGCACGGCGTCGAGACCGATGACGGCCGCATCATCGTGCAGGTCCGCAACCACAACAAAGCGAACGCCGGAGAGACCCTCCAGTGCGAGTCCGTCGACGGCGGACGCACCTGGTCCGTCCCGACGCCGATCGGCGTCTGGGGCCTGCCTTCCCACCTGCTGAAGCTCCGGGACGGCCGCCTGCTCATGACCTACGGCCATCGTCGCGCCCCCTGGGGCAATCAGGCGCGCGTGAGCGCCGACCATGGTCGCACCTGGAGCGCGCCGGTCATCCTGTCCGGTGAGGGCACGACCCGCGACCTCGGTTATCCTTCCACCGTTCAACTGCAGGACGGGTCGTTGCTCTCCGTCTGGTATGAGAAGATTCCGGACGCGTCCGTCGCCGTGCTGCGCCAGGCACGCTGGAAGCTCGACTGAATCCTTTTACAAGAAACCTGCGGGAAGTGTAACCCCTCCGCCCCGTCCCCGCTTGCCCCCGCCCTCGGGGAGGGCATTGTCCCGTCGTGCTCCGCACCGTGCACATCGCCCGCAAAGGGAAGGTCATCGGCAAGTATCCCGAAGCCGACATGCATGTCCTCGTGGCGGCGGGCACCGTGCTCCGTACCGACCATTATTGGAAAGTCGGCATGCCCCGCTGGCTCGTCGTCGGAAGGACCTTCGACGTCGCCGTCCCGGAGCCGGAGCCCGAGGCTCCGCGCCATCCCCGCGGCCCGCAGGACCTCGGCCCCCGCTTCACCTGCCTGCGCTGCGACGCCCGTTTCGACGACCCCGAGGAGGAGAAGCCCGGCAACGTCGTGATGGAGATCCTCTGCTGGCTGTGCGGTCCCGTGGCGGGCGGCCTGTATTCCGGCTCGCGCATCCTGGGCAAGACCCAGCACTGCCCGAAGTGCGGTTCGCAGCACCTCGAGGAGCAGGTCTGGTGAGCCGGGCGCTCAGCCCTTCGCCTTGGGCTCCTCGTCGACCACCCGGATGCGCAGGTCGCGCAGCTGCTTGGCCGTGACCGTGCTGGGGCTCTGCGCCATCAGGTCCTGGCCGCTCTGCGTCTTGGGGAAGGCGAGGATGTCGCGGATCGAGCTGCGTCCGGCCAGCATGGCCACCACGCGGTCGAAACCGAGGGCGATGCCGCCGTGGGGCGGGGCGCCGTAGGAAAAGGCCTTGAGCATGTAGCCGAAGCGGCTGGCCACGACGTCGGCCGGAATCTTGAGCACGTCCTCGAAGACGCGCTTCTGCACCGCCGTGTCATGGATGCGGATCGAGCCGCCGCCGAGCTCGACGCCGTTGAGCACGATGTCGTAGTGCTGCCCGCGGACCTTGGCGGGGTCGGTGGCGAGCAGCGGCTCGTCCTCCTGCACCGGCGCGGTGAACGGGTGGTGGGCGGAGAGGTAGCGCTTCTCCTCCTCGTCCCAGAGCATGAGCGGAAACTCGATGACCCAGAGGAAGTCGTAGCGGTCGGCCGGGATCACGAGGCGTCCCTTGGCGCGGAGCAGGGCGGCGGATTCGAGGCGGACGCGGCCGAGGATGGTCGAGGCCTGCTCCCAGGGGGCGGCGGCGAAGAAGACGATGTCCCCGTCGGCGATGTCCAGCTTCTGGCGGAGGGCGGCCTTCTCCTCCTCGGAGAAGAACTTCACGATGGGGGACTTCCATTCGCCGCCTTCGCACTTGATGAAGGCGAGTCCGCGCGCGCCGGCGGCCTTGGCGATGTTCTCAAGGTTCGTCAGCTCGCCCTGCGTCAGGTCGGCGAGGCCCTTGGCGTTGATGGCGCGGACGACCGAGCCGGGCGTGGTGGCGGCCTCGCGGAAGACCTTGAAGGCCGATCCGCTGAAGAGCGCGGTGAAGTCCTGGATCTCCATCCCGAAGCGCGTGTCGGGCTTGTCGATGCCGAAGCGGTCCATCGCCTCGCGGTAGGACATGCGCGGGAAGGGCGTGGGGATGTCGACCCCGATGGCCTCCTTCCAGGCGCGCTTCAGGATGCCCTCGATGAGGGCGTACATGTCCTCGCGGTCGATGAACGACATCTCGAGGTCGACCTGGGTGAACTCCGGCTGGCGGTCGGCGCGCAGGTCCTCGTCGCGGTAGCAGCGGGCCATCTGGTAGTAGCGTTCCACGCCGGCCACCATGAGCATCTGCTTGTACTGCTGGGGCGACTGCGAGAGCGCGTAGAACTCTCCGGGCTGCAGGCGGCTGGGGACGAGGAACTCGCGCGCGCCTTCCGGCGTGCTCTTGAAGAGGGTGGGGGTCTCGACCTCGATGAAGCCCTGGTCGTCGAGCTCGGCGCGGATGGCGCGAGCGGCCTTGTGACGCAGCTTCAGCAGCCCGAGGTTGCGCGGGCGGCGGAGGTCGAGGAAGCGGTATTCGAGGCGGAGGTCCTCGTTCACCTTGTCGGCCTTGTCGTCCTCCATCGGGAAGGGCAGGTCGACGCAGGCGTTGTGGACGACGAGGGTGGCGGCGACCACCTCGACCTGGCCGGTGGCCAGCTTGGGGTTGATCGTGTCGGGGGTACGGGCGGTGACCTGGCCGGTGATCTCGATGACCGACTCGGTCTTGAGCCGCTGGGCGGTCTCCTGGACCTTGGAGTCGGGGCGGAAGACCACCTGGGTGACGCCCTCGCGGTCGCGGAGGTCGATGAAGGTCACGCCGCCGAGGTCGCGCTTGGTGTCGACCCAGCCCACCAGGGTCACGTTCTTCCCGGCGTCGGTCGGACGGAGGGCGTTGCAGTGGTGGGTGCGTTTCATCGTGGGAATGACGGGTGGAAGGTTATGGTTAACCTTCGGAAACAGGGCTAAACAAGCCCCAAGTGGGGCAAGCAGGCCTGGAATCGGGCCAAAAGGGTTCCAGAGTGCCGCTACTGGCACTCTGGGGTCGTAAGACGGATGGGCCATCGCCCGCTTCCGTAAGTCGCCCTCGCGACTTTCGCGTCCTTTCTGAGGGAGGCGGTCTACCGAGTCTCAAGCGGCTGGATCAGGAGCCGCACCGGCATTGCTGCCGACCCTCGTACTTTCTCCCGCCGGGCCGGATAGTCAAGGACCGTCCCCTTTTATTTCAAGGGGGTGTCGGGGCTCGAAATCAGCGTTTTTCGAGGTCGTCAGCGGCGATCGGCTCCACGTGGGCCAGGTGCTCGGGCGGCTTCTTGCCTCCGAGCACGCGCACCAGGCACCATATGAAGAGCGATGTGACGGCGCCCACGGAGATAAGCATGAAGGCGAGTCCGGCGGGGGTCATGGGGGAGGGGTCAGCGGCGGTTCCAGCGTTCGCCGGCGCGCTGGATGAGCACGACGGTGAACACCGTGAAGATGATGAGGAAGAGGGCGGTGAGGCGAGCCACGCCGCTGGGCGGGTGCCCTTCGCCGCCGATGAGGTCGAGCACCGGTTCGGTCGGGCTGAAAGCGGGCGCGGTGAAGGAGAGGTTCCAGCCGGCGAGATTGCGCAGCATGAACATCAGGAAGACCGCGGTGAGGTA
>Ga0172376_10003086_pt1 | contig 19965 bp, 17 predicted proteins | sample Lak35m_FD_121114 | JGI IMG/M metagenome (GOLD analysis project Ga0172376, IMG submission 121114) | Freshwater microbial communities from Kabuno Bay, South-Kivu, Congo - kab_092012_35m | ecosystem: Environmental > Aquatic > Freshwater > Lake | place: Democratic Republic of the Congo: South-Kivu... | reverse complement strand
TCAGCGGGCTATCGCAAGAAGCCCACGTGCGACAAATGTGGATTCAGAGCCAGGCATCCCAGCCAGCTGGTGGTCTACCACGTGAACGGTGACCTTAACGACTCAGAACTGCGCAATCTCAAGACCATATGCCTGAACTGCGCGGTCATAGTCACGCGGCAAGATCTGCCCTGGCGGGCCGGAGATCTTGAACCAGACCAGTGATCTGCTGATAGAGGTCATCCAGGGTGCCGTTGTTGTCAATCGTCTGATCAAAATCGGTACCGATCCAGGCGGTTTCTGACGCATGCACACCGAGGTTTTGCAGGGCCGCTGCGGCAAACTCTGTGCCACGATTGGCCTGCTCGGCCACAGCATACCAGTCGGGATCGGGGCCGCGCTTGACCCGTATCACGGCACCGCCCTGGGCACGTATGGCCCGTATCTCATTGGGGAATCGGCAATCCGAGATGACCACATCATCCCGGGTGTTGCGCAGCTTGTTTTCCAGGCTGGCGATCCAGATGTCATCGTGGAAGGCCCGCCTGCACACTTCAGTGCCCCAATGCTGCAGCACCCAGCGCGGTGTGATCTGCCTGCCCAGGCGAGCACTCCACCACTCGTCTGGCTGCTCGCGCCATTCCCTGCTGGTCCTGGTGCGGCCTTCCAGCATGTCTCGATCCCAACCAAACACCGCACTCACGGCGTCTTTCAAGGTAGCAGCAAATGAGTCGCGCCGGAATTCGTGGATGTTCACGAGATAGTCTGCGATCGTGTCTTTACCCGCACCTATCAAACCGCACACTCCGATGATCATCGGATTTCCTTTATCTTGAGATAGTCCAGGGTGTCCCAGAGCAGATCGATCTGCCGCCGGCAGTCTTCCAGGGCATGATGGCTGGCTGGATACTTGGCGAGATCGGGTACCAGACTGTAGATAGTACGGGCATCGCGCACATTGTAGTATTGCCAAGGCAGCACTATATTGTAGCTTTTATAACAGTGTTCCAAGATATTGCAATCAAACGTAGGACCGTTGGCATACACCCAGCGGCAGTGCCAGACCAATCTATGCAGTTCTTCCAAGGCTTGCTTCAGTGGGATGCGACCTTCTGGGCTGAATGCTTCTTCCTGTGCTGCTTTTGGCTGTCGGGCCCACCATTCTATTGTGCCGTCGCTGATGTTACGATCTGGTTGGCTGTTGGGATCTACCCGTGCATAATACCAATGGTCGCTGTATTCTGTGGTGCGTTCTAAAGGATCAAAACACTGGGCCGCGATGGTGAGCACACAGGCATCCACACCGGTTCCACAGGTTTCGATATCGATCATCACGGCCTTCATGCCGTTAGTTTACACGAGTTTTTGGGCAAATGCGAGTGGATTTAGCCGATCACGAAGGTGATAGGTTGGCTACCATCCACATATTGCTGGAGATCTTCTATACACCGGTCGATCATGGCCTGGCCTTCCGATTTCATGGCCGTGCCGTTCAGGGTGGTGCCGCCCTGTGGGCCAGCGATATTGGTGAACTTTTCCCGGGCTTCGCCTATGATGATCTTGGCCGCACCGGTCATGCAGTCCCGGAACCACTGCACGATCTGGTAGTTGGCCAGGAGCGTGATTTCAGGTTTGAGGTTGTAGGTCCAGAGCAGGACCACTTCGCCAGTGCCACGGGGATCGCGGATCAGCTGCAGTTTCTTTGATACCGGATCGAACGTGTAGTTGATGTAGCCACCAAACATGCGAGCAGCCAGTTCCACATACTGCTGATAAAAATCATAAGTGGCCATACCTCCGGCTGCTTGATTGAAGTTCAGCAGATAGACGTTGAGCGTGGCCTGTCCAAAGGGATCAAAGCTGTAGCCGCCCACGCCCGTGCCCAGGCCTATGGTGCGGCGGAAGATCTGGCGCACGCTGACCACTTCCTGGGGGAGTATGTATTCGTTCTGGTTGGACACCAGCTGCATGAATGAGTATGATTCTTCGTAGGCGTTCTGGGCCCGCTGGCGGTAAATGCCCAGCGTGCGCTGGTAAGCGGCCTCGTAGTGCGCGGGATCCAGTTCTACGTCGATGATCTGATCGGCCAGTTGCAGTTGCACATAGTCGATCAATTGTTTTTTCAGTGGGTCGAGGCTCGAGTCTGCCATGGGGGCTCCTTGCCCCGTATTTAGCGGATCTTGAGCAGGATCAGGTTCTCGTTGCCGCGCCCGTTGAACTTCACTTCCGTGGCCCGGATGTCTTTGAAACTCTTGCGGTGCTGGACCACGCCGCCCTGCAGGAGGGCTCGGATCTGCTCCGCGGGCTTGCGCAGGGTTTTCTGCACGCTGTTGGTGGGATCAAAGCCGATCAGGTTGTTGTTCTTGACCGTGAACGAGCCCGCGTGCGTGTCCGCCACCACGTAGATCAGCTTGCGTTTCTTGGTGTCATACAGCCAGGCTTCCTGGGCGTTGACCAGTTTGATCACTGGCTCTGATTTCAGTTTCAGTCCCTCAAACTCGGCAAGATACTTGAACTTCTGGGTCAGGCGTTCGGGGCTGACCGGTTTCTTCTTGCGCGGCTTGCGTTCAACCTTTTTCAGTTGGACATAACTACCACAGTCGGCTATGACCTGTTCGGCGAATTTCACGAGGTTTTTGACCTGGAGCTTACCAAACTGCCCGTAGCCTTCCACCAGCTGGGCATCCCGGCCTGCCACCACGGCCTCAAGTTCGCCCAATCTGCGCCGCCAATCGTCCGCGATCTCATGAACCATCTGGGGCGCGATGTTCATGCCACGCAGTATGGCCATGGGCTTGTAGTCGGCCGACATCTTGGCTCCCGCCAGGATCATGTCATCATACAGGCCCTCGATCTCGCCCGCGGCCTCCACCATCTTGTCACGCAAGCGATCCTGTATGTTTGGTTTGATGACCGTGTCCGTGGCTTCGCGGATGACTTCGCGCACGGCCCGCACACTGTCGATGTGGCCCTTGATGGCCGAATCCACCGTCAGGAGCTCATGCTCGTTCAGTTCCAGGCCCTGAGTGTTCATCCTGCACAGCCAACCTGTGGCATTGCGGATGGTTGACTCTGGCACCCTGCCGAACTCCTTGGCCTCCCGGGTTCGATCGTTGCGGGCCAGCCAGTCGATGATGAGCTCTTTCACGGTCTTCTTGTCGTAATGGTAGTTGTACCAGGCAAAGGCGGCAGATAGCCGGCTGATGCGGTTGTCGCTATTGGGCTGGACACGCCATTCTGGCTCGGGCCCGGTGTATTTCGTGTCCGCGCTCTTGGGATTGAGCGGCCGGGGTGCTCGGATCGTGGCTGCGTTCATCTATGCTCCTTGTGTGATAGTTTAGCCAACAGCAGGTGTCCTTCAAAGTTTCGCAGGCATTCTTCGGCCTGGGCCAGCAGCTGATCGAATCTAGGACTGCCCGTGCCCCTGCGCCGGCAGTTCACCCACTCCCGATCGGCCTCGCGCAAGAGTTCATACACCGCGCGGTGCATGACCCAGAGATCACGCACGCCAAACTGGGTGCCAAGATAGCCGCGATGCGCGGTATCTAGGCGCTCATGCAGGCGCTGCCAATCTGCCATGTCCATATGCTATTTTAGCAGATCAGGATTTTTGGGTCAACCTACCCATAAATACCCTACTATGCCGCGTCTTAGCCTGTATCGTCCCAATAGGACCAACGATTACCGTTTTTTTGACCGCCGGATCTCGGAGATGTACACCGTGGGTGGTGTGGATATCTACGTGCACAAGTATCTGGGACCCAAGACCGGCACCGGAGATTCCGCCGAAAGCGGCAACTACGATCCCACCCAGCCCAACTACACCTTCGAAGATCCCTTGTTCATACAGGATCTACTCCTGGGCGAGAACCGCGATCGTGCCTACGATCCCGATATCTACAGGATGCGCGGCGTGTACCGGGTGCAGGACATAGACTTCGATCTCACGCAGTTCGGCCTGTTTCTCAACAACGACACCCTGTTCCTGACCTTCCACTACAACGACATGATCGACACCATAGGTCGCAAGCTCATGGCGGGCGACGTGCTTGAAGTGCCCAATCTCAAGGACTGGAACCCGCTCAATCCCGCTGTGTTGCCCTTGCCGCGCTACTATGTGGTGCAGGACTGCTCGTTCGCGGCCGAGGGCTTCGCTGCCGAATGGCTGCCGCACACCTGGCGCGTGAAGGCCACGCCCCTGGTCAACAGCCAGGAATACAAAGAGATCATGGACCAGGCCCTGGAGACCCAGACGATCTGGGATCCGGGCAACTTCTATCCCGCTGGTTCGATCGTGCTGTCAGGCGACACCTACTACCGTGCCCGGATCGATACCCCCGTGGGCACCGACATCACCAATACCACCTACTGGGAAGAGATCGATCCCAACACCCTGGGCGACAAGGCCTCCAGCCGTCCCAAAGACCTGCAGCTGAACGACGCCATCCTGGCAGCGGCTGAGCTGGAAGTGCCCTTGAGCGGCTATGACACGGTCAAGTTCTACATCTTCCCCACCAACCCTGATGGCACGCCCGCTGACCCCGCCAGCATCACCATCGACTCCACGTCGATCGATGTGGACTCTACCGGGGTGAACGTGGCCGATGCCGCGCAGACCCCACGAGCAGATGGCTACACCATGGGCTATCTCACTGGAGATGGTATCGCGCCCAATGGCCTGCCAGTCACGCCAGGTGTGAGCTTCCCGCCCAACGCGAGAGAAGGCGACTATGCCCTGCGCCTGGATTACTTTCCCAATCGCCTGTTCCGCTACAACGGCCGCGGGTGGATCAAGATCGAAGAGAACGTCAGGACCGATCTCACCAATGGACCGCAGAACAATACCTTGCGTTCTAGCTTCGTGAACAATACATACACCGTGCCGACCACGGACCTGGGCAGCATACCCAGCCGCCAGAGCTTGAGCGAACTCCTGAAGCCGCGCGCGGACAATGGCGATGATGGTGGCTTCAAGCCGCCCAATCCCAGACCTGGCACGCAACCTGGACAACCTAACGAATAATCTATGGTCCAACAATATTTTTATGACGACCAAATCCGAAGGTTCCTGCTGCAGTTCACCAGGATCTTCTCCAACTTCCAGGTCATGTATGGCGCGCAGGGCAGCGAGAATGAGACCCTGGTCCGCGTGCCCGTGCGCTATGGCGACTGGAGCCGGCAGGCCCAAGTGGTTGCTACCGAGAACTCCTCCAGCTTCATGCCGTCCGCTCCCTTGATCACTTTCTACATCACGGGCATGGAATACCAGCAGAACAGGATGCAGGAGCCCTATCACGTGAACAAGGTGCAGGTGCGCCAGAGGACCTACGATCCCGACACTGAATCATACGAGACCACGCAGGGCAACGCCTTCTCTATCGAGCGGCTCATGCCCGTGCCCTATAGGATGACCCTGACCACGGACATCTGGACATCTAACACCAACCAGAAGTTCCAGATCTTCGAGCAGATCGCCACCCTGTTCAACCCCGCGCTGGAGATACAATCGACCGACAACTATCTGGACTGGACCAGCTTGAGCGTGGTAGAACTGGAGAACGTGCAGTGGACCAATCGGACCATACCAGTGGGTACTGACAATCCCATAGACATCATGAGCATGCGGTTTGGCCTGCCCATATGGATCTCAAGCCCGGCCAAGGTCAAGAAACTGGGCGTGGTCGAGAAGATCATCTACTCAGTGTATGATGCCCAAGGCGATGCGAATGAAGCCATCACCAACAGCGATCTATTGCTAGGCACGCGCCAGAAGTTCACGCCCTACAACTACCAGACGCTCTTGATCGGCAACAAGGTGCAGGCCCTGAAATACAGCCAGACCATCAACACGCCCAACTCAAGCGTGACGCCACCGGAGAATCCGCCCAGCAACGAGTTCTGGCATGCCATCGTGGGCGTGTATGGTGTGTTGCGCGAGGGCATCAGCCAGATACGCTTTGACAATCCCTGGGGCGATGACTCCCAGATCATCGGCGTGGTATCATATGATCCCACGGACGATCGTTTCCTCCTGATCGACATCGACGCAGATACCCTGCCACAGAACACCCTTGACCCAGTGGATGCCATCATCAATCCACTCACGTTCGACCCCGGAACGCCCATCGCGGGCACGCGCTATCTCATCCTGGATGACATGGGCGACGAGACCGCGGCCTGGGGACCGTCCATCAACGCGCGCGCCAATGACATCATTGAATTTGACGGCAGCTACTGGACCGTGGCCTTTGAGGCGGCCCAACAGACCACGAACATCGAGTACGTGACCAACATCACCACGGGCATACAGTATCGCTGGACCACCACCGAGTGGGTGAAATCATACGAAGGACTCTATCCCTCGGGAGAATGGAGCCTGGTATTGTAACCGCCGCCGGCGCTTGGTTCTACAGCCTGGACACCGATCGCTATCTCTATCTCATGCGCAACGATGTGAAAAACCCTGGGGCCTGGGGCCTGCCGGGAGGCAAGGTCGATCCAGGCGAGACTTTACTACAAGCATTAGAGCGCGAGTGCGAGGAAGAGATCGGCCAGTGGCCCGAGGTCACTAAACTGGTGCCCGTGGAGCAGTTTACCAGCGCGGACGGACGTTTCGCCTATCATACGTTCCTGGGCGTGGTGGCAGCGGAGTTCCAACCCCGGCTGAACCACGAGCATCTTGGCTATGCCTGGCTGGCGCGCGATCAGTGGCCGCGTCCCATGCACCCGGGCCTGTGGTCCACGGTGAACCTGGCCGAAGTGCGTGCCAAGATCGACAGCGTGGTCGAGCTGATCAGATATCGCAGTAGGTGACGAACTGCCGGATGGGCATGGTGGTGAGGTTGGGCAGATCCAGCCAACCGTCGGGCTGGCCCGCTGGTCCACCCACGCTCACGAACTTCACGCCGGGATAGGCTCGCATGACCTTGATCATGTCGGGCATGACCATGAGGTCGTCCCAGACAGTCTCGCGATTGTAACCGATCAGGAAGATCTCTTCATGCCCGTCGAAACAGGCCAGGTAGCAGGCCAGGGCCTCGTCGGCCAGATAGGGAGAGTAAGGGGTGGGATACAGCCGGTTGGGATGGCCTATCACCATGTTGGCGTTGGAGTAGATGACCGTGGTCTCATCGTAGGCAGTTTCCAGTATGCGGGCCAATCTCTTCCTGTTGGTGCAGGCATAGAAGTCCAGGCGCATGTCCTCCCAGATGTCGCCGGCACTATAGGTCTGCAGGCGTCGACTACCTAACAATCCGCCCTTGTGATTGGCCAAACGCTGGTGTCGGAATCGGTCCTGATCGTATCTGCTGCCGATCACGGCTGCGCGGCCTGACGTGTGATCATTGATGATAAGGTTGGGGATCCACTCTCGGCGTTCCTGTTTCACGCCATTGACCAGGCGCGTCTCCAGGATCACAAACTCACCGTCATAGTCGCGACGGTAGCGAGCTTCCAGCATGGGGATCAGCCGGGGCCGGGCCCACCTGCTGCCTGCCGTTCCGCGCGCTGCGCTTCAAACTCGGCCATGGCAGCGGCATGCGCGGCCACTTCTTCCGGCGTGTAGGCGCGATAGTGCTTGATCTCGGCCACTTCGTCGGCCAAGACTTCAAACGTGGAGTGCGTCAGGCACTCACCACTGGGATCGTACAGCACATGTGGCAGCCAACCGCGGGCGCGCAGGGCCGAGAGATCGTTGGCCTGGGCCAGGGCTTCTAGATCGCTACCGTTGGGAAACTGGCGCGGGCCTTCCGCGATCTGTCCATCCGTGATGCGGCAAAACTTGGGGGCAGAGCCCGGATCGACGGGCAGGTCATAATGGGGCATGATATCTCCTTAAGGCAATGGCTGTTTACTTATCTGCGGCCGGCGCCAACAGCGGCAGCTCCAGCAGGGCCTGCCGTATCTCGTCGAAAGGATGGGTCCAGTGGCCGAACACTCTTTGGCGCCACAGGCGCACGCTGTGGTAATAGGGCGTGCGATCGCCGTCTTGGGCCCACAGGAAGTAGGGCATGACCGGGGTGATCACCCAGGTATCCACACCCATGGCGCCTGACAGGTGCGCCACGCTGGTGCAGGCCGAGATCACGAGATCGCATGAGGCCACCGCTGCCTGGGTGTCTGGCCAGGAGTCCAGGGGCACGGGCCGCACCCAGGGTGGGCACAGCTCGCTGTCCTCGTCCCGCTGGAGCGAGATGAACTCTGCTGCCAGATCCTTGACCGCATGAAACATGAGATCGGCCGGGAATCGCTTGTGATGCTGCGCTTCAAACTGCCGGTTGCCTGCCCAGCGCAGGCCAATCCTGGGTCGCGCACCCCGTATGGTCTTGGGCCGGGCGATGTAGGCCTCGCCTGACAGATCCGCCAGCTCCAGGCCCAGGGGCACCGGGGCCGACATGCCTTGCACCCATGCGTCATGGTACACGCCGTACTCGGCACCGTGCTGGACCACCGCTGACACGCCAGATATCTGGCTCATGAGCGGGACCAGGCTGCCGGTGGCCGACACTATGACCCGGCAGCCGCGCGCGGCCATGACCTGGGCATAGCGCACCTGATGTATCTGGTCGCCCAAGCCGCCTTCCAGGCGCAGCAGGATGGTGCCTTTGGTGCGGCCATCCCAGGGTCCGGTCACCGTGTCCGGGCGCTGATCGCCAAACACGCCCGCACGGCGGCCACGATCCAACAGCTGGTAGCCCTGCTGTATCTGGTCCTGGCGCAGGAGATACCAGCCGCGGTTGTAGGCCGCGCGGTCGTTGTGGGGTTCTTCCCGGGCCAGCTTCTGTGCCAGGCGCCAGCCTTCCACAAAGTCGCCCATGGTGCTGGCCGCCAGCTGGAGATCTAGGTCATGCACGGGCGGCATGGTTCGGGGCACTGGCAGCCAGAACTCGGGCTGGCAGAAATCTATGTAGTGATGGCCCAGCACGTCCCGGGGATCCTGCTGGTGCTGTGGGGCCAGGCGGGGCTGGATGTCGTGCATGCCCGCATAGCCGTGCAGGCCCTCGTCGTCTTCCTTGACCGGCTCCCCGTCGATCTGGGCGAAATCATAGGAGAATGCCGGCAGCTCCAGGAACTCATGTATGCGGGCGAGCTGGCCCTGGGGGTCGCGCACGAGATCGTCGTATTCCACTACCAGGAAGGCGGTGGGATCGTACTGGTATCCGGCCTGCAGGCTGATGTAGGCCGCCCGCAGATGATCGGCCAGCTGGCCCGATCGCATGAACTCGGCCAGATCCGAGGGCTGGGCCACCCTCACGAACGACGCCATGCAGTCGGGTATGCTCCTGACGGTGGCTATGATGCGCGGTGGTCGGCCCAGGACCTGGCGCATGGCCGACATGATGGTGGGTATGGGCCAGCCCCGGCCTTTGTCTATGATGGTGGGCCGGTCCGTGTGATCGTAGAAGGCGTCGATCATGCCGCGCATGGTGCTGGCCAGGCGCTCGCGATCGGGATCGTTGCGCTCCAGCAGGCCCTGGCCCATCCAGGTGTTGGCCAGACCGTCTAGAGCGTGCACCAGTCCCGACGTGGTGCTCACGTGCAGGCTGGGATGTTGGTTCAGGATGGCTGCCAGCACGGTAGAACCCGAGCGTGGCAGGCCCGATAGGAAATGTAGGGTATGGCGTATGATCGGGTACTTAGCCGCCGGGCCAGGCCGATGTCACGCTTTCATGAACGGATGGCCAGCACAGGGAAATTCGAACCAGCCACCTGCAGCCACGTGGTCAGGGCGCCTACCTGCTTGGGCGAGCTGTAGTAGGTGGTGTTGCCCAGGCCTAGTTGGCCACTCCAATTCTGTCCCCAAGTCCACAGCGTGCCGTCGGTTTTTACAGCAGCAGTCCTGCCACCTCCACAGTTTACCTGCTGCCACGTGGTCAGGCTGCCGACCTGCACTGGTGAGCTGCGGTTGGTGGTGTCGCCCAGGCCCAGCTGTCCCCCGTTATTGACTCCCCAGGTCCACAAAGTACCGTCGGTCTTGACGGCAGCGGTAAAACTGACACCGCCGCTCACCTGGCTCCAAGTGGTCCCTGCGCCCACCTGCACTGGTGAGCTGCGGTCGGTGGTGTCGCCTAGCCCCAGCTGGCCCGCGTAGTCCGCGCCCCAGGCCCATAGCGTGCCATCGGTTCGCACGGCCGCTGTATGATAGCGCCCACTGGCCACCTGCAGCCACGTGGTCAGGGCGCCCACCTGCATGGGTGAGCTGCGGTAGGTGGTGTTGCCTAAACCCAGCTGTCCAACGTCGTTCCGGCCCCATGACCATAGGGTGCCATCGGTCTTGATGGCCACACAAAAATTATAGCCAGCAGCCACCTGCAGCCACGTGGTCCCGGCACCCACCTGCACGGGTGAGCTGCGGTTGGTGGTGTCGCCCAGGCCCAGCTGGCCGAAGTTGTTCTGGCCCCAGGTCCACAGCGTGCCGTCGGTTTTTATGGCCGCGGTGAAATTCATACCGGGGCCTACCTTGGACCAAGTGGTCAGGGCACCCACCTGCACAGGACTGCTGCGGTTGGTGGTGTCGCCCAGGCCCAGCTGACCCTGGTCGTTCAGGCCCCAGGTCCATAGGGTACCGTCGCTTTTCACGGCTATGGAGTGACTGCCACCACCAGCCACCGTAGACCAAGTGGTCAGGGCACCCACTTGGACGGGACTGCTGCGGTTGGTGGTGTCGCCTAGACCCAGCTGACCGTATAAGTTGTAGCCCCAGCTCCAGAGGCCGCCGGCAGCTGCTCCCGTGGCATAGGTCCTGCTCCAACCCAGGCCTCGGGCTGATGCTGCTCCTATCGTGATTGGTAGGGGCATGGTCTAGATCTCTTTCATGAACGGATGGCCATCACAAAATCACTCGTTATCGCAGTACCACTGGCTAACTTCAACCACGTGGTCAGGGCACCCACCTGCTTGGGCGAACTGTAGTTTGTGGTGTTGCCCAGGCCCAGCTGACCCTCACCGCCCCGACCCCAAGTCCATAGTGTGCCATCGGTCTTGATAGCAGCGGAGTTGCGTCCACCACATGCCACCTTGGACCACGTGGTCAGGGCGCCCACCTGCTTGGGCGAGCTGTAGTAGGTGGTGTTGCCCAGTCCCAGCTGGCCTACATGGTTTTGGCCCCATGACCATAGAGTGCCATCGGTCTTCACGGCCAAAGTTTGACCATATCCGGCAGACACCTCTAACCAAGTGGTCAGGGCGCCCACTTGAACGGGACTGCTGCGGTTGGTGGTGTCGCCCAGACCCAGCTGGCCCTGGGCGTTGTAGCCCCAAGTCCACAAGGTGCCATCGGTTCGCACGGCAGCGGTGTAATAGAAACCACAGGAGACCTGCTGCCACGTGGTCAGGGCGCCAACTTGCACTGGTGAACTGCGGTTGGTAGTGTCGCCTAGGCCCAGCCGGCCGAGATCGTTGAGGCCCCAGCTCCACAGCGTGCCATCTGTCTTGATAGCAAAGGAGAAACTTTGTCCGGCTGAAACTTTAGACCAGGTGGTCAGGGCGCCAACCTGTTTGGGTGAGCTGTAGGCATTGAGGCTGCTGCCCAGGCCGAGCGTGCCATAATAGTTGTTTCCCCAGGCCCAGAGCGTGCCATCAGTTTTTATGGCCAGGCAGTGCGTGTAGCCGGCGGCCGTCTTCGACCACGTGGTTCCGGAACCCACCTGCTTGGGCGAGCTGTAGTAGATCTTGTTGCCTAGACCCAGCTGACCGTCGTCGTTGATGCCCCAGGTCCACAGGGTGCCATCAGTTCGCACAGCCGCGGTATTATATCTGCCAGCAGCTACGTCTATCCACGTGGTCAGGGCGCCCACTTGAACGGGACTGCTGCGGTTGGTGGTGTCGCCCAGACCCAGCTGGCCAAAGGAGTTGCGGCCCCATGACCACAGGCCTCCAGGGGTGGGACCACTGGCGCTGTAGGTCCTGCTCCAACCCAGTCCCCGGGCTGATGCTGCTCCTATCGTGATTGGTAGAGGCATGGTCTAGATCCGGTCTATATCACGCGAACTTGGTCTGGCTGCTGAACACCGTGAAAGTGGCGTCGCCAGTTTTGAAGATGGTGTACACATAGGCATCTATGCTGCTGGCGTTGCCGCCCGTGTAGGCCGTGCCGTTCTGGAACTTGGGAGTGACGGTAGCGCCATCCACCTGCACGGTGTTGTTGTAGTAGGCCGTGCTGCCCTGCTGGACTAGGAAAGCCACCGTCAGGCTCTGTCCAGTGCTCATGAGGGTGTTCAGGCTGGTGCCCGACGAGCCACGGAAGTTCACTGTCCAGTTGGCCGACGCGTTGGATGTGTAGTACAGGACCGACTGGGTGGTCACATCATAGTTGATGGTGCCCGTGGCCGCCGTGGCCGATATCGTGGCCACCTCTGCCACATCGGTCAGGATCGCGCCCAGCACGCTGGAGCTGCCCGCGAAGGTCTGGGTGGCAGTGAAGGTCTGCGCGGTCGACGTACTCAGGCCGTTGCCAAAGCTGAGCACACCAGATCCGTCAGTTGTTATGAACTGTCCCGAAGTGCCGTCCGTGCCCGGAAAAGTGAAAGTGGTCGAGCTCCCGGTATTCGCGCTCTGGAGGGTAGTAGTACCAGCGCCGCTGGCATGCCCCTGTATCTTGAAGTTGCTCATGTCGTTATCCCCATATGATCCATGTTTGGTCCGTCCCTACCGTGACTGCTACACCTGACTGCACTGTCACCGGTCCCACGCTCTGGCCATTGTAGCCAGCCGTGATCGTCTTGTTTGCCGTGATGGCCTGCGCGCTCTCCGTGATGGGCCCGCTGGCCACCACTTCCCCACCCACGGTACTGTTGGCCGGCAGGACCACCGCGTTACCTGATGCAGATATATTGGCGGCACCTAGGTATATTGTGCTGTTGGCCAGCCAGATATCTTTCCACCTCTGTGATGAGGTGCCTAGATCGTAGGTGATGTTGGCCGCGGGCAGGATGTTGCCGGTCATGGTCATGCCCGTGGTAGTGAACACCGCCACGTTGGCCGTGCCCGCTACCCCGACCGTGACGTTGGCACCAGACGAACCAATGTTCACGTTTGATGTGCCATTGGTTATGTTGCTGACAGTGGTGATCACGCCCGACAGCTGGCTGCCGTTGCCCAGGATGTAGGCAGCGGTCACGTTGCCCGATGCTGATATTCCGGTGGTTCCGTCAAGTGAGAGAGGCATGTTTGATTTCCATCTTTGGGATATTTATGCTAGCTGGGAGTCCATACGTACACGGTAGTTCCGTCGGGGATCTGCAGATTGCCAGTGATCACGGTGCCGCTTATGACGGTGCCCCAGCTGTTGGCGGCCAGCACCACGTCCCCGGTCAGGGTTTTTGGGGCGGTGACCAAGCCCGTGGCCATGGATCCTGGGCTGAACACAGCGCTGTTGCCTGTGCCCGCCACTGACACAGTGACGTTAGCATTGGCCGATGCTATGTCCACGTTTGATGTGCCGTTGGTGATGGCCGTTCCTGATCCACCACCACCACCCGAGGCACTGATGGTTATGGTCTTGCTGGAGTTGTTGCCCGTGATCGTGACGTTCTCACCGGCTGACAGGGTGACTGTACCGCTGGCCGCGTTGGACAAGACCGCGGTGCCGTTGGCGTAGATGTTGCCAAATCCGAATCCAGTGTTCTGCTCAAAGGTCAGGGCCGTGGTGCCGATTATGATGGGATCGTTGGTGGTCAGCTTCCACTGGGTGTCTCGGTAGACCGTGCCTTCCGTGACCATCACGATCATGCCGGCTTCGATCTCGCCGTCCTGGTTGCCGTCAGAGGTTCTCGTCCAGGTGCCGTTTTCGCCCGCACCCGGGGTCTGCACGCGGTAGAGACCGTTTTCGCTCCCGGCTGCCTGGCCAGTGACCAGCACGCGATCGTTAGCAGTCAGGGTGATGCCATCCACCACCCTGGGAGCGCCGCCTGACAGCGTGACGCCCGTGGTCGTGATCGCCCGCACTGCCTGTTTGTAATCGATGTCCGAGATCTGCTCGGCCCTGATCCTGGTAAGACCCATGCTATGCCTTTATGATGCTATATTTAGCCAAAAAAAATAGGGCAGTAAGCACTGCCCTATTTTGGGAGCGGACTGATTTACAGCCGGCCTACCACCACTTCGATCGTGCCTTCTGCACCGTCAAAGTCTGCCAGGGCCTTGCCTATGACCGCACCCACTGGGGGGTTGGCTTCTGCGCGAGCACGCCCGCCGCCGGCCGCGATCATCAAGTCGCCCTTGCGCACTGTACCAGTGACTTTGGTTGGCACGCGACCTGTCAGGGCCACTGCTACCACCGTGTCTCCGGCCAAGCCAGCGTTCATGATGTAGCTGGGGTTGGTCGAAACCACACCTGCCACGCGCCGGCTGCCCGATTCGCCACATGTCGTGACTTCCTTGGCTCCGCCAAATGCCACCACTGTGCCCGGCTCGATTGGGCCATCTGCTTCGTACATCTCTGCCAAGTCAGCGTACTGTGCGCTTGTGGCTTTGGCGAACACTGTGTTGAAATACGCAGTAGCGTTGCCAATGTTACCGACACCGTTGCCCATGTCGTTCTGGATGCCAGTGGTAGTGAACCGCAGGATATCCGAGCCACCAACTCCCACTGTCACTGGACCGCCTGAACTTGACACGCGCACGTTTGAAGTGCCTGACTGGATAGATGTAGCGTCAATGCCTGTCAGTTGCGAGCCATTACCCAGGATGAAGTTACCCGTGATGTTGCCTGTGGCAGAAATCAATCCTGCCGTGGTCACGTTGCCAGCCACCACGTTGCCAGTCACGCTGGCAAATCCTGTGGTAGTGGTTCCACCTGTGCTGACCACTATCACGTTTGCAGTGCCGCCAACTGTTACATAAGCGTTGCCGTTAAGTGCCGCGATACCAATCTCTGACGTGCCTTGAATGATGCTTGACACGTCAATCGAGCCCACATCGACGTTGGCTGCTGTCGTGCCATCGTTTTGGAACACACCAAATGTGGAGGCATTGACCTGTTTGAGCTGGAGATTGCCCAAGAAAATGGTCGATCCATTAAAGTAGGCGTTGTTCCACATCTTGGTGGGCGAGCCCAGATTGTAGGTCACGTTGGCCGAGGGCAGCAAGTTGCCTTCGATCTGCACTGTGTCTGCGGCATCCAAGCACTCGACCGAAGCGTTGCCGCTGGCATTGGTCAGGCTGGCCACCGTGGTCGACGTTGTGAGGATACGCGCATCGATGGCGTCGCTCACGCTGGGGGCTTCTGTGAAGGTGAGAGCGTTGCCTGACACCGAATAAGCAGTGGTCGGGATCTGCACCACACCGTTGATGGATACGATGGTACCGGCCGTGGTCGAATCTTCCGTCAGGGTGAACACGGTCTGCACGCCGTTGCCCGTGAACGAGTCTGCCACGATCACAGTGAAGTCCTGCTCTACCGTGACCCATCCCGATCCCGAGTTGTAGACTTCCAGCGCGTCGCTGGTGGTGTTGAACCGGAACATGCCCACAGTGGCCGGGTTGGGCCGCTGTGCGGTGTTGCCACGCGGCAGGATGATGCTGTCTGTGGTGTTGAAGCTGGCTATGGCATTGGTGATCGCACCAGAATTACCAAAGCTGGTTGTGCCCACACCTGCGTCAATGAACAGGATGTTGGCCACCGTGTCGCCGCTGACCGAGAAGTCAGTGTCAAGACCCGTGCCGTTCACTGCGATCGTGCCCGAGGCAGGTCCGTCTATGGTACCAGATGCCAGCACGAGGTTGGCAGCTGTGACGTTACCTGTGGCAGTGACCAGGCCAGCTGTGGTGATGTTGCCACCTGTGACGTTGCCGGTCACAGTGGCTAGACCACCTGTGACTAAATTACCGCCCGTGACATTGCCCGTTGCTGTGACTAGACCTGCTGTTGTGACATTGCCGCCGATCACGTTGCCAGTAGCAGAGACCGTGGTGCCTTGGATGGTACCCGTGACTGACATGATGTTGGTGGCCGTATCAAACGTGAAGTTGGCCGATGCGGCTAGCAGATCACCGTTGTTGAACTGCACTTCAGTGTTGGCGCCAGCTGCGTCAATGTTACCTGAAATGTTACCGATAAAGGTAGTTGCGCTCACGTTGCCCGAAAACACAGCACCCGTGCCGTTGATGTTGCCCGTGGCTGATATGATGCCCGTGCTCACGTTGCCTGCTGTGACATTGCCCGTGGCACAAATCAGGCCACCCGTGAGTAGATTGCCACCCGTGACGTTTCCACCAGCTGATACCGTGCCACCTGTTGCCACGTTACCAAGTGTTGCAGTGCCAGTGGCACTCACTGTGCCACCAGTGGCCAGGTTCCCACCCGTGACATTGCCCGTGGCTGTGACGAGACCACCTGTGGTGACATTGCCGCCCGTGACGTTGCCCGTGGCAGTAACGAGACCACCTGTGGTGATGTTGCCACCACTCACGTTGCCAGACACGTTGGCTGACTGGAGATTGGCGTTGCCTGCAGTGAAAGGACCGTACTCCAGCACGTTGACCACGTTGTTAGCGGAGAAGTTTACGCTGGTGGCCGCGAAGATGCTGTTGGCACTGCGATCCCAGCCCACGAAAGCGTTGGCCCAGGCGGTGCTGTAGTATTCCATGAAGATACCACGGTCTTGGCCGTCGTCTGCAGAAGGTGGCACCCCGTTGGCACCGGTACCCATGATGATGACGGGATCTTCCACGCGCAGATCGTCGATGTTGATGTAGGTGATGTTGCCTTGCACGATGAGGTTGCCACCAATCACCGCATTGCCCGTGGTTTGGATGGTTCCGGAACTCATGTCACCCAGAGTAATCAGATTGCCACCCGTCACATTGCCCGTGGCTGTGATCAGGCCCGCTGTGGTGATGTTGCCGCCCGTGACGTTGCCCGTGGCACTGGCCGCGCCGCCTGTTAAAACGTTGCCGCCTGTGATATTGCCCGTGGCAGATACTGTGCCTGCCGTGGCCACGTTGCCCACGGTAGCTGTGCCCGTAGCGCTGATCACGCCCGTGACGTCCAATCCTGTGGTGCTGAAGACCGCGATGTTGCCGGTTCCGCCAATGCCCACTGTGACGTTGCCGCCAGATGAAACCACTTTGACATTGGATGTGCCGTTCTGGATTGACGTGGCGTCAATGCCTGTGAGCTGGCTACCATTACCTATGAAATAATTCGCGGTGATATTGCCTGTGGCTGAAACTTGCCCAGCTGTGAATATGTTGCCACCCGTGACGTTGCCCGTAGCTGAGACCGCTCCAGCTGTGAGCATGTTGGCTGCGGTAGCATTGCCCGTGGCGGAGATCACTCCGCCTGTCAGCAGATTACCACCCGTGACATTGCCGGCCACTGATACGTTGCTGGTCAGCGCGAATGTCACTTGATCATCGTCCGTGACCAGGACAGAAACTTGATCAGCGGTGCCCAGCAGTTCCAGGGTATCTCCGCCCGAAACCGTGGTGGTATTGGCTGTGTCGTCCTCGATGTCAAAACCCGAACTGGCCACCCCATCCACATAGTCTTTGGTGGCAGCATCTGTACCTACTGAAGGCTCGGCCACGTTCTGGATCCTGTTGTTGCCTACTTGGATGTTGGAACTTGCATCGAACGTGATGTTGCCCAGGGTCACGAGGCCGTTGAAATCGCTGGTGCCGGCCACCGTGACGTTGCCGTTGGCCGCTATGTTGAGCGAGCGCAGGCTGGCATAGGCGTTGATAGAGATGGTGGTGTTGGTGTTCTCGCTGGTGGTGAACACCGTGACGAATTCGTCCGCGCTCTCGTCCCAGACGAAAGCGATGTTGTCTTCTGTTCCGCGCTTGCCGATGTAGCCGATGTCCAGGCTGGGCGCGCCGGACTGCTCTTTGGCCAGCAGGATCAGCGGATCCTCTACCACTAGGTTCACTGTGTCGATGGTCGTGGTGTTGCCCTGGACCGTGAGGTTACCAGTGATGGTAAAGTCCGAACCGTAGGTCAGGTTGTTCTGGAGCTTGCCCCCAGTGACCGAAAAGTTTTGCACCTTGGCAGCTGCGTTTACACCAAGGTATACGTTACCCTCTGATGAGTCGGTAATCTGGTTGTTCTGGATCCGCGTGATGGCCATTTGCTTCGTTCTCCTGCCGTGAGGCTACGTAGGTTATTTACCAGGATGACTTAAAAGGCGGTTGTGCCCTACAGGAAACGCACGTCTATGGTGTCAGAGATGGTGGGCGCCTGGGTGAATGCTAGGCTGTTGCCGGTCACTGTGTAGGCCGTGGCGGGCAGCTGGACCACGCCGTTCAGCATGACCAGGGTGGCAGCGGTGGTCGATGAGCGATCCAGCACGAATATGAGGCTGGATCCGTCGCCGCTCAGGGTCTGGTTCGTGACATTGGCCACCAGATCCTCCCAGCTCGCGCCATCGTATACTTCTACCCGGGCTAAACTGGTGTTAAAACGCAGGGTTCCTGTGCTGGCCGGACTGGGACGCTGGGCAGTATTGCCCACGGGCAGCACCAGCCCTGTCGTGGTATCTATGACAGCTAGTCCTGTGCCGGTGGGGCGGATCACGATGTTGCCTAGGGTGCCGTCCGTGGTTATGGTAGTATTGGCTATCTCCAGATTGCCTATGTTGGCCAAGCTGGTGACTGTAAGTGTGGCGCCTTGCACAAGATTGCTGGCTATCATGCTGTTGGCCAGCACGTTGCCCTGGGCCGATACAAAACCAGATGTCAGCAGATTGCCGCCAGTTACGTTGCCCTGGGCGGAAATAGCTGCATTTGCAGTGATAGCTTGGCCAGCAGCGATGGTTCCCGTGGTAGAAACATTGCCAGCGATCACGTTGCCTGTGGCCGAAACATAGGTATTTGAAGTGATGCTGTTAGCTAGTATATCGCCCGAAACATTGATGTTGCCAATCACGGCATTACCACCAATGAGATTGGCCCCTGTGACGTTGCCTGAGGCTGAAATTTCTCCCAGCGTCAGCAGATTGCCCACATCCGCGTTGCCTGTGACCACCAGCGTGGTTAGATTGCCCACGATGGTCAGGCTGGAGAAGATCACATTGGCGCTGAGTGTGTTTCCAGTGAGATTGCCAGCATCCATGGAACTGGCCACGACTCCGGTCAGTTGGCTGCCGTTGCCAAAGAAATAATTGCCGGTGACATTAGCAGTGGCCGATACCGCTCCAGCGGTCAAGATATTGCCCCCAATCACGTTGCCTGTGGCTGACAGGATGCCTGTGTTCACATTGGCTGAAACTATGTTGCCAGTCATGCTCAAGCTGGTGCCCGTGGCCGCTCCTATGTTAGGCGTGACTAGATTGGCCCCGGGTTTGACCGTGATATTGCCGTTGCCATCGAAGGCCGTGGTATCATCGTCCACTTTGGCCGAAAAAACAGTGCCCGTCAGTGCGAGACCAGCCGCTGTGTTGGCCGAATAGACTTGACTAGCAGAGAACTGGGTGAACTCGATATTGGCCAGACCGATGATGAAAGGACCTGTGGGTTGCGTGAGCACATAGCTCTCGCCCGCGCCAGTGTTGCCGTATTTGACATAGAAGTAGGATCCTTGATCCAGACCATCATTGGTGTCAGGCACATAGATATCGCTGTCAGTCGCTCGAGTAAGCACCCAGGGAGCACTTACATTACCCGCATCAGTCACTGCATACACACCGTTTTGTACTGCATTGCCCTGCTGATAGACTAGGATCCTGTTGCCTGCTGCGACAGAGAACCCATCGACAGTCAAGGCACCATTGGTTGTGGCTGTGAGCGTGGCTCCGATACCAGCATTTACTCGCACTGATTCAGTCAATCCCGTGGCATTGGAGATGTTTGCTACCGGACTACCGTTGTAGGTGGTTGACAACACAGCAGCCGACGTGTTGGGTGTCAACACCACGAAGTAAGCCGTGTTGCCGGCCACGCCCGAGAAGGTGTTGGAGAACCACAATTGATCATTGACCTGTAGATTAGCTGCACTGGAAAACACCACGGTATTGCCAGCTATGGTATCGGTGACTGTGTAGGTATTGC
>Ga0172376_10003085_pt1 | contig 19967 bp, 21 predicted proteins | sample Lak35m_FD_121114 | JGI IMG/M metagenome (GOLD analysis project Ga0172376, IMG submission 121114) | Freshwater microbial communities from Kabuno Bay, South-Kivu, Congo - kab_092012_35m | ecosystem: Environmental > Aquatic > Freshwater > Lake | place: Democratic Republic of the Congo: South-Kivu... | reverse complement strand
TAGAAGGCTAGTTTATAATGGATTTGGTAAAGGGGCCGTAGAAGATCCAGATGAATTCACAGAATTAGTTACAAAAATTGAGCCAGAAGAAGAAAAGGAACTTAACAAAGTATTATCTCATGACGAAGCATTAGTTATTGTTAAAAGTATGGCTAAAGAGCAAAAGCACAAATATGAAGATAAGTCAAGATATTTAATTGATGAAAAAATATTCTCAGAAATTATAGAAGCAATGAATGCTAGATTGGTTAGTAATATACTAACAAGTTTAGCAAACAAAGGGTTAATAGAGTCAGCCTATGATAGTGATATAAATGATTTTGTTTTTTGGGTAAAAGATGAAAAAAATTCTTAATGTAAAACCGAAAAATTTTGATATAAGTTACGAATATGTTTGTTCAGAATGTGGACTTAATCATTGGTTAACTAATATCGAAACCAAAACAAAAAATTTTAAGATAGCCTGTGAATGTGGAGTAATACTTATTCCGAAAAGAATAAAATCAATAGATATTATTTATTTTAAGCCTAATAAGACTAAATCCAAAGAAAAAACAAAACATAAAAAATTTACAATTGATAAAGATATTTTGACTAAAACTTGTTCTTGTTTAGAAACTTATGGTTTTGAAAAACAAGAAGTAGAACCAATAGTTATACAAATATTAGAGAATTGTGGATCTATAGATCAATTAGAACTAATTAAAATGGTACTAAAAACTTTTGGAGAAAAAAATGAGCAACTCATTCAGACCAACAGCGTTTGATAATGTTATCGGACAATCTAAAGTAATTCATAGACTAAAAGTACTTACAAATAGTTGCAAAAATTCTGGTCAGGTATTGCCACATATTTTAATTGATGGTCCACCGGGACTTGGAAAAACAACTATGGCAGGATGTATCGCTAATGAAATGTCTGTTAATTTGTATACTGTTAATGCTGCTAGCATTAGAAGTGCTAAAAATATTATTCCATATCTTATGGGTATAAATCCAAGATCAGTATTATTTATTGATGAGATCCATAGACTGCCTAAATTAGTAGAAGAATTTTTATATCCTGTTATGGAAGATTTTAAGCTAGATATTATTCTAGACAAAGAACCAGAATCTATAGATTTACCTATGTTCACATTGATCGGAGCAACAACAAGCGGCGGAAGTTTAAGCCAACCATTCTATGATAGATTTCCAATCAAAGAACATTTATCCTTTTATACTCCAAATGAGTTAGCTAAACTAGCAAGATCGTCGGCAGAAAAGCTTGGACTATTGATATCAGATGATGATCTAGAAGAAATTGCTAAAAGAAGCAAGGGTACTCCACGAATTTTAAATGCTAGACTACAATGGTATAAGAGTTATAAGGATATGTATCCGGAAGAGACAAATATAAATACGATCTTTGAGTGTCAAGGAATCAATAATAAAGGATTTGACTGCCATGATCTAAAATATTTGGAAGTATTAAAAGCTAATATAGGCAATCCTTTGGGTATTAGAAGTTTGTCTGCTATGTGCGGAATTGCTATGGAAACAATTGAGAATAGTATTGAACCATATATGATCAGAATGGGATATGTACAACGAACTCAAAAAGGTAGAATCTTAATAGATAAAAATATATGAGTGATTTAATAAAAGATAAATACATAGCACTAATATCTCATACAAATACTTTCCAAACGGATGAGAATGTGTCCTTATTATTTTCATCCCTTAAAGGAGACTTTAAAAGAGATTGGTTTGTTAAACATGCTTATTTTTGTTTGCCATTAGTAATGGGTAATCAACATGGCTTTATACTTAAAAGTATACATGATATTGAGGTAACATGGAATGGTGGAGATACTCCGTCTGATGTAACCGTTACATATTTAGATCAAACATATCATGACCAAAATGCATCATTACAATCAATTCGTAGTCACTTCGGTATGGGTACTATTACTATTCAAACTACTTTTTCTTTAAGAACTCCTGAAGGAATAAATTTAATGACTATTAATCCACCCAATTACTATATAGATGGTTTATATCATATGACTGGAGTAATAGAAACAGATAATTTACGTAGAGATTTTACCTATAATTTAAGATTGACAAGACCTAATTATACGGTTAAAATTAAAAAAGGCGATATCATTGGATGTGTTATACCATATCCTAGACACTTTATAGATAATTTTCAGATTATAAATGCTAATAAAATTCTTTCGGAAGAAGCATTGGAGTCTGAAAGAAAATGTTCTATGGATCTTGGTAAAGAAAGAGCTGAAATTGATAAAACCAAAAAATATGGAAATGGACGAAGATATTTTAATGGAGAAGATGCTTATGGTCATAAATTTAGTGATCATCAAACAACATTAGATTAATTAACTTATGAAAGTAGCCTTATGTTTATCAGGTCAATCTAGAACATTTAAAAAATGCTTTAAGAGTCAAAAAAAACACATAATTGATGCTCTAAATCCTGATATCTTTATTCACACATGGACTTTTAGTGGTAGTCCAGATATACACTCTACACATAATCATGGCTATGATAGTGAAAAGTATAAAAAATATGTAGAATCATACCAATGTGTTGTTCCGGCTACTGATCTTATCAAGCTCTATAAGCCTAAAAAAATTATAGTAGAGCATCCTAATTATAACTATTTTATAGAGAAAATAAAACAATCTAATAGATACAAGAAAGCAGAGGGTTTTGAAAAATTATTTGATAATGATAATAAATATAAGTGGTTTAACTTATTAATGATGTATTATAGTATATTTATGAGTAACCAGCTCAAATCAGAGTTTGAACAAGAGATAGATTGCAGCTATGATATAGTTATACGATGTAGGATGGATTTATATTTTAAAAAATTCATGATAGACAAGACTATACAGTCTATACAAAATAATATTATTTTTTTACCACCTAATGAAGATATGGACATCATATTTAATCCAATAATGAAAGAACAGCTAGTAAAACAGGGGCCGGTGTATATGCCCAATGATAAATTAGCATACGGCAACTCTGCGAGCATGGACTACTATGCTTCTGCCTATAGTTTCTTTGAGAAAGATGTTGATTTTTATCCTCATCATGGGGAGGCTGTTATGTCAGAACACCTATGGTACAAAAACAAATCAGAATATACAAATATTCAAATAAATCCTGATATAAAAATGAAAATATTTAGATGAAAATTAATAAGTATATAACTGTAGGAGGTCAAGGAACTAGACTCAGCAATTTATCTACTCTAGAAAAACAGTATCTTTATTATCAAAATAAAAAAATTATTGACCATATACTAAATATTTTTCCTGATGCTAAAATAATAGGTAAAAATAAAACAGCCTCTAGATTAGATACATTGAAATTAATTCAAGATCGAAATGATATACTAATTATAGATTGCGACATTATACCATTTGGTATAAATATAACAAACCTTGATATAAGTCAAGACGCTGTATACGTATTTAATTCTGTAAAAAATAAATATAGTTCTGTAATTATAGAAAATAATCGTATTATAAAATATAGTGAAAATAATAGCATATCTAATACTAAGTGTAGTGGCGTATATTTTATCAAAAATTTAGATATATTGATCAATAATATACAACATAAAGATAGTTTAGTATCGGGAATGATCGGGGCCAATATTATACTAGAGAATACTTTCAAAAGGATGGGTGATATAGAAGACTATTACGAAGCAATAGGTTTATGATAATATCTGTAGATTTTGATGGAACATTATGTTTAGGAAATAAAAGTCATATAACTCTTGGAGAACCAAATTATATACTCATTCAAAGATTACAAGAAATTAAAAAAAATATAAATGCAACTATAAAAATAGTCACAGCTCGTGGATCAAAATCCAATCTAAAACTACAAGAAAAAATAGACAAATACAAGCCATTGATAGAAAAATTTTGTAATATGCATGATATACCATACGATGAAATATCATTTAATAAAGAATATGCTGATCTATATATAGATGATATGACTATAGGTCAAAATGATAATTTTATAGGATATGAAAGTTTATTTACCAAAAATAATTTAATATTTACAGATCATACGGTTATAAAAAAAACTAAAACGTCATTATTTGAAAAACAATGGTTCGATCTGGCAGTACATCATTTTAATGTTCCAAATATCCTATTTTGTAACGATGAGACGATAATAACTCAACGTATAGAAGAAACAGAAAAAATTAGTCTAAATGATTGTATCAAATTATTACAGCAATTTAGCGATCTAACTATAAAAAATTTTGAATATTATACATATACTCATAATATATTATCTCATCCTTATCAGTCTAAAAAAGTTGACTTTGTCTTAGATTATATCAATAATCATCAATTATATCCAACTTTTTTTCATGGAGATTTTACTAGAGAAAATATAATTAAAAATCATGATTTACTATTTTTAATAGACCCTAATTATAAATACGTTTTTGGTAACTATATAACAGATGCTGCTAAACTATATTTTTCTATAGTAGCATATGAAAAAAATATAAAAGAAGCAAATAAACTTGTTGATGTCTTTGGAAAAAAAATTATTATATATGCTATTGCAGAAGGTTTAAGGGTTTGTAGGTATGTTCCTAACTATATTAGTATTGTTAACAATATTGCTGAGATGATATAATGATATTCCCAAAAGTTTTTCAAAATATATTAGATAAAAATAATATCGATAAGATTATTACTTATATTAATAACAATATTTCAGATTTTGGGACTCTAAAAGCAAACGATTACTGGAGTGGAAGAACATTGTTCTATGACAGTATCAAAGACACTACTGTTAAAAATTTAATATTGGAAAATACTAAATTTGGACTATCTATTTTGTCTCAACACACGGATAAACAATTATATTGTGAACATCTTAGTATAGCTAGATGGCCAGAAGGCTATAATCTAGAACCACATGCTGATGCTGAAAATCCTGCTGGATTAGCTCCGCATCCATATCCATGGAGAAATTTTGCCATGATTACTTTTTTAAATCAGGACTTTGATGGTGGTATTTTATATTTTCCTAATCAAAAACTAGAAATTATTCCACAACCCGGAAAGTCGGTAATTTTCCCTGGATCTCTTCAATATTTGCATGGTGTTACTAAAATTCTAAAAGGTAACAGATATACCATAGCATCTTTTCTAACATATGATACTACTAAAAGTAGTATTAGTCTAATCTAGATATAGACCATTTTAGGTGTATTTATATATATCCTGAAGGTGTATATAAATATATGTTAGAACATTTTATCATTACTGGTATTTGTATTACTATATTTATATTAGGTATAGTTGTACAAAAATATTGTTTTGATAGTACGGTACAAGCATCTAATTTTCAGGGCTTTATGAGGAAACAAGATAATTTATCTAAATCTATAGTTGATTTGGATGAAACAAAAGTTGTATTTAAAATAGACACAAGTAGTCTCGAAAAAAAAACAGATTTAGTTAGTAATACAACAACAAGTAAAAATGATACTATCAATGCTATAGATAAACTTAAAAACATGAGAGGTAAATAATATGAGTAAAGGACTAGACGTAGGCACTAGTTTTATCGTTATGTCGTCATATCTTGATGATAATATCGTATATAAAGAATTTCGAGACGCTTTTTATATTATTAAGCCATCAACACCTATAGCAAATAAAATGATAGAAAAGGGTTTAAGTGGTAAGGTATTTGTTAAGGACAGCGATGGATCTTTTATTGTATTGGGAAAAGACGCTATAGAAAAAGCAGTAGAAAGAAATGACACCGCTCGTAGACCCATGTATAGAGGTGTTATTTCTGTAAAAGAAAAACAGGCCAAACAAGTATTAGCATATATAATTCAACAAGTGGTTGGAGAAGCAAGTGAAACAAATGAAAAGATAGTATTTTGTATTCCAGCACAACCAATAGATCAAGATGATGATGATTTTGATATCGGGTATCATGAAGATATTGTCAAAAGTATTTTAGCCGAAATTGGGTATGATGCAAAATCTATTAACGAAGCTGAAGCATTATGTTATGCTGAATTAGTTGATAGTAATTATACAGGAATTGGTGTTAGTTGTGGTGCTGGTATGACCAATGTTTGTGTGATGCTAAACGGCGAACCAACTGTTGTTTTTAGTACAACCAAGTCGGGTGACTGGATTGATCGTATGAGCGCTATAGCGACCGGAGAGCCAGACAGTGTAGTTCAAGTAGAGAAGGAGGGGGGTGGTTTTAAAATAGGTGAACCGAGCGAAAATCCGGTACTCAGTGCTGTATCTTCTTACTATGAAAGACTGATCGAGTATACTGCCAAACAATTATCTGTAGCACTAACTAATCATAAATTATTGCCTAAATTTAAACATCCTATTCCTATAGTTGTGGCTGGAGGAACATCTCAAGCAAATGGCTATATAGAAAAATTAAATGAAAAATTACTACAATCTAATTTTCCTTTACAAATAGAAGTAGTCAGGCAATCTCAAGACCCCTTGAATGCCGTAGCAAAAGGTTGTTTGATAGCCGCTAGCATACTATAATTTTCAATCTAAAATTATGAAAACAGCACTGGTATTAAGAGCAAGTGAATTTATCAACTCTTATTTTGTAAAAAAATTCAGTATATTTGCCCAAAAAAGATCTTACTTGTGGAAAAAAGTAAGACAAAAACACTTAGATAATAATCCTTGTTGCGCGGCTTGCGGCTCCTGTACTAAATTAGAGGTTCATCATATTATACCAGTTAGTGTTGATCCATCTAAAGAATTAGACGAAAATAATCTTATTACATTATGCGATAAATATTGTCATTTTGTTTTTGGTCATTTAATGAATTGGAAAAGTTATAATAGTAATGTTTTATTAGATACTAGTGTATTCTTAAATAAAGTTAAAACAAGACCATAGACTTATTTTACCAAGGTATATAAATATGTTTTCAAATAAAATTAAATTATTACCATATATAGTAGAAGAAATATATGGATTAACACCAAATGATCCTCAAGTAAAAGGATGGGAAATAACTAAATTAGAAATAGATAAGCAATGGAATAAAAGTGATGGAGATGGTGTTACAGTTGGGGTTATTGACACAGGATGCGACAGAAATCATCCTGATATAGAAACAAATATTATTGATGGATTTAATTTCTTAAATAATTCTAAAAATTTTTTTGATGATAATGGTCATGGATCACATGTATGCGGCACTATTTGTGCAGTAAATAACTCAAAGGGTATGGTTGGGGTTGCTCCAAAAACCAAAATTCATGCACTAAAAGTTATGAACGATAAAGGACAAGGCGATGCTCATGCTATAACCCAAGCTATATATTATTGTATAGAACATAAAATAGATATTATTACCATGTCATTAGGATCAAAATATGTTATAAAAGGTATACAAAAGGCTTTACAAAAAGCTAATGACTCAAATATTCTTGTCTTTTGTGCTGCTGGTAATTCTGGACCAAATCAAGATATAATGTATCCAGCTAATGATAAAAACACTATTAGTATAGGAGCTATTAATGAAAGATTAGAGAGAACAAATTTTACATGTAGCGGAGATAGTTTAGATTTTTTAGCTCCTGGTGAAAATATTATGAGTATACTACCAAATAATAGATATGGACTTATGAGCGGAACTAGTATGAGTAATCCATTTGCTGTCGGTTGCGCATCGTTATATCTTTCATACTATAGAAAATATGAGGGCAAGCAAGTTATAACTCAGCAAGAGATGATAGAAATTTTGAAAAAGAATACGATTAAGTTAAAAAATACACAATTTCAAGAAAAAAAATACCAAGGTTACGGCATCATTAAACCAGTTTTGTAAAATGGTGTATCTTATATAGATAATTTATACTATTAAATAGGAGAATTTTATGGCTTTCGATCCATCACCAAGTGGCTGGTTTTCTGGATTAACTGTTTCAGCTACAGAATTAACCATTCCATTCTCATCTATTAACGATTTAAATCAAACAAAATCTGATCCTGATACTGGAGATATTAGAGAAATAGTATACAATTTCTGTGAAGCTTTTGCTGATAAATGGACAACAACAGCATCAGCCGATAGACCATCACAACTCACTATTACATCCAGCACATCAGTTTCAACCAGTGGAACCCAAGAAATTTTAACAAAAATATACTCGATAAGAGTATCACTACTTGTGGATGACGTATCTCTAGTTAGTGAATAATATTAACCCCGGACCTGCATTAAGATATTAAGGATTAATAGGACTGTCAAGTGAAAATATATACTATCCTGTCTGACTCTCATAAGTTCTTATTCGATGAATTTTTTCTAAAAAGTTTGCTCGAATTTGAACCAGATGCTGAACTTGTAACAATTAATCAAAAACAAGTATGTTCTACAGGTAGTTATTATGATAATGGATGGAAAGAGTCTATGGAGCAAAAAGTAGACACTTATTTAGAAGCAGTCAATACTAATGATGAATTTTTCATATGGTCAGATGTTGATATACAATTTTATGATAATTTTATAGATACTTGTATTAGAGAACTTGGTACATATGATATATCTTTTCAAGAAGGTGTGGGTCAAGAGTATTGTGCTGGATTTTTTATTTGTAAAATAAATGATTCAACTAAAAGATTTTTTGAATACATAAAAAAAGAATATCATAAATATAGTTGTGATCAACAAGCTATCAATAACAATATCAAACTTATTAATGCTAATTTTTTATCACATAAATTTTTAAACATATCATTTCAACACAGACAATGGGAAGGTCAAAATATTATTTTAAAAGAAAAACCCATTCTATTTCATGCAAACTATACTGTAGGTCTACAACATAAAATTATGTTATTAGAAAAAATTAATCATCTTATTAAAAATTTACATTTAAATGATAAAGAAGAAATTAATAATAAAATAGAAATTTTAAGTGCTTTTTATGGGATAGCTAGTGATGTAACAAATAATATATTAGATTTAAGCGGCACCATACAGATTACAACAGACAATTTGAAATCAGATCCTTGTCCAGGAAATACGAAGTATATTTATTTTTTTGATAAAAATTTGAATCTATTACATAAGCCAATTAAAGAAAGATCGTCAGTTGTATTAAATGATTAGTATTAAAAATTTTGGCAATATTAATTATGGTAGATTTGGTAATCAATTATTTCAATACAGTTTAGCGAAAGTATTATCTCTGTATCATAACTGTGCTTTTTACTTAAATCCATCAGATTCATTTTTATCTTTTTTTGATAGAGATAAACTCACTTATAATAAAATTCAAAGTACTATTGCTAGTTATAGTTATGTTGAGAAAGATCCTTTTATATTTGATGCAACAGTCTTTGATTATCCTCAAATAGATATTATTGGATTTTTTCAAAATTTAGATTATTACAAAGATTATTTAAGCGAAATTAAAAAAGAGTTAGTTCCTAATAGTAATAAGCTTAATGAAGCCTTAGCCTATATCAAAAAACACACTAAAAATAATAAAAATAAGTCAACAACATCTATTCATGTTAGAAGAACAGACTATACTATATTAAGATCAAAACATGGATTTTTAAATTATAACTATTATCGAAATATTCTTGCTGAATCTAATTTATTAGATACTAATATTTTTATATTAAGTGACGATATTACAAAAGTTAAGTACGAATTTGAAGAACTTGATTATATAACAAATGTTACTTATGTCGATAAGCTTGATTCGTGCTTAGATTTCTATATAATGTATCTGTGTGATAATCAAATTATCGCCAATAGTACATTTTCGTGGTGGGCATCTTTACTCTCTAATGCTAATAATGTGTATATTCCATATAACTGGATAGGTTGCAGCAGATCTGCTAATACCTCTTTACGCCCACAAGATATAAATCTATATCCTACTAATACTAATTGGAAAAAGATTAATATAGAAGTGTATAATGATACATGGAGATTACTATTTAAATGATAAAAATTGAAGCTCATACACTATCAAAATTAAACCAAATATATAAAGAATTATTGCACAGAAACGTGGATGAATATGGAATCAGGGCTTATGGAGAAAAAATCAAAAAGGGAGATGTGGCTACAGTGAAACATATGATTAAAAAATCTACTGAATATAAAGAATTACATACTACTAAAAAACACAATACTACCATGAACAGCATGTCCGGAGATAGAAAAACTCATTTTTTTAATAATGATACATCCTTTATAGATAATCATAAATATGGTAATTTATTAAATAAACTTTTACAATTAATAATTGAAACATCAGGTTCATCTATAAATAAGACTAATATTAAACTATCTATCTTGAATAGTCTAAGTAAGAATTTAAAAATAACAATATTTCCTCATAAAGAACATTATTTTAATACAAATCTATTTATAGATAGCCTTAAAAATTTTGATAATTTTGAATACTTTGTATTATTCTTAGCTATAACTAATGTGATCAAAGGAATATCTAATAAAATGGTTGCTACATGCGGAACACAACAAAGACTTGAGCTTTTAAATAATATTGATATCGATAATTTTAATCAATTATTTGACGTAATAAATAAATATATTCTAAATTATTTTGCTGTACGTATTTGTGGAACAGAATTAACAGATAAAGAAATTATATTATTAACTAAGTATTGTATAGAAAAAAATAGTTTTAAAATTATAGATTATTTAGAAAATAAGGTTAGATCCATAACTAACAAAGAAAATGCTACAATTGAAACATATCTAAAAAATTTATCTATAAAACCGAAGGTATTAGTACATATAGCGTATCTAGAAAATCAAGAACCACACCTTCTACAAAAAATGTTATTTCATGCATATAATTTACAAGTACACAATCCATTATTAGATATTAATTTATATTTTGAAAACGATAGAGTAAACAAAGAAGACAAAGACTATACTCCTTGGTCTAGGGTAAAAAGAATTCGAAATATTATGTTGTCAAGAACAAACTTAAACAATTATGATTACTTATATGTTATCGATTCTGATATTGTAAGTTATCCATATAATTTTGTATCCAGAGCAATAGGACTCAATCCGAATGGTATCACAGCGCCAGTAATGTTAATAGAAAACTCAAATGTATTTTATGATTGGTGTGGTTATCAAAAAAAGAATCATACATCAATAAAATCAGAGTTTCGAGACTGTATAATGGATAAATCTTGTGCAAAGAGGAATTTTTCTTTACAACCCCCATACGTTAATGATGATTCTAGATTAGTTGAAATAGATTGTGTTGGTTGTACATATGTTGTTCCTACCAAAGTTTTTAAAGAAGGGTATGGGGATCTTAGAAATGAATTATTAGAAGTTTTTAAGATAGCTAAGGTATCAAATCATAGAATTAATGAAAATATTGTACAGTACGAAGATCATCCTACTTTTACTGATCATTATACTGTTTGTACAGCACTACGATCACAGGGTGGTAAGGTTTATATGGATCGCGGATCTGTAGCTTACCATGCTGATTTACCTATATATGGAGAGAACTGGCACTAATTTATCAGAGGTGTAACATCATATGAGTGATAATTTTTTTGATGATAAAAATAATAGAAAAAAGAAAATTCAACAAGACCATTTAGATAAATATAAGCTAAAAGATGAAGATAATAAATTAGAACATAAAAGAAGCTTAGAGCATAAAAAACAAAAACAAGAGATAGAAGAAGATGAATGGGAATACTGGAAAAATTTTTACAAATAAATGTCTATAAATATTATCAATCACCAAAAATTTTTTTTTCTACACATACCTAAAACCGGAGGTATGGCTATAGAAAATATATTATTCAATAATTTTACTTATGATCATAAAATACTAAAATCTAAACCAAGAGCATTCTCTTTCTGTATCATAAGAAATCCTTTCGATAGACTAGTCAGTACTTATTTTTATTTAAAACAAGGTATAGGCAATAGTCAGGACGTAATAGATGCTATACATTACGATATTTTAAAATATGATTTTCATGAATGGATTTATGCTATTTATAGAAATCCAACATTTTATTTACAGCAAACACATATAATGCCAATGATGGATAGAATTGTTGATAAAAATTATATAGATTATATTGGATTATATGATAATTTCGACTATGAAATACAATATTTATCAAATATACTATATGGAAAAAATATAGTAACCACTATTTCTAAAATTAATAGTAGTAATCATAATAATTTTGAATCATATTATACAGATGAAACAAAAGATATAGTTTATAAAATATATCAAAAAGATTTTATTATGTATGAGGACATAGTAAAAAATAAAATATCCAGTGTTTCAATTAATATACCATCAAATAAAATTTTAAATAAAAAATCAAATAAATGTATCGTATCTTATGCACATGGAGAGCACAAATCATTCCTAGATACAGCAACGCCATCGTTTACATTTTATGCTAATAAACATAATTATAATTTACATATTATTGATGATAATAAATTAAAAGATATTTGTAATGCTTTAAATATATTAGACTATGAAGATCGACCAAAATCTTGGTATAAAATACCAATTATAAAATATTATCTAGAACACTATGATATAGTTTTATGGTTAGATGCTGATGTTATAATTACTAATTTTGATAATGATATATCTTATAGTTTTCAAAATAATACCAAATATATACAGGCTTTTGTTACACATATTACAAATCACACAAAAGTTCCAAATTGTGGAGTATGGCTATTAAGACCATCTGCTATAGAATTATTAGATCTTATATGGAATCAGCGCGATTTAGTACATCATTCATGGTGGGAACAAAGCGCTATGCTAAGATGTATTAATTGGAATATACATGCAGGCAATCAATATAACGATTTAAATGAATATGGTAAATTATCTTTAGAACTACCTATAGCATTTAATATGCATAAAGATGATTTTAGATATAATACAATTAATCCTATTTTTTTTCATGCAACTATGTTTAACGATAGACAAAAAATTATAGAGCAACAATCAAGAATTGCTAATAATAATATACATAAAAATATAAATTCTATATATAACACAAATTTTACAGTACTTGATACAAGGATTAACTTAGGTATTTTTATTCCAGATAATGCAAGAATATGTTTTATTGGTCCAGATATAGATGAATTTATTCCAGAAATTCTAAATAATAAAAGTATTTCAGAACTAGTATTAGTTGATAACTTTGATCAAGATAAATTTTCTGCTGGTATAGACTGTTGTACAGAAATTAATATGTCTTCCAATGAATATAAAAAATATTTAAATGTAAAATATAAAAATATATTATTAACTAAATATAATAATACTAATCATAGTAATAATATACCAGATAATTATTTTGATTTTATATATATAGATGCCTATCATTCATACTCACATTGTTCAAAAGATCTTGAATTCGCATATAGTAAAATTAAAAATAATGGATATATTTGTGGACATGATTATAATATTATTGCTAGCAAAATTTGTAACGTATCTTTTTATAAAAAATGGGTGTATTTAATAGTGTTAATGATTTTTGTTATAGGAACAACCAACAAATTTTAGCAGAAACCATGGACGGACTAACGTCATTTTGTATTAGGATCAATAAAATTAATTAATATGCATAATAATTTTCAAACAAATTTTAAAAATTATATTAAAAATAGAACTATTAAATATATAGAAAATGTATCATTTGATAAAATAGCTGAAAATTGGTCTGGTCGTGGTATAGTTATGCCATCTGGTGGTATTAAGTATTTAACGAATGCTTATTTAAATATTAGATACATAAGAGAAATTCTTAAAAGTGATATACCTATAGAAATATGGTATCTTGGATCTAATGAAAAAATAGATTTTTTATTCAAACTAATTAATGATTTAGGTAATATTACTTTTATAGATGCTTATAATCATAGAGAATCTTATCCATTTAATAATTTGAATGGATGGGAATTAAAAATATATGCGATAATTTATTCTAAATTTGAAGAAATTATATATTTAGATAGTGATTGTTTTTTATTTATAAAACCAGAACTATTATTTGATAATAAATTATATACAGAACATAAAGCTATATTTAGTTGTGATATAGATGTTCATTACCAGTGGTCTGGAAGACTAATAGAGCCGGATACATTTATAGTACCTAAACTTGGCATATTTTCTGACGGTAGATGGGATTACTCAAAACCTAACCCTTTATGGGAAATATTAGATATTAAAGAGGATAATTTACCAGAGTTTGAAACAGGATTTATTATGGTTAATAAAAAAATTCACTCAGAACCATTATTTGCAACATTATTTTTAAATGAAAATAGTCATATCACATATAAATATTTGTATGGGGATAAAGATACATTTCATTTAGCTTGGGCAAACTCTAATCATCAATGTAATATGATAAGATCAGTAAATCGAAATGATACATTTATAGAAGGTAAATTAGATAATGAAATTTTATTTCAACATAGAGTATTACATTCAAAATTTTATATAACTGTTTCATGGGAAAACCACCCCAATAGATGTGATTTTTATAATAAACATATTTTTGAAAAATATTTTAAAGAATTAGCAGTAAATTATGGAAATAATAAATTTAATGATTTATATATCGATGCTAATAATTTTAATACATTGATGCCAGGATCAACACACGAGGAAGCACTACCATGTATAAACTATATCAATAACTTTATTAAAAATAACAATATTAGATCAATTTTAGATGTTGGTTGTGGAAATGCTGCTATAGCAGAGCATTTATTGTTAGATAATATAGACTATCATGGTATAGACGTCTCGCAACTAGCTATTAATCAAGCAAAAGAAAAATTAAATACACACAAATTTAATAAAATTGATGCAGTTGATTATCATGACTATGAAAATTATGATCTTATTCTTATTAAAGATGTTTTTAATCATTTGCCATTTAAAGATATAAATACTATTCTAGCAAGATCTATAAAAGCTAAACAATTCATTATGATTATAACCGATATACCTCATGAGTTTAAGGATATAACTAGAGCGGAATATAGAAGAATAGATATTACGGAAACACATAAACTAGATATTATTGATACTTTGACATATAAATCTGGAAATGTAAATAAAAAATGTATACTTATAAAAACATAAATATATTTAGAATATTATCAACATCTCATCTAAATTATATATCTAACTATTAACTATAAGAAAATAAATATGAATTTACAAACTTTTATAAACATTGTACAACCATACTCAATGACATCTAAAGAAAGAATAATTGCGTTATATAATAATCTAGAATATATTAGAAATAATAATATTAATGGCGATTTAGTGGAATGTGGCGTTTGGAAAGGCGGTAATATTCTTGGAATGATGGAATATTGTCTCTTTCATAATATGAATAAATACATATGGTTATATGATACATTTCAGGGGATGACTAATCCTTCAGAATTAGATATAGACCGAGCAGGAACTCCAGCTACAAATATAATGGGGGCCGTAAGATCTTATGCTCCAATAGATGATGTTCAAAATATTTTAAATAAATCTAAATACGATAAAGATAAAATAAAATATATTATTGGAGACGTTAATCAAACACTACTAATAAATTCAAATATACCGAATAGTATTGCATTATTAAGGTTAGATACCGATTGGTATGAATCTACCAAGACAGAATTAAATATTCTATATCCTAAATTATTAGATAAAGGAGTACTAATAATAGATGATTATGGACACTGGCAAGGATGTAAACGTGCAACAGACGAGTTTTTTCTTAATAAAAATATTATTATTAACTATATTGATTATACTGGCATTTTTGTGATTAAAAATGAAAAAATTAATACAGATAAACCGAATCTTTATGAATCCAGAATGGATGGGCAGGGCATGCATATGGGCAGAAATATCCTTCTAGGATTAGACAGTCTATGCGCTATGTATGATATGAATAAAAATTCTAATGTCTTAGAGTTAGGAACAAATGATGGAGTCAGTACAAAATTATTTGCTTATTACGCTAATACTGTTCATACTATTGATATTAATAAATCATTAAAATTAGAAAATACCTTATCTCAATATAAAAATATTATTTTTTATCAAAAAAATATACCGGATGCTATTAATGGTATGACAAATGATTATTTTGATTTTATATATATAGATGCTAATCATGACAGAAAATCTGTATTGAGAGATATTGCAATTAGCATACCAAAACTTAAAAATGATGGTATTATTTGTGGACATGACTACGAACACTATCAAAGCTGCGAAGTTAAACAAGCAGTAGACTCTGTATTCCCTAAAGAAAATATACAGTTTTTTAATGATACAAGTTGGGCGATTAAATTGAATAAAAAGAAAATTTTTTATGATACTCCTATATATTTATTAGTTTTTAATACTGTAGATATAGAAGATAATACTACAAAAGCTGCAATATTAAATAATTTATCTCTATATTTTGATGATATTTTTATTTTTAATGAAAATACACTAAAAATATTACTAAACTCAGATGAAATTTGTAATACTTTTGAACAGCCACCATCACACAATTATCATTCTAATAAAGTTGAATATTTTGACTTTAAACCATTTTTGATAGATCATATTTTAAAAACAAAAATTCCAGAAAACAGTATATTACTATATCATGATGGAAATTTTCAAGAGATGTCACAATACTGGCACTTTCAATGGTCCAACATCAAAGAATTATTACAATTATTACTATACAATAATGGTACAGATTTTTTGATACCATTCGAATGCTCACTAAGTTTAGTTAAAGATCATGTTAAAATAAATACTATTAATGAAATATTTACTAGTGATATAGATAGAGATATAGTTAAAAACAGTAAATTACTAGACGCTAATAAAATTGTTTGTAAAAATACTCCATCTACAAGAACTTTTATTTCACAGTGGTTAGAGTTATGTAAGAATAAAGACTTGATCTGTCCGTCTAAGTCAGACGAGAATCTTGATCCAGCATTTTTATGGAATTGTAGAGATCAAGACGTATTAAACTGCTTAATTTATAAGTATATATTAAATGAACAACTACCTATTCAATTTCCTATTTATTATTTTCCAAATAGAATTTTTTCATTTCCTAATATACATAGACAATACAATATGTCTTTATTACAAAAATTTATAACGAATAAACAACACTCATCATTTCAGATTTATTGAATAATCATGAGTAATTTATTAACTCAAATCCATGGATATAATATCTACAATAATTTTCAATATAATAATTATGATATTAAAAATTGTGGCTGGAATATCAATAGCGAATTATTTAAAATTCTTATTGATCAAACCCAACCTGAATATATTTTAGAATTAGGAACTTGGTATGGAGCATCGGCTATATGTATGGCCAATGTTATTAAAGAGCTAAACTTAAAAACAAAAATTGTTTGCGTTGACACATGGCTCGGATCAAAGGAATTTATTGGCTTACACGAAACAGATGTAACTCGACAACTATATCCAACTTTTGGATACCCTAACGCATACTATCAATTCTTGTCCAATATTTGTCATTATAATCTACAAGATATTATTATACCATTTCCTCAAACTATAACAGCAGCATGTAAATGGCTTAAAGAACAAAATTATGAATTTGACTTAATATATGTAGATGGTAGTAATGATTCGATAGATTTATATAATGACATAACCCACGCTTGGTCACTACTTAAAAATAATGGAATAGTATTTGGAGACGATTATAATAATCCATATTGGTTATCTATAAATATAGGCTTAAATAAATTTTGCTCTAAACACCATATAACTCCTACTTTTATAGATCAATTTCCAAATCATTGGACTATACCAAAACAGGACACTATACAATCAAAAAACTTAATCTTAGTTACATGTACATATAATCATATTAATAGAATATCTTATTTTAAATATCTAATTAATAATATTTTTAGTAAACTTAATAATTACACATGGATTATTGTAGAAGATGACTCTAAAATAGATAATAGACTAAATAAGCTATTAGAACAAAGTGGAGTCAATTACGAATACTTGTATTATGGACCAACTAAAAGCGGAGGTAATGCACAGAGAAATTTTGCTCTAGAATATATATATGATTCCCAAATAGATGGTATTATCTATAGCGTTGATGACGACAATGCGTATGACCTCCAGCTGTTTGAGGAATTAAGGAAAGTAAAAAATATTGCTATATTTCCTGTTGGTGGATGGGGGAGACCAAAAGACAACGCAGAAAGACCCATTCTAGATGAAAATCACAAATTTATAAAATGGAATAGTACTTGGCAAAGAAAATATGCCACAGATATGGGTGGTTTTGCATTTCACTCATCTTTATTGGATAAAATTAAAAAACCATTCTGGACGTATCATGCTCATGGCGGTGGGGAAACAGAATTTATAGATAGGCTTGTTTCAGATATTAACGAAATAGACTTTTCATTATGCGATTACTGTAGTAATTGTTATGTTTACCACAATAAATTAAGAGAAATACAACACCCAGAAGTAGATAGTTTACAGGTATACCGAACTGCAAAAAATAAATATAATACAAAATATGGCCATTCAGATAATTCTATTTATACTTATCAAGTTATACAAAATATTTTACCACGTAATCTTGAAACACAAGATATCCATAACATATTCATAAAATTAGAAGAGGTGTATCAAAATACTGAGGGTTGTTATGGAGGTCCAGATCTAATAGAAGCTGCATCTATTATTCGTAATATTATAGGGCTTGAAAATTCGACCATATTAGAACTTGGGTGCTGGAAAGGAAGAATTAGTACAGTACTAAATCTTTTCAAGAAAAATGGAGTTGATGTTGTTAGTATAGATAATTTTTGCAGCGAGGATGGTCTTAGTATGGGTGTAACAAAATTAAATCATATTAGGGACACTTTTATAGATACTTTATCAAAATTTGACATAAAGCCTACAGTTATACAAGAGAGTATGGAAAATATTGATTGGAAAAAACTAAATATGAAACCTATATCATATATATATTATGATAATATTGTAAATTCTAAGATTGGAACAGAAACTTTAGTTTCTTTATTACCTTTTATGACTAAAAATTGCCTCATAGAATTTCATGATTCTTCTTGGAACATTACTACACAAATAATAGAAAATTTATGTAATCTATATAATTTTATTAAGATCTATAAAATAGATATTTGGGAAGGATCATTAGTTTTGCAAAGGGGTGTCGATGTCATTATTTAGAGATATTATTCGTGGCGGACTCTTGAAGTTCGGACGTGATGCCCTAACAAGATTTAAACACGCAAAACCAGATAATCTTAGATTATGTTGTTGCGATACAACAACAACAACAACAACAACAACAACAACAACAACAACAACTACGACAACAACTCCTACGACAACAACTCCTACCATACTACCACCAACAACAACAACAACAACAACAACAACAACAACTCCTACGACAACAACAACAACAACAACAACAACTCCTACGACAACAACAACAACAACAACCACAACTCCTACGACAACAACTCCTACCATACTACCAACAACAACAACAACAACAACAACTCATACGACAACAACTCTTACGACAACAACTCTTACGACAACAACTCCTACGACAACAACTCCTACCATACTACCACCAACAACAACAACAACAACAACAACAACCTCACCAACAACTTCGCCAACCTCACCAACAACTTCGCCAACCTCACCAACAACTTCGCCAACCTCACCAACAACTTCGCCAACCTCACCAACAACTTCGCCAACCTCACCAACAACAC
>Ga0172376_10003083_pt1 | contig 19976 bp, 15 predicted proteins | sample Lak35m_FD_121114 | JGI IMG/M metagenome (GOLD analysis project Ga0172376, IMG submission 121114) | Freshwater microbial communities from Kabuno Bay, South-Kivu, Congo - kab_092012_35m | ecosystem: Environmental > Aquatic > Freshwater > Lake | place: Democratic Republic of the Congo: South-Kivu... | reverse complement strand
CGTCATTCAAACCGGCGGGCGGACGCGCAAGGCCGCCAATGGTTATGATCTGACGCGGCTATTCATCGGATCAGAAGGCACGCTTGGCGTCATCACGAAAATCCGCCTGCGCCTGCATGGTATCCCTGAGGCGATTAGCGCGGCGGTCTGCCAATTCCGAAGTCTGGCCGCCGCGGTGGAGACCGTCAGCACCGTCATGCAAAGCGGCATTCCCGTATCGCGCATCGAACTGCTGGATGAGGATCAGATGGAAGCCTGCATCCGCTATTCCAAGCTGGAAGGGTTTGTCGCGACCACCACATTATTTCTGGAATTCCATGGCTCGCCCGCGAGCGTGGTCGAACAGGCGGAAACGGTGGAAGCCGTCGCGCGGGATTTCGGCGCCACCAGCTTTGAAGCAGCGACCGATCCCGAAACACGCAACCGGCTTTGGAAGGCGCGGCATGATGCCTATTGGGCCGCGGTTGCGCTTAAACCCGGCCATCGCGGCATCACCACCGATGTCTGCGTGCCAATCTCTCGGCTGACGGAAGCCGTAGTGAAGGCCAAGGAAACCGCAAAGGCATCAGGGCAGACAAGCTGCATTGTCGGCCATGTTGGTGACGGCAATTTCCATTGCCTGATCCTGTTTCCCGATAATGATCAGGCAGCGCTCGAAAAGGCCTGGGCCTTGGATCGGGAAATCGTCGCGCAAGGCTTGGCACTGGGCGGCACCTGTTCCGGTGAGCATGGCATTGGCCTTGGCAAGCGCGAATTCCTGGAACAGGAACATGGCGATGGGGCGCTTTCCGTCATGCGCGCCTTGAAGACAACGCTTGATCCCAAGGGCATTCTCAATCCGGGCAAGATGTTCCGGAATTGATGATCGCGCACATTCGATGAATCTGATCGCCCTTTCCATCATCGCCTTGACGATGGGGCATGTATTTTCGAACGCGGTGCGCACCCTGCCCGCGATTGCCGCTGATGTGCTGCAACGTGATTTGGGCGTCACTGCCGATGGGCTGGCCGCGCTGACCGGCGCCTTTCCCGCGACCTTTGCGCTGGCGATGCTGCCTGTGGGGGTGGCGCTGGATCGTTGGGGCGTGAAGCCGACCGCGCTTTGCCTGCTTTCCATTGCAGCGATTGGCGCGGTGCTGGGTGCCTATGCCGATAGCGCCTGGTCCATGCTGATTGCGCAAATGGTCTTGGGCATTGGATGTTCTGGCATGTTGATGTGCCCCATTACCTATGCCGCCAAGAACATGCCGGCGCAGCGCTTCGGGCTTTGGGGCGGGATTGTGCAGGCTTTGGGCAATACGGGGATGGTGATTTCCGCAAGCCCCTTGGCTTTTCTGGTGGAATATTCCGGCTGGCGCGCGGGCTTTCTCGCCTGTGCCGGCCTCGCGATTTTCGCCGCGCTGTCGGTGGCTTTTGTGGTCCGTGAAAGGCCGCCCGATGCCGCAACGCGGCGCAGCCTGAAGGATGATGCGCGCGATGTGATCCGGCTTGGCTTTTCGCGCGATTTGCGCGCGCCGATTGTCATGGCCTGGACGTCCTTCGCCGTGGTGCTTGGCGTACGCGGCCTTTGGGGTGGGCCTTGGCTGATGGAAGAACGCGGGCTGTCGCGCGTGGAGGCGGGGCATGTGTTGCTGCTTTGCACCGTGGCGCTGATCATCGGACCTTTGCTCGCCGGTATTTTGGAGCGGCGATATCAGAAGCATCGTGGCGGCATTCTGGCGGCTGGGCATATCGGCGCGGTGGCGGCCATTGCGCTCATGGTGCTGGGCGGCGCGTTGGCTTGGCCGGTGGCAGCCGATGCGGTGCTGCTGGCGTTATTCGGGCTGTTGATTTCCGCACAGGTGATCTGCTTTGCCCTGGTGCGTGCCGCAACGCCGCCGGAACGCGTGGGGCGGGCACTTTCTGCCATGAATGTCGCCTTTTTCGGCGGTGCGGCCATCATGCAGGCGGCGTCCGGTGTGGCGGCCAGCATTGGCGGGATTGGTGCGGCGCTGATGACCTTTGTGGTCGCGGTGCTGATCTGCTGCATCATCTTCATCCTGCTGCGTGCGCGGGAGGCTTGATGCGGCGCGCTTTCCGTCGCAGATGAACCTCTGAAAAGGCAGGGGCAAATCCGCCCGCCGGGATGAATGGGTGCAGGGCCATGGATGGCATGAATGACACGGTGGGCCGCTTCGGCAGCGGCCAGGCGGTGCGGCGGCTGGAAGATGGGCCGCTTCTGGCCGGCGCGGGCCGTTTCACCAATGACGAAGCCCTGCCGGGCCAGGCGCATCTGGTGTTTTTGCGCTCCCCCCACGCTCATGCGCGCATCGCTTCGGTTGATACCAGCGACGCGCACGCCATGCCGGGTGTGCTCGCGATCCTGACCGAGGAAGATGTGGCGGCGGCGGGGCTGAAATCCCTTGGCGTCGCTTTGCCCTTCAAGCGCCCGGATGGGTCGGATTTGGCCGCGCCGCCGCGCCCGATCCTGGCGCATGGGATGGTGCGTTTTGTGGGCGAACCCGTCGCCGCCATCATCGCCGAAAGCGCCGCCGCGGCGCGCGACGCCGCCGAAGCCATTATGGTGGATTACGAAGAATTGCCCGCCGTGACGGAACTGCGGGATGCCATCGCCCCCGGCGCGCCGCAGCTTTGGCCCGCCGCCGGCAATAATATCGTCGCCGAAACCCGTTATGGCGATCAGGCTGCGGTCGAAGCCGCCTTCGCCACGGCCGCGCATGTCGTATCCCTTGATCTGGTGAACCAGCGTCTGGCGCCGGTTTCCATGGAACCGCGCGTGGTGCTTGCCGACTATGACGGCGCGAATGACCGCTTCACCATTCGCATGAGCACGCAAATGCCATCAGGCTTTCGTGATCAGCTCTGCAAGGAAGTGCTGGATATCCCAACCGATCGCGTGCGCGTGCTGGTGGGTGATGTGGGCGGCGGCTTTGGTATGAAGACCGGGCTTTATGCCGAAGATGCGGTGGTGGCTTTCGCCGCGCGGCGTCTGGGCCGCCCGGTGCGCTGGGCGGCAGAGCGGATGGAAGATTTCCTCGCCGCGCTGCATGGCCGCGATACCGAAAGCAAGGCGGAATTGGCGCTGGATGCAGCGGGCAAGGTGGTCGGCCTTCGTGTGCGCACGCTGGCCAATATGGGCGGCTATACACGCAATTCCGGTGTCGCCATTCAATTGCTGATCGGGCCTTGGGTTTCAACGAGCATTTACGACATCACAAATATTGATTTCCAATTCACCGCGGTGCTGACCAATACCGCGCCAACTGGCCCCTATCGTGGCGCCGGGCGGCCGGAAGCCATCTACATCATCGAACGCCTGATGGATGCGGCGGCGCGCAAGCTGGCGCTTGATCCGGCAGAGCTTCGCCGGCGCAACATGATCCGGCCAGAGCACATGCCCTACAAGAACGCCATGGGCCAAAGCTATGACAGCGGCAGTTTTGAGAAAATCATGGACCAGGCCTTGGTGGCTGCGGATTGGCAAGGTTTCGCCGCCCGCGCCGCGCAATCGGCCAAGGCGGGCAAGATTCGTGGGCGCGGTATCGCAACCTTCCTGGAATGGACTGGCGGGAATGTGTTTGAAGAACGCGTGACCGTGGCGGTGAAGGCCAATCGCGAGATCGAGATCTACGCTACCACACAAGCCATGGGTCAGGGCATCGCCACCAGCTATGCGCAGCTTGCCGTGGATGTCTTTGGCGTCGAACTCGACAACATCAAGATCGTCATGGGTGATTCGGATCGCGGCAGCGGTTTTGGCAGCGCTGGGTCGCGTTCGCTTTTTACCGCCGGTTCCGCGGTGAAGGTCGCTGCCGACAAAACCGTGGACAAGGCGCGCGATCTGGCCGCTGATGCGCTGGAAGTCGCGCCGGTTGATCTGGAATATCTCGCCGGCGCTTTCCAGGTGGCGGGTACGGATCGGCGCATTGGGCTTTTCGAATTGGCGGCGAAGCAGCCGGAAGAGCGGATTTTCATTGATTCGACCAGCTCGGTTTCCGGCCCCACCTGGCCCAATGGCTGCCATATCGCGGAAGTGGAAATTGATCCGGATACGGGCGAGGTTGCCATCCCGCTTTATGTTTCCACCAATGATGCCGGGCGCGTGGTGAATCCGCTGATCGTGGAAGGCCAGGTGGTGGGTGGCGCGCTGCAAGGCATTGGTCAGGCATTGTGTGAGGCAGTGATCTATGACCCCTCAACCGGCCAGCCGCTCACGGCAAGCTTCATGGATTACACAATGCCGCGCGCGGATATGCTGCCCACGGCAACCACGCTTTTGGATCAATCCATCCCCTGCCGCACCAATCCGCTGGGCGTGAAGGGCGTGGGTGAGCTTGGCACCATCGGCGCGACGCCGGCCTTGGTGAATGCCGTTTCCGATGCGCTGGCGCGGCATGGGCGCGGCGCGGTGGCCGATAGCGTGCAAATGCCGCTGACGCCGCCGCGCATCTGGGCACTGTTGCAAGGCTAACATCTGATGGCGCTGGGCAGAAAACGCAGCCGGGAACGCCGCCAACGCGCCACGCGCTGGCTGTGGCGCCTGTCGCAGGCGGTGATGGTTCTGCTGGTGTTCCTGGGCTTCGGTATCGTCACCTATCGCGGCGCGGAGGAAATCGCGCGCGCCGAAGTCACAGCGCTGGAAACCCGGCTGGCCGAGGCGGCGGAACGCGAAAGCGCTGCCGCCGCGGAACAGGGCCGCCTTGCCAGTCAACTTGCTGAGGCACGCATCGAGGCCAGCACTTGGCGCGCGCGCCATGAACAGGAAGTGCCGCGCCCGCCCTTCACCGAAATGCTTGCCATCGCTGCACAGCGTATCGCGGCCGGTGTTGCGCCTGAACGGGTGATGGACTTGCTGCGCCTCGCGGATAATCCGCGCCGGTGCGAAGGCCGCCCGATCATCCGCCGCTTCGCCATTCGCTTTGGTGGCACGCCAAGCGCCGATGAAGGCACCAGCTTCCTGGATGGGTTGCTCCGTGTAACCACCGCTATGCCAGCGGGTGCCGAGGATGTGGCGCGGCTGGCCAATGTCAGTGTCACCAGCACCTGGAATGGGCGCATGGAAAATCTGACCGGTCTGCCGCAACGCGTGACCATCCCGCTTGGTAATTTGGAACTGGATCTTACCATTGCCGCGAGTGATTTGCGCGGTTTCGCCCAGGCAGCGCTTGGCACTTGCCCGCGTGGCTGAAACCCCTGGACAGAGCCCTTCATTAGAGCAACCATTTCCGCACAAAGCCGGAGGAAACCCATGAATCGCCGTGACACGTTGAAGGGCGCGCTTGCCCTTTCAAGCCTGACTGCCTTGCCCGCTTTGGCGCAGAATCTTGATCGCCCTGTGCGCTTCATTGTGCCCTTCGCCCCGGGCGGCACTTCGGACATCATCGCGCGCTTGCTCTCACCAGAGCTCACCAAATCCTTCGGCCAGAATGTCGTAGTGGAAAACCGCACGGGCGCGAGTGGCAATATCGGTGCCGATCTTGTCGCGAAATCCGCGCCGGATGGTCACACCATGCTGATTATTGATGTTTCAACCCTGGCGACCGCGCCTTCGCTCTATACGCGTTTTCCCTTTGACCTGAAGCGGGATTTGGCGCCGGTCACCATGCTGATCTACGCGCCCTATATCCTGGCCGTGCATCCTTCCGTGCCGGTGAATAACGCCGCCGAATTGGTGGCCTATGCCAAGGCTAATCCCACCAAGGTCAATGTCGGCCATGCGGGCATTGGTGTCGGCAATCACCTGACCGGGCTTTTGGTGACGCAGCATTGGGGCGCTGACCTGACGCAGGTGCCCTATCGCGGCGGCGCGGCGGCACTGACTGCTGTAGCGGCCGGGGAGGCGCAGCTCATCATCAATGGCGCGACCGCCACCGGGCCTTTCTGCAAACAGGGGCAATTGCGCGCCATTGCGGTGACCGGTCCGCGCCGCCTGCCCGATTTCCCCGATGTGCCGACCTTCCAGGAATTGGGTTGGCCTGCGGCCGATAGCGGTACCTGGCAGGGTGTGCTGGTGCAAGGCGGCACCCCGCCCGCCATGGTGGAGCGTCTGTCGCGCGACCTGCGCGCTGCCATGGCGGTGCCGAGTGTTGCCCAACGCATCACCGCCATTGGCGGGGAAAACCGCGCCGAGGGCCCAGAATCCTTCCGCCGCTGGCTGGACAACGAGATCGAGGTCTGGGGCCGCGTGGTGCGCGCCAATAACATCAAGTTGGATTAATGGCAGCTTTGGTGCGTTTTCCATATACGGAAAACGCACCAGATATTTTTCGGGGTATCTTTTCAGACCGGCAAGTAGTTTACCCCCGCTTCAACACAGCCGCCGCATCCACCGCGAAATAGGTCAAAACCCCCGCCGCCCCCGCGCGCTTGAAGGCCAGCAGGCTTTCCATCATGGCGCGTTCGCGATCAATCCAGCCATTCTGTGCAGCGCCTGCGATCATGGCGTATTCGCCACTCACCTGATACGCGAAAGTCGGCACGCCAAAGCGTTCATGCACACGCCGGACAATATCCAGATACGGCATGCCTGGCTTGACCATGACCATATCGGCGCCCTCGGCCAAATCCAGCGCCACTTCGCGCATCGCCTCATCAGAATTCGCCGGGTCCATCTGATAGGTTTTCTTATCGCCCTTCAGCGACGAACCAGACCCCACCGCATCACGGAACGGGCCATAAAAGGCAGAAGCATATTTCGCCGCATAGGACATGATGCGCGTGTGGATGAAGCCGCGCCCATCCAGCGCCGAACGAATCGCGGCGACCCGCCCATCCATCATGTCGGATGGCGCAATCACATCAATGCCCGCTTCCGCCTGATTGACCGCCTGCGCGGTCAGTACCGCAAGTGTGTCATCATTCGCGACATAGCCATCACGGATCACGCCATCATGCCCATGATCGGTATAGGGATCGAGTGCGACATCTCCCACCAAGCCAAGCTCCGGAAACTTCGCCTTCAGCAAGCGTGAGGCGCGGCACATCAGATTATTCGGGTTGGTGGATTCCGTGCCTTCCGCATCCTTCATCTCAGATGGTGTCATCGGAAAAAGGGCGACCGCCGGCACGCCAAGCTTCACCGCCGGCGCGACATGTTCCTCGAGCTTGTCAATCGTCACACGCACCACGCCGGGCATGGAAGCGACCGGCATGATGGTATTGGTGCCTTCCATGATGAAGATCGGCCAGATCAGATCACCAACACTCAGCACATTTTCCGCCACCAGCTTGCGCGTCCAGGCATCATAGCGGTTGCGGCGCATGCGAATGGCGGGGAAGGCGCCAAGCGCAGGGGCGGGTTCGGTCAGGCCAAGCCCTTCGGCCATGCGGCGACGATCGGCGTTCATGCCTGGGCCGCCTTCAGCGCCTGATCAAGATCCGCCAATATGTCGTCAATATGCTCAATGCCGATGGAAAGGCGCACATAGCCAGGTGTCACACCCGATGCCGCCTGTTCGCTTTCATCCAATTGGCTATGCGTTGTGGTGGCGGGGTGGATCGCAAGGCTGCGCGCATCGCCGATATTGGCAACGTGGTAGAACATCCGCAGCGCCTCAATAAAGCGCTGCCCGGCTTCCTTGCCGCCCTTCAATTCAATCCCCATCAGGCTGCCATGCCCACCGCGCAAATAAGCGTCCGCGCGGCGGCGGCTTTCGCCCTCCATCAGCGATGGGTGGATCACGCGGGTTACCGCCGGGTGCTGCGCCAGGAAGGCCGCCGCGCGCGTGGCATTGGCGCAATGGCGTTCAATGCGCAAAGGCAAGGTTTCCATCCCTTGCAGGAACAGAAAGGCATTCATCGGTGACATCGGCGCGCCCAGATCGCGCAGCAGGCAGGTGCGCATGCGAATGATATAGGCAATCGGGCCAAGCGGCTTCACGGCTTGGGTCCACACCGCACCATGATAGGAAGGATCAGGCTTGTTCAGCGTCGGGAAACGATCCCCATGCGCTTCCCAATCGAAATTCCCGCCATCCACCACCACACCGCCAATGCTGGTGCCATGCCCGCCAATCCATTTGGTGGTGGAATGCATGACAATCGCCGCGCCATGATCAAGCGGCCGGCAAATCACCGGCGCCGCCGTATTGTCCATGATCAACGGAATGCCGAGCTTCCGACCAATCGCCGCCACTTCCGCAATCGGGAAAACCTGCAGCTTCGGATTGGGCAAGGTCTCAGCATAATAGGCGCGCGTCCGTGCATCAGTGGCGCGCGCAAAGCCTTCCGGATCGGCGGGGTCAACGAAGCGCACTTCAATGCCGAATTGCTTCAACGTATTGGCGAATAGATTCCAGGTGCCGCCGTAAAGATCGGTGGAGGAGACAATATTGTCTCCCGCCTCACACAGATTCATCACCGCGAAGGTGGTCGCTGCCTGGCCGGAGCCCAAAGCCAGCGCCGCCACGCCACCCTCTAGCGCCGCGACGCGCTTTTCCAGCACATCCACGGTCGGGTTCATGATGCGGGTATAGATATTGCCAAGCTCGGCCAGCGCGAAAAGCCGCGCCGCATGGCCGGTATCCTGAAATTGGAATGATGTGGTCTGATGGATCGGCACAGCGACCGAACCGGTTGTCGGGTCCGCACGCCAACCGGCATGCAGCACCAGGGTTTCAGGATTGGTCCAATTCGGTGCCGACATGGCATTCTCCCATCCCCGCCTGGCGTATCAGGCGCACGGGGCGATCTGTTCAGGGCGTGGCTTTCGCCGCGCCAAGGCGAAACCTGCCACGCCACCGCCGGTTGTGAAAGGGTTTTCCGCACAAGAAAAAGGCTTTGTCCGGCGCCTTGGTGAGGCAGGGCCTCTGTTTCACTTGAAGCGCTTGATCAGGGAAAATTTCGCCTGTGCTTTGCCTCAATCAGGCGGCGTCAGGCTTAGCCGCTTGATCGCTATGCCGCGCAAGGGGGGCGCGCGATGGCCCTGGGGTGGCGGGCTGTGCAAATGCGGCACGCGGATAATCAGCTGCGTCGGCCCATTGCCGTCGCGCGGCAGAATGGGGCCAGCGATCAGGTTGTTGCCGGGGCCGCGGCGCAGGAGCGGATAGATATCCCCGTCCACAATCAAGGATAGAGCATCGCCATTGGCGGGATGGCCGAAATCCGCCAATTCCAGCCAGGCACGCAGCGGGTAGCGACGATCAATCAAAATGGTCAAAGCCGCTTCGGCCCCCGGGCCGGTCCAGCGGAAGACGCCCTCAGGCCCTTCCTCCGGCGCATGGAATTGCCCGGCTTCGGGCAGGTCAGTGGCGGCGTCGAAGACAAAGCGCTCAGGCAAGGTGATTGCGTCGGGCTGGCTCATGATGCCCTTGTAATAGATGATGCGGGAAAGACGCCAGCCTGAGCCCCGCCCCGCACGCTTTCCCGCCGGCACCGCTCGGCCTAGGTTCATGGATCAGCAGGAGCAAACCCGCATGCCCATCATCACCCGCCGCATCAGCCTTGGCCTTGTCGCCGCAGCGCTTGCCACCCCCGCCTTGGCCCAGGCGCCTGCCTTCCCCAATCGCCCGATCCGGATTTTCGTGCCCTTCGCCGCCGGCGGCACCACGGATATTCTGGCCCGTGCCCTTGGCGAGAGGCTCTCCGCCGCGCTTGGCCAGCCTGTGGTGATTGACAATCGCGGCGGCGCCGGCGGCACTGTGGCCGGCGAGGCCTTCGCCCGTTCCGAACCCGATGGCCACGCGCTATTGGTCGCCACCGCCTCACTTATTTGCATCAACAAGGCGCTCTATCAGCGGCTGGCCTTTGATCCGGATACGGATTTCCTGCCCATGGCCATGCTGGCGCAGCAGCCCAATGTGCTGGTGGTCAATCCGCGCGCCCTGCCCATGACCGACCTACCCGCCCTGATCGCCCATATCCGCGCCCGGCCCGGCCAGATCGCTTTCGCGTCTTCCGGCACCGGATCGCAGCTGCACCTGACCGGGGAGATGTTTCGTGCTGCCATCGGTGCCGAGATGACCCATATCCCTTATCGCGGCAGCGCACCGGCCATGACGGACCTCGTCGCCGGCAATGTGCCGATGATGTTCGATGGGCTTGGCACCGCGCTGCCGCAAATCCGTGGCGGTGCCATCCGCGCCCTTGGCGTGGCCTCAGCCGAGCCCAATGCCGCGCTTCCCGGCGTACCCCCCATTGCCAGCGTGCTGCCCGGCTTTCGTTCCGTGAATTGGACTGGGCTTTTCGCGCTGCGCGGCACGCCGGAGGCTGTCTTGGCGCGGATCGAAGCCGAAACCACCAAGGCACTCGCCAGCCCCGAAATGGCGCGGCTTTTTACGGAGCGCGCCTTTGACCCCATGCCCATCCCACGCGCGGCATTGCCTGGCTTTGTCGCGGGCGACAGCCAGCGTTGGCGGGACGCGGTGCGCCAATCCGGCGCCAAGGCCGAATAGGCCCAAACCCGCTTGACGGCCCGGCTTTCCCCTGGTGTGGCGCTGGTCTTGGCGCTGGCGTTACTCACCGGGCTCAGTCAGTTCCATCGCAGCGCCCTTGGCGTGATTGCGCCGGAATTGAGTGCCGATCTGGCACTCTCGCCGGCCATGCTGGGCGCGGCCAATGGCATGTTCTTCGCGTCGCTGCTCGTGATGCAGCTTCCCGTTGGCATTGCACTCGACCGCCTTGGCCCGCGGCTGGTGGTGGCGGGGCTGAGCGCCATCGTCGTGCTGGGACTTGTTCTGCAAGCCTTTGCCACGGATGGCACCACGCTGCTTGTCGCGCGCGCGCTGATCGGCATTGGCTGCGCCGCTTCCTTCATGTCGGCCGTTGTGCTTTGCGCGCGCTGGTATGGCGGGGGGCAGATGACGCTCGCGCTGTCACGGGTTTTTGCCTTTTCGCAACTGGGGATTTTGATGGCCGGTGCGCCGCTGGCCTGGCTGGCCGGCTCGCTTGGCTGGCGCGCGGCGTTTCTGATCTCAGCCTTGCTGACGGGGTTGGCCGCTCTGCTTTGGTGGCGGCTGGTGCGGAATGACCCGCCGGATCGGCCCACCCCCGCGCGCCAGCCAGAAACCCTGCAGGAGGCGCTGCGCGGGCAGTTCTCCATCTGGCGCCTACCGGGCCTGCCAAGGGTGCTGGCTTTGCATCTGGTGGCCTATGCTGCCGCCGCCACGGTTATCGGGCTTTGGGCCGGGCCTTATTTCGCCGATGTGCATGGGCTGAACGCAAATGAACGCGGGCTGGCGCTCGCCGCGATGGGGCTTGCCATGCCGATCGGGCTTTTGCTGGTTGGGCCGCTGGAGCGGCGCTTTTTCCAGCGCAGCGCCATGATCAACGCCGGTGCGGCGCTTTCGGCGGCCATGCTGGTGATTCTTAAGATCTGGCCAGCGCCTCCCCTGACTGCGGCGCTTGGCCTGCTCGTCGGGCTGGTGTTGTTTTCCAGCTACCCGGTGCTGCTGGTGACGGAAGCGCGCATGCTCTTCCCCGATCATCTGGTCGGGCGCGGCGCGAGTACGGTGAATATGGCGCAGGTGCTCGGGTCTTCCCTGCTGCCTTTGCTGGTGGGCCTGGTCATCGGCTTCTTCCCGATGCAGGAACTGGCGCGGCCGGAGGCCGCCTATCGCGCCGGATTTGCCGTCTTGGCGGGCAGCCTGGTTTTGGGTCTGGCGGGCTGGCTTTTGCTGCCACGGGCCAAACCATGATGACGCGGCCTGATTTCAGCCTGGAAGCGGCGCTTGGCGGGCGCGTCGCGGGCGTGGATGAGGCCGGGCGCGGCCCCCTCGCTGGCCCGGTATTGGCCGCTGCCTTGGTGTTCCTGGCCCCGCCACCGGAACGCCTTGCGGCGCTATTGCAGGATTCCAAAAAGCTCAAGGAAGCGGCGCGGGATGCTGCCTTTGCGGCGCTGCAAGCCGCCAAGGCCGAAGGGCTGGTTGAAATCGGCGTTGGTGCGGCCTCGGCGACGGAGATAGGGCGGGTCAATATCTTGCGCGCCACGCATCTGGCCATGCGCCGCGCGGTGGCGAAGCTGCCCATGCCACCCGATCACGCGCTGGTGGATGGCAATCAGCCGCCGCCTTTGCCTTGCCCGCTGCGCTGCGTCATCGGCGGCGATGGGCTCAGCTTTTCCATCGCTGGCGCGTCGATCATTGCGAAGGTGCTTAGGGATCGCGCCATGCGCCGGCTCGATCCGCGCTGGCCGGCTTACGGTTTCGCGCGCCATGCTGGCTACCCAACCGCCGCGCATCGGGAGGCTTTGGCGCGGCTCGGCCCATCGCCGCATCATCGGCGCGGATTTGGCCCGGTGGACCAAGCCGTTTTGAAACTGACTTGACCGGGCTGCTCGGGCGCGCGATTCTTGCGTGATCAACAAGGGAATTCACGGTGGGAACGCAGCTGGAGCTGCTCTTGGACCAGGTTCTGGTCGGGGATTCGATTGCCACGCTGCGCCGCCTGCCGCCGGCCAGCGTGCATGCGATCTTTGCTGACCCGCCCTATAATCTGCAATTGAAGGGCGAATTGCGCCGCCCGGATGAGAGCATTGTTGATGGCGTGGATGACGCCTGGGACCGCTTTCCCGATCTCGCTGCCTATGACGCCTTCACCCGCGCCTGGCTCACGGAATGTCGCCGCGTGCTCCGCAAGGATGGCACGATTTGGGTGATGGGTGCCTACCACAATGTGTTCCGCTTGGGTGTCGCTTTGCAGGATCTTGGCTTTTGGATTCTGAATGATGTGATCTGGCGCAAGGCCAATCCCATGCCGAATTTCCGCGGCCGGCGCTTCACCAATGCGCATGAAACCCTGATCTGGGCAGCGCATGGTCAGGAATCCAAATACCGCTTCAACTACGCTGCCATGAAGACGCTGAATGATGATGTGCAGATGCGGAGCGACTGGTTCATCCCGCTGTGTACGGGTGGTGAGCGCCTGCGCGATGAAAAAGGCGACAAGCTGCACCCGACGCAAAAGCCGGAAGCGCTGCTGCATCGCGTGATCCTGTCCTGCACCCAGCCAGGGGAGGTCGTGCTCGACCCCTTCCTGGGTTCCGGCACCACGGCGGCGGTCGCGAAGCGGCTCGGCCGGCGCTTCATCGGCATTGAACGCGAAGAACGCTACGCAAAAGGGGCACGCGCCCGGCTCGCAGCCGTGGAGCCCATGCCGGAATCAGCCGCGCTCGCCCTGCCATCACGGCGCGAACAGCCGCGCATCCCCTTTGGCACGCTGGTGGAACGCGGCCTGGTGCCGGCGGGCAGTGTGCTGACCGATGCGCGCCGCCGCTGGCGGGCCGAGGTTGGGGCCGATGGCACGCTCCGCTGCGGCAAAGCGGCAGGGTCCATCCATCAGGTGGGCGCGGCGGTGCAGGAAGTGCCCTCCTGCAATGGCTGGTTGTTTTGGCATGTGGAAAGCAAGGCCGGCGGCTTGCGCGTATTGGATGAATTGCGAGCGGAGATCACGGGCAGCTGAGGCAGTCGAGGAGGGGCAGCGCAAGTGAAATGACCCCGAACCTGCCCAAAGCCTGCGCAAGTCGCGCCGGGAACCCGTGAACCGCCTGGAATCAGGGCATTTGCCGTCTGGAATCGTCACAAAGTCCTTTTTATGAATTGTGTCTGTCTTGTAATTTCATCTTGCCTGGGCAATCTCCGCCCCCGAGCGTGACGGGCTTCGTCCGCTGGGAGAAGTGGGAGAAAGACATGAAATTCAAGTTTCTCGCCGCCGCCGCGGCGGCCTTCATGGCCTTTGGCGTGGGTGAAGCCCTTGCCGGGCGCGATTTGGATCAGATTCGCCAGCGCGGCACGCTCCGCTGCGGCGTGCAGGGTCCGTCCAACCCGGGCTTCGGGGTGCCGGATAGCCAGGGCCGCTGGGGCGGCTTCAATGTGGAAGTGTGCCGCGCCATCGCGATCACCATCTTGAATGATCCGACCAAGGTGGAATTTGTTCCCGTAACCACGCAAAGCCGCTTCCCGGCGCTGTCCTCTGGTGAAGTGGATGTATTGTCCAACAACACGACCTGGACGCTGACGCGCGATTCCAATGTGAACCGCTTCAACTTCCCGGCCATCACCTTCTATGACGGGCAGGCCATCATGGTGCCGCGCCGCCTGAACGTGACCAGCGCACGCCAATTGAATGGCGCCACGGTTTGCGTGCAGCCTGGCACGACCACGGAACTCAATATCGCCGATTTCTTCCGCGCGAATAATCTGCGCTTCACCCCGGTGGTGATCGCCGATTTGGATGAAATCCGCCGTGCCTATGACAGCGGCCGCTGCGATGTTTTCACCAATGACTTCGCTGCCCTTGCTGCGCAGCGCACCCTGCTGACGCGCCCGGCTGATCACGTGATCCTGTCCGAGCGTCTGTCCAAGGAACCGCTGGGCGTCACCATCCGCCAGGGTGATGAGGAACTGACGAATATCGTCGCCTGGACCACCTTCGCCCTGATTGACGCTGAAGAAATGGGCATCACCCAGGCCAATGTGGAACAGATCGCCACCACCGCAACCAATCCGGTGATCCGCCGTCTGCTTGGTGTTGAAGGCAATATGGGTGAGAGCATCGGCGCCGCGCGTGCTGATTTTGCGCGCGTCATCATCCGCAACTTCGGCAATTATGGTGAGATTTTTGAACGGCACCTCGGCACCAATACGCCGCTGGGTCTTGAGCGCGGGATGAACAATATCTGGACCCGTGGCGGCCTGCTCTATGCGCCGCCGGCGCGCTGATTTTCAGGCGTAACGCAAGGCCGCGCGCTGTCATGGCGCGCGGTGATGCTTCAGGGTGGTGGGTGATGCAAACAGCCACCACCCTTTCCTGTCTTATGTTGCCGCTGGAATTCGCTGCATGAGTTCATCCACCGCCATACCACCTGCGCGGGGCATCATTCCCTTGTCGGGATCGCGCCGGGGCTTGCTGATCCAGGCCGGGCTGCTGGTGGCGGTGGTGCTGCTTGGCTGGTGGTTCTGGTCCAATGCGCAAACAAATATGGCGGCGCGTGGCTTGCAATTTGGTTTTGGATTTCTGGACCGTTCAGCCGGCATTCCCATTGGCGAATACATGATCGCCTATACCCCGGCCGATACTTATCGCCGGGCGCTGACAGTGGGGCTTTTGAATACGCTGCGTGTGGCCATTGTTGGCATCGCGCTGTGCACGGTATTTGGCATTCTGCTCGGCCTTGCGCGGCTTTCTTCCAACCCGCTGCTGCGCGGCCTGGTGGGCGGCTATATCGAGGTCATTCGCAATACGCCCTTGGTGCTGCAATTGGTGTTTTGGCATGCGGTGCTGTTGCAGCTTCCCTCTGTGCGGCAGGCGCTGAATCCCTTGCCCGGCGTGTTCCTGTCCCAACGCGGTATGAAGATCCCTGGGCTCATGGCCGATACGGCCCTGTTGGTGTTTCTGCTGGCTGCCTTGATTGGGGCGATTGGCTGGTGGCTGCTGCTGCGACGTGAACGCGCACGCCAGATCGCAACCGGGGATCGGCGCGCGACGCTATTGCCTGGGCTGCTGATGCTATTCGGCTTTCCGGCGCTCGGGATGGCTCTGGGTTTCGTGCCGGTTGTGGAATGGCCGGAACTTGCCGGCTTCAATTTCGAAGGCGGGCTTGCGCTATCGCCGGAATTCTTCGCATTGCTGGTGGGCCTCGTGGTCTATACCTCGGCCTTTATTGCCGAGATTGTGCGTTCGGGCATTCAAAGCGTCCATAAGGGGCAATGGGAAGCAGCGCGCGCCTTGGGCCTGCCGCCGGGGCGCATCATGCGGCTTGTCATTCTGCCGCAGGCGCTGCGCGTCATCATCCCGCCGCTCACATCGCAATATCTGAACCTGACCAAGAATTCCTCGCTCGCCATCGTTATCGGCTATCCGGATCTGGTGAGTGTCGCCAATACCTCCATCAATCAGACCGGTCAGGCGATTGAGGTGATTTCGATTTTCATGGCGGTCTATCTGATCATCAGCCTGATCACCTCCGGCTTAATGAATTGGTATAACGCCAAAGTCGCCCTGTTGAAGGAGCGTTGATCCGATGCAGGTCGCACAAGCCGCGCCGCGCGGGCCGAGTTTCGCCGAAAGGGTGCAGGCTTTCATCAAGGCCTGCTTCGCCGGTCCACTTAATACGCTGCTCACGCTGGCTTGCCTGGCCGTGCTCTATTTCGCGGTGCCGCCTTTCTGGTCCTGGGCTGTCACGAACGCCACATGGAATGGCAATGCGCAGGCTTGTCGCGCTGCGGGCGGTGCCTGCTGGGCCTTTGTGCGGGAGAAATTCTGGTTCTCCATTTTCGGTCTTTATCCCTATGAGGAACGCTGGCGCCCCGCGACCATGATTGTGATCCTGGTGGCGATGGTGCTGCTTTCCACCATCAGGCGCTTCTGGGGCCGCTGGCTTTTGCTCGGCTGGGCCATTGCGGCGCCTGCCATGTGGTTGCTGATGCAGGGCGGCGTGTTTGGCTTGCCCTTCGTGCAGACACGGCAATGGGGTGGGCTCACCATCACCGGCATTATCGCGGTTTATGGGCTGGCGCTTGGTTATCCTCTTGCGATTCTGTTGCCGCTTGGCCGGCGCAGTGAATTGAAGCTGGTGCGCTGGTTCTCCACCGCCATCATTGAATGCGTGCGCGGCGTGCCGCTGATTTCGCTGCTGTTCATGGCGGCGATCATGCTGCCGCTTTTCATCCCGCAAGGGGTCACGATTGATCGGCTGATGCGCGTGTTGGTGGCCTATACGCTATTCACTGCCGCCTATATGGCCGAAGTGGTGCGCGGCGGGCTGCAAGCCATGCCGCGCGGGAAATATGAAGCGGCGGATGCGATCGGGCTGAGTTTCTGGCAGAAGATGCGGCTGATCATTTTGCCGCAGGCGCTGACCATCACCATTCCATCCCAGGTCAATACCTTCATCGGATTGTTCAAGGATACCACGCTGGTGGTGGTGATTGGCGTGTTTGATTTTTTCACCACGCTGCGCGCTGCACTTGGTGATCCGAATTGGCTCGGCTTTCCGACCGAGGCTTATTTGTTCGCGGCCTTTGTCTATTTCGTGCTGTGCTTTGCCATGAGCCGGTATTCGCAATCCTTGGAAAAAACCTTGCGGCCTGAGGCGCGCTAGAGCGTGTTGCGTTCACACGTGTTCACGCCACCCGCTCTGCCTCGTTGTTTTTTCGAGCATCTTCACACGTTCAGATTTTCCATCTGAACGCGATCTACTCTAAGCGTTTCGGGCGCGCGCTTTCTCCAGCGCCAGCAATACCCGTTCCGGCGTTGCCGGCAGATCAAGCGCGGTGAGGCCCGTTGCGTCACAGAGCGCATTCCAGACCGCGGTTGCCAGCATCAGCGGCGGTTCGCCGACACCCTTGGAGCGAAAAATTGTCTCTGCTCGTGCGGGTGCATTGGCGAGTAAGCGCAGCCTGAAATCCGGCGGCGCGTCGCGGCTGCCTGGGATTTTGTAGGTGGAAGGGCCGAGCGTGCGTTGCCGCCCTTCCTTGTCCCAATAAAGGCTCTCGGTTGTCAGCCAGCCAAGCCCTTGCACAAAGCCGCCTTCAATCTGGCCGCGATCAATCGCGGGATTCAGCGACCGCCCGCAATCCTGCACCAGATCAGCACGCAGCACGCGATGTTCGCCAGTGAGCGTATCCACCACCACTTCCACCACCGCAGCGCCATAGGAGAAGTAGAAGAACGGCTCCCCCCGCATGGATTTCGCATCCCAATGTATATCGGGCGTGCGATAAAACCCAGTGGCAGAAAGCGAAATACGTTGTACCCAGCAGCGATGCGCCAGATCGCCGAATTCCATGGCGCGATTATCGCCGGGTTTTGCCACGAAGACACGGCCCTCGCCAAAGCCAATCGCTTCCACCGGCTCTTCCCAAAGCCGCGCAGCCTCAGTGGCCATGCGTTCGCGGATCGCGCTTGCTGCCAGATGCGCGGCCCAGCCATTCAAATCGGAACCGGTGGAGGCAGCCGTGGGCGCGGTATTGGGTACCTCCGCCGTGCTGGTGGGTGTGATCCGAATGCGGCCAATCGGCACACCAAAGGCATCCGCCACCACCTGCGCGATTTTGATATTGAGCCCTTGGCCCATTTCCGTCCCGCCGTGATTGAGCCGGATGGACCCATCCGCATAAACATGCACCAAGGCGCCGGCCTGATTGAGGTGCATGAGGCCAAAGGAAATGCCGAAGGCAAGCACAAAACTTCCAAGCCCGCGGCGCAAAAACGGATGGGCTGCGTTGAAGGCCGCGATGTCGGCGCGCCGCGCGGCCCAGCCGGCATCTGCCATGGCTTCGGCATAGACGCGGCGGATCAAATCACCTTCCAGCGCCTGACCATAAGGCGCCTTGCTGCCATTCTCGCCACCCGCGAAATTGCGCGCGCGCACGGCTTCCAAATCCTGCCCCGTGGCGGCAGCGACATGGCGCAGCACATCTTCCATCAGCACCACGCCTTGCGGGCCACCAAATCCGCGAAACGCCGTGTGGCTGACAGTATTGGTGCGCAGCGCCAGTGCACGCAGCTTCACCGCCGGCACATCATAGCAATTCAACGCATGGGTCAGCGCGCGAAACACCACGCCGCCGGTCAGATCAAGACTATGCCCGCCATCGGCGGCGAGCATCGCCTCCAGCCCCGTGATGCGCCCTGTCGCGTCAAAACCCGCGCGCCAACGATACAGGAAGGGATGGCGCTTGCCGGTGGCGGCCATATCCGCCTTGCGCGACAGCCGCAGTTTTACCGGCCGCCCCGTGATGCGTGCCGCAAGGGCAGCCGCCGCCGCGACCCAGGACGCATTGCTTTCCTTGCCGCCAAAACCGCCGCCCATGCGCCGACAACGCACGGTGATGCGGTTGAAATCGCAACCGAGCACGCGGGCTGCGATATGCTGTACCTCGGTCGGGTGCTGGGTGGAGGAGGTGATGGCGATATCGCCATCCTCACCTGGCAGGGCGATCGCGATCTGGCCTTCCAGATAAAAATGTTCCTGCCCGCCGGCGCGAAATTCGCCCGATGCCTGCATGGGCGCGGCGGCAATGGCACCCGACGCATCACCCACCGCGATTTCCTGCGGCGGCAGCAAATAGGCTCCCGCGGCCAAAGCATCCTCTATTGAAAGAATGGCCGGCAGCGCTTCGATGTCGGGTTTCAGCGCCGAAAGTGCCGCCAGCGCCGCATCGCGTGTTGCACCCACCACCAGCGCAATGGGCTGGCCGTGATGGCGAAGCTCGCCATCGGCAAAAAGCGGTTCCACTTCGCGGCCAGAGGGCGAGATATCATTCGCCCCCGGCACCTCCTGCGCCGTCAGCACTGCGACAACGCCTGGCATGGCGCGCGCCGCCGCAATATCCAAAGCCCCAAGCCGCCCATGCGCGACGGGTGAGAGCAATAACGCGCCATGCAACATGCCCGGCGCTTCGGGCACATCATCCGCGAAGGGCGCGCGGCCCGTCACATGGCCGAGCGCGGAATCATGCGCCAATGCCGCGCCTTGAGCCAAGGGCGCATTCATGGCGCGATGAACCGCGGCGCATGCGGCGTGGGCAGGGCCATGATTTCCGCTGCTGCCTCCGGCCGCGCGGCGCGCCAATAAAGCCTAAGCATGAGATTGCGCGCGGCGATGCGGCGATATTCGGCTGTGCCGCGCAAATCATCCATGGGCGTGATGGCGCGCGCCAAAGCCTCACCGGCCGCGCGCGCTTGCGCTTCGGTGAAGGGCGCGCCTTGCAGCACTGCTTCGGCTTCAGGTGCGCGCGCTGCCATTGGTCCGCAGCCGCCATGGGCGATGCGGGCGCGGGTGATCACATCGCCATCACGTTCCAGCAGCACGGAAAGGCCAATGGCGCTGATATCCTGATCATGGCGGCGGGAGAGTTTCTCGGCGGCGAAAATCGCGCCCGGCGCAGGCCGGGGGATAGAAACGCGCACAATCACCTCATCGCCGCCCAGCGCATTGCGCCGATAGCCGAGCAGGAAATCCTCAACCGCCAGATCGCGCACGCCATCAGGCCCCGCGAGCGTCACCCGCGCGCCAAGCGCCAGCAGGGGCGGCAGCG
>Ga0172376_10003082_pt1 | contig 19979 bp, 15 predicted proteins | sample Lak35m_FD_121114 | JGI IMG/M metagenome (GOLD analysis project Ga0172376, IMG submission 121114) | Freshwater microbial communities from Kabuno Bay, South-Kivu, Congo - kab_092012_35m | ecosystem: Environmental > Aquatic > Freshwater > Lake | place: Democratic Republic of the Congo: South-Kivu... | reverse complement strand
CGAAGCGGAGGAACCGCGCACCGGGAAGAGGACCCACACGAATTCGTCCTACTTCCTGATGGTGGCGCTGGACGACCAGGGAAGACCGGTCGAGGTCCCGCGGCTCATCCTCGAGACGGACGAAGACCGCCGCAGGAATGATGAGGCGAAGCAGCGGGCGATCGTCCGCCGGGAGCGGAAGAAAAAATAGGACCGGTGCAAGGATGACGGAAGGCGGAGGGAAACGCCCCGGATCGCGCGCGCTGCTGGGGGTCGCGCTCTTCGCGGGGACCCTCGTGTCGATGTGCGGGGGGGGGCTTCTCGCGGATTTCGCGCTGGACCTGCTCGGCGTCGCATCGCCGCCGGTCCGGATCGTGGTGAAGGTGATCGCGATGGCGGCCGCGCTGCCCGCCGGGTTCTATCTCGTCGAACGCGCCTTCCTCGCGCGGTCCCGTGCCGGCGTTACTTCTCCGAAAACACCTGAGCCTTGACGCGGGTCATCACCATCTCGAACACCTCGCCCGCATAGGCGTGGATATTGCGGCGCATCTCGATCAGGTACCGCTCGATCTCAGGCCACTCTTTCCGGATCTCCGCTCTCTGCGCGGCATAGGCCGCGTCGTACTCCTCCCGCATCTTCTCCTGCATCCGCAGCCGCTTCGGCCGGTCGTCCGGATACGCCTTTTTCGGAAGGAATTCGTGGATCGGCTCGAAGATGCGGACGTCCGTCTCTTCCAGGTGGAACAGCTCGATGTTGTCGATCATTACCACTTCCTTCTTCGGCGTTGCGACGTAGTGCCCGTACCGCAGCGCCGTTCCGATGCAGTCCCCCAAGGCGTCCTGCCGGGCCGCGCCCGCCACCCACCACCCGCCGTCGCGTTGGATCCGGGCGAGGGTCACGGAATCGTCGTGGTAGATGTTGGTCCCCTCCTCCTTCGGCTTGAGGAGCACCTCCTCGCCCTGCGGCGTCACGTGGTAGACGGTCGGGAGGGCGGGTAGCCCCACCAGCTTCGGCAGGCCGCTGTAGATGTATTCGCCGATGCACCCGAAGCGTGAAAGATAGAGATCGCACTCTTTCCCGTCCGGCATCCGGACCGTAAAGAGCGTGTCCTTGTGGACCTTCTCGATCAGCAGCACCTCGGTGACCTCGAAGTCGCGGTGCGGCTTCCCCGTCATTTCGTGGAGCAGCGCCAGGATCGCTTTTTTCAGCCCGGTCGCCTTGAACTTGGAGGAGAAGATCTTCACTCGCGCCTCGGCCGGCATCATCCGGATCGCGCCGCGCACCCAGTTGACGTAGGAGTGGGCGATGCTGATCGGGAGCATGTCGGTGCTCGTCGGATCGAGGAGTTCGTCGAGCTTCGCTTCCCAGAGCGGGATGTGCATCCCGAGAAACTCCTGCGGGTTCTCGACCCCGAGGATCTTCAGGATTTTCTCCCTGTCCCCGGTCTTCCTCTCGGCGGCGGGCGTCTGGAAATACCGGTTCAGGGCGCGCTCGTACCTCTGCAGAGCGGTGTGGGAAGAAGCCATCTTTGCCCTCCCGGCCGATGGAGTGGAAACATCTTGATCTTATCACCGGCGGCGATTTTTGTTAGCGGGACCCCTTTGCCAGCTCCTCAAGGATCGCCGCCAGCGGTCCATGCCCCCCGAAGAGTACGAGCTTGTCTCCCGCATCGATCCTCTCCTCCGGGGACGGCTGCACGATCGCGCGGTCCTCCCGCAGAACGGCGAGGAGGACGATCCCGGCGCCGTTCCCGGCCGGAAGATCCCCCAACGGTCGTCCCGCCCACGTCGAATCGGGGGAAACGTAGAAAACCTCGATCACCTTCTGCCGCAGGAACAGTTCGAACTCGGACAGCATCCCCTCGTCCCTGGAAGCGACGCGCTCCCGAAGGATCCGGTACGTCCCGCTGCGGATCAGCGCTTCCTGCTGCGTGACGACATGGTCCGGGACATGATACTCGCGCAAGACCCGGGAGAAGATCTCGACCGACGTCTCGAACTCCTCGGGGATGACCGCGTTCGCCCCCAGAGCGATCAGGTCGTCCACGTCCGCCACATACCGGGTCCGCACGAGGATGCCCAACCGCGGGTTGGCCCGCCGGGCCACCGCAACGGCGCGCCGGGTCGCCATCGGGTCGGAGATCGCCAGCACCAGCATCCGGGCGCGGCCCACCCCGACGCGGTCGAGGATCTCCGGGTTGTTCACATCGCCGTAGAAGATCGGCTCCCCCGCCTCCCGCCCTTCCCGGACCAACGCGTCGTTCAGGTCCACGACGACATAGGGAACGTGCGTCGAGCGCAGCACGCGGGCGAGGTTCTTCCCGTTCATGCCGTATCCGGAGACGATCACGTGGTTCTCGACCCGCATGGCGCCGGCGGATTCTTCTCCGGGATCCTCCGGCTCGGGCCCCCGGATCATGTGGCGGACGAAGGACCTCCCGGCCCATGGCGCCGCCCGCATCAGGAACGGCGTGGCCACCATCGTCAAGATGGCGGTAGCGAGGAGGTACTGGTACGTTTCGGCACCCACCAGGCCGTCGCGGGATCCCTCGGACATCAGGAGGAACGAAAACTCCCCGACCTGCGACAATCCGATCGCACCGATCACCGAAACGCGCCACGGATACTTCAGGGTCCGGATCGCCGCGCCCGCGCAGATCGTCTTCGACACCACGACCCCGAGCGAGACGAGAAGAATCATCGGGAGATGACGCGCGAGAAACGGGAGATCGAGCAACATCCCGACGGAGATGAAGAAGACGCCGTTGAAGACGTCCCGGAAGGGAAAGATCTGGGCGGCGATCTCATGGACATACACCGATTCGGAGATCACCAGTCCGGCAAGGAACGCCCCCATCGCCAGGGAGAGTCCCCACCACCGGGCGATCCACGCTGTCCCGAGGATGAGGCACAACACCGTCATCGCGAGGATCTCCCGGCTGTTCAGGCGAACCACTTCCTTCAACAAGAGCGGGATGACGAATCGCGACGCCAGAAGAATGACCGCCACCCCCACGCCCGCCTTTGCAAGCGTGAACGCCACGGTAGAGAACTGGGCCGTCTCCCATTGTCGGAACGAGGGAATGAGCAGCATCATCGGAATCACGGCCATGTCCTGGAACAGGAGGATGCCGATGGAGATCTTCCCGTGGCCGCTGTCGAGCTGCATCCGGTCGGCGTACTCCTTCAGCACGATCGCGGTGCTCGAAAGGGAAAGGACGAACCCGATGAAGATCGCTTCCGCGAGGGAAAATCCCGCGAGGGAGAGGACGGCCACGGTGAGCAGGATCGTCGCCGAGAGCTGGACCCCGCCGCCCTGGAGGATACGACGGCGCATCTTCCCGAGATTCGCGAGGGAGATCTCGATCCCGACGGTGAACAGCAGGAGAGCGACGCCGATCTCGGCGAGCGCATCCACCATCCCGGACTCTGCCACCAGCCCCGCCCCGGTCGGACCGAGGATGGCGCCGGCAACCAGGAACGCCGCCACGACGGACAGGTGAAGCCGCCCGAACAGGAGCGCCACCGCCGTGGCGATCGCCAGAACGATGGACAGGTCGCGCAGGACCAGGGGCAGGTCGGTCAACGGATCTCCCGGAGGTGGGTTGCCTGATGCAGCCCCAGTCTACCAGTCCGGGGGATGGGAAGTGAACCGCCCCTTCAGGGAGCGGGATGAATTTCCTTGAAGTTCCCCCGAAGAAATTCCGAAAAGAGAATTCAGAAAGACGGCAACGCCTGCCTCCCCTCCCAGGGGAGGCAACGGCCCGCGCGCCCCTCCAAAGGTACGCGGGCGACATGAACGGTCCCCCGAGGCTCCCGCCTGCGCCCCGGGGGACCCGCTTTTCCGGTCCACCCCCGTCAGAACGCTCCCGCCTCCGCCAGCCGCCGGTACTCCTCTTCCGACATTCCGAGGATTCCGAGGTACACGTCCCGGTTGTCCGACCCCGGGGGCCGGCACCCCGACTTCCACCGCGCCGGGGTCCCGCTCATCTTCCAGGGCGGGGCGGCAAGCAACAGCTCTCCGTAAACGGGGACCCGGGGGCGCAGAAAACATCCCCTCTCCCGCCAGTTCTCCTCCGCGAGAGTCTCGAGAGGACGGTTCACCCGCCCGGTGACGACCGCGGCGGCGGGACCGCCCCGCTTCGAGGTGTACTCCTCGACCGCCACGAGGATCTCATCGGCGGTTAGATCCCCGGACCATTTCTCGATGATCTCAAGAAGCTCCCGTTCGTTCCCGAGGGCGACGCGGTTCTTCGGCGTGGAGAACCTCGGGTCGCGGGAAAGTTCCGGACGGCCGATGATGTGCATCAGCGAATCGAACGCCTCGTCGTTGTAGGCGGCGATGAAGGTGTAGCCGTCCCGGCAGCGGATGTAGGTGTACGGGAAGACGGCAGGGTCGAAGTTTCCGACCCGCTCGCGCGCCTTCCCTCCCGTGTGCATCCAGGTGATGTTGTAATCCGCGAACATCATCAGCGACTCGGCTCCCGAGAGGTCGACGGCCTGGCCGATCCCGGTCTCCGCCCGGAAATGAAGCGCCGCGAGAACCCCGTACGCCCCCCATAGCCCCTGGACGAACGCCCCGTGCCAGTTGCCGAGGCGGGTCGGGGCCTGGTGCGGCAGCGGCGGGCCGTCTTTCCCTTCCGGCTCTCCGACAATGTACGGAGCCCCGGAGAGCGCTTGGCAGAGAATGTCGCTGTCCCGGACGGGGCGGGCGGCGTCGGGGCCGAACGCGCCGTAGGTGGAGAGAGAAAGATAGACGATTCCCGGGCGTTCTTCCCGCAGGGAGGGGTAACCGCACTCCATCGCCTCCATTCGCTCCGGCGACTCCGTGGTGATGATCACATCCGCGGAAAGGGCGAGGCGCCGGAAGAGACCCCGCCCGTCAGAGTGGTCGGCGTCAAGGGTGACGAAGCGGCGGTTTCGCGCCTCGGAGAGGAAGGGGAGCCCCGTCCCGGCCACCTGGATCTCCTCGGGCGCCACGAGGCGGAGCGGGTCGCCCGCGGGAGGCTCCACCTTGATCGTCTCGGCGCCGAACTCCGCCAGGATCGAGGCGGCCACCATCCCCCCGAAGTGGCCAGGGCAGAATTCGAGGACCCGGACCCCTTCAAGCGCCTCGGGCTTCCCCGCCGCGGCCGAAGGTTCCGTCGCCTCCCGAACCCACCCCGCGAAGCCGCTCATGGCGCGCTTCCCTTCGGAGGCCGGGCACCCGGGAGGTCGGCCCACTTTCCGATCACCTTTTTCAGGGCGAGCGCCTCCATCTCCCCGGCGGTCATCCCCAGCAGATCCCCGAAGACCCGCTCGTTGTGCCACCCCACCGGTTTCGCGCTCCACTTCACCCTTCCCGGGCTCTCCGAGAGCTTCGGCGCCGGACCGTACTCGTCCACGCAGCCGTAGAGGGGATCGTCCACCGAACAGACCGTTCCGCGGGCCCGCAGGTGCGGGTCCTGGTAATGCTCTTTCCCTCCGCGCACCGGCGCCGCCGAGAACCCGGCATCCTCCGCGACGCGCACGACTTCGTCGACCCTCCGGGTGGCGCAAAACGCCCCCACGAGCTTCGGCGTGGCGATCCGGATCTCCTCCGGATCGGTCGCCCCGACGGCGTGCGCGAGCGGGATCAACTCGTCCTCGTCCCGAACGGAGACCGCGACGAACCCGTCGCGGCAACGGTAGATCCCCGAAGGAGGGTACGAGGGGTCGACGTTTCCGTGCCGCGCACGGTCCTTCCCCGTCAATCCGGCGTACGGCCACGTCCAGTCCAGCGTGCGGATCATCGCCTCGGCCTGGGAAAGGTCGATCATCTGACCTTCCCCGGTCTTCCGGCGCGCGGCGAGGGCCGCGAGGATCGCGGTGGCGGACATCAACGCCGCGGTGTAGTCCCCGACCCAGAACCCCGCCTTCATCGGCGGCTGGTCCGGGAACCCCGTGACGGCGGAGAAACCGGAAACGGCCTGGGCGGTGGCGTCGTACGATGCCCGCCCCGCCGAGTACGGCCCCCATTGTCCGAACCCCGAGTTGGCGGCGTAGACGATCCCGGGATTTCGTTCCCGAAGCTGGAGATACCCGACGCCCCACGCGTCCATCGTGCCGGCGCGGAGGTTCTCGACAACGACGTCGGACCGTTCCGCGAGCCGCAGGAAGAGCTCTTTCCCCTCGGCCGGGTGCAGGTCGAGCCCCACGTGGAGCTTGTTCCGGTTCAGGGAGAGGAAGGCCGGCGACACCTCCTTCCAGAAGAACCCCTCGGGGGCGACGTACCGCATCAGGTCGCCGCGGGGCGGCATCTCGACCTTGATCACCTCGGCACCGAAGAGTCCGAGGTAGTCCGCGGTGGCCGGCCCGAAGATCCGCGTCGCCACCTCGAGGACGCGCACCCCGTCGAGCGCCTCGGGTTTGCCGGGGATCGCCGCGGGATCGAAGGCCCGCCCGGCGAAGACTCGGAAGGGCCCGGGGTCAGACGGCAAGGTACTTCTCCTTGATCTCGTCGTTGGCCAGGAGCTCCTTCATCGTCCCCTCGAACTTCACCGATCCCTTGTCGATCACGAAGGCGCGGTCCGAGACCTTGGCGCAGAAGTGCAGGTTCTGCTCGGCGAGGACGACCGTCACCCCCTCCTTGCGGATCTGGAGAATCATCTCGGCCAGCAGGGATACGACCAGCGGCGCCAGCCCTTCCGACGGTTCGTCGAGCAGGAGCACCTCGGGGTTCGTCATCAGCGTGCGTGCGATCGTCAGCATCTGTTGCTCGCCGCCGGACAGCTGGCTCCCGAGGTTCTTCGACCGCTCCTGCAGGCGGGGGAAGAGGGCGTAGATCCGGTCGACCGTCCAGGGCAAGGCGACTTCCATCTCCCTCCTGGCGGCAACCTCCAGGTTGTCCCGGACCGTCAGGTCCGGAAAGCAGCGCCGGTCCTCGGGGACGAAACCGACCCCCTTCCGACAGATCCGGAAAGCGCGCATCCCGGAGATCCGCTCCCCCTTGAAGATCACCTCGCCCGCCTGCGGCGGGGTGAGCCCGATGATCGATCGGAACGTAGTGCTCTTCCCCGCGCCGTTGCGGCCGATAAGGCTCACTACCTCGCCCTTTTCGATGGAGAGCGAGACGTCGAACAGGATGTGGCTCCGCCCGTAATAGGTGTTGATCGCGTTCAGGTCGAGAAACGCCATGGGTCAGCTCTCCGTGATTTCCTCCCCGAGGTACGCCTTGCGCACTTCGGGGTTCGCCTTGATCTCCGCCGGGGTGCCGTCGGCGATGACGGCCCCCTGCTGGAGGACCATGATCTTCTCCGAGATCGCGAAGACGATGTCCATGTCGTGCTCGGTGAAGACGAGGGTCAGGCCCTGCTCCAGGGAAATCTTCTGCAATAAGGCGACGGTTTCCCGGCTCTCGAACCGGGACATCCCGGCGGTGGGCTCATCGAGCATCAGCAGCTTCGGCCGGGACGCGAGGGAGATGGCGATCTCGAGCCGCTTCTGGTCCCCGTGGGAGAGGACCGAGGCCGAGGAGTCGTGTTTCTCCGCCAGCCCCACCTGGTCGAGGAGGGCCAGCACTTCCTCGCCGACCCGCGTGAATTTTCGCGCCAGCGAGAGGGGGTTGCTTCCAGAACGGTGATGGGAAAAAAGGGCCACCTGGACGTTCTCGAAGACCGACATCCGCGGGAAGATGTTGGTGATCTGGAAGGAGCGGCCGATCCCTTTCCGGATGATCCGGTGGGGGGGCATCCCGGTGATCGGTTCCCCTTCGAACAGGATGTCGCCGGAGTCGGGCTTGAGCAGCCCCGTCATGACGTTGAAAAACGTCGACTTGCCCGCCCCGTTCGGCCCGATGACGGCTCGGATCTCGCTCTTCTCCACGGAGAGGGAGACGTTCTGGAGCGCCCGCAGGCCCCCGAACGACTTTACGACGTTGCGGACTTCGAGAAGGACCATTTGCGGATACACCTGAGCTTTCCGAGGGTTTGACGCGCCTTTTCGTTCACAAACCCGACCACACCGCCCGGGAGGAGCAGCACCAGCGTCAGCAGGACCAGGCCGAGCACCAACGCCCATTTTTCGGTCCAAGCGACCAGGTACGAGTTGAGGATGACGTAGACGACCGCCCCGACCGCGGGGCCCGCGAAGGTATAGATCCCGCCGATGATCGTCATGAACACCGGCTCGGAGGATTTGCTCCAGTGGATGATCTCGGGAGAGATCGCCTTCTCCATCATGGCGAAGAGCCCGCCGGCCAGCCCCGTGAACGCCCCCGCTACGACGAACGCCGTCCACCGGTACACGTGGATGTTCACTCCGAGGAAAGAGGCCCGTTGGCTGTTCTCCCGGATCGCCTTGAGCGTCGCGCCGAAGGGCGAGGAGCGGACCCGGCGGAGCAGCTCGGCGGAGATCCCCACGACCGTGAACACGAAGTAGTACATCGCCTGCGTGGAGCCGAGATCGAGCGTGCCCAGGCCGCCCAGCGGAATCGGCTCGACGGGGATCCCCTGGATCCCGTTGTCCCCTCCGGTCAGGCCGTACCATTTGTAGACGACCGTGAAAATGAGCTGGCCGAACGCCAGGGTGAGCATGGCGAAGTGCACCCCCGACAGTCGAACGCAGAAAAACCCGATGACGCCCGCCGCCACAGCCGCCACGGCCGGCGCGAGGGCAAGGGCAGACAGCGTTCCGAACCCGCCCTTGGCGAGGAGGAGCCCCACCGTGTAGGCGCCGATCCCGAAGAAGGCGGCCTGGCCGAACGAGAGCAGCCCCGTCGTTCCCAGGAGAAGATTGAAGGCGATCGCCATCAGGGACGCGATGAAGATCTGCGTCAGCAAGTACTGGTAGAACCGGCCGGCGAACAGGGGGACCAGGAGCAGCAGGAGGAGCGGCGCCCACCGTACGAGCGGGTGGACGGAGAAGTGGACCGGCGAGATCTCCTGCGCCTCCATCGCGAGGTTCTTCTCCGATAGCGCCTTCACCTTGAGCGGACGCCCGAAGAGCCCCCACGGCCGGGCCACAAGCACGGCCACCATCAGCAGGTAGATGAGGGACATCTCGAATTCGGGGAACACGATGATCCCGATCGTCTCCAGGGAACCGATGAGGATCGACCCGATCAGGGCGCCCCAAAGGTTCCCGAGACCCCCGATCACCACCACGACGAACGACTCGATGATGACCTCGGTCCCCACCCCAGGGAACACGGTCCGCGCCGGTCCCGCCAGCGCGCCGCCCAACCCCGCCAGGACCGCGCCGAATGCGAAGACCAGCGTGAACAGGGCCGACATGTTGATCCCGAGGGCGTCCGCCATCTCCCGGTCGGAGGAGGTCGCCCGGACCACTTTCCCCGATTTCGTCTTGTAGAGCAGATACCAGAGGATCAGCGCCACGGCGGGCGCCAGGACAACGACGAGAAGGGTGTACACCGGGACGGTCCCGCCGAGGATCGTGACCGAGCCGGACAGCATCTCGGGCTTGGGGATCGACTTGAACTCCGGGCCGAAGATGATCTTGGCCAGGTCGTCGATGATGAGCACCAGCGCGTACGTCAGCAGAAGCTGGTAGATCTCTTCCTGCCTGTAGATGCGGCGCAGCAGGCCCGTCTCGATCACGGCGGCGAGCAGCGCGACCCCCAGGGGCGCCACCAGGATCGCCACCAGGAACCCGGCCGGGCCGGTCAGGTGCAGCGTCAGGGCGTAGACGAAGTACGCCCCGAGCATGTAGAGCGCGCCGTGGGCGAAGTTGAGGATGTTCAGCACGCCGAAGATCAGCGTGAGCCCGGAGGAGATGAGGAAAAGGAACGCCGCCTGGCGGAGGGCGCTCAGCACCTGTACGGTCAAGAAGGAGAGATCCATGGACTCCGCCGGTCAGGTTGGTTGTGGGGGCCTGTCGGTACGGCAGGCCCCCTTTGGCTTCCGCTGTCTGCTGTTACTTGTTCCCTGCCTGCGCCTTCTTCCACTCCGCGATCGAGTAGAGCACCTTGTCCGCATGGAACACTTCGGTCTTCCCGACGATGGCGAACGGGTACGCCTTGTCGAACACGGTTTCCCCGACCATGAAGTCGCTGGAGAGCTGGTGGTCTTCCTTCCGCAGCGTCGCCTTTCCGCGCGGGGCGTCGATCGTCAGCCCTTCGAGGGCCGCGATCACCTTGTCGGTGTCGAGCGAACCGGCCTTCTTGATCGCCGCGGCGAGGAAGTACACGCCGTCATACCCCTCGGCCGCCCATGCGCTGGGATAGTCCTTGTAGTCGGCCAGGTACGCTTTCACGAACTCCTGGTTTCTTTTGCTGTTCGGCCAGTGGAAGTAGTACCGCTGGTCGACGATCATCCCGGTGGGCATATCCTTGCCGAGCGCCTTGGCGACGGTGATGTCCCCGCCGGTGGGGATGATCCATTTCATCTTGTCGAACACCCCGTACGGCTTCGCCTGCTTGATGAAGGCGACCAGGTCGCCGCCCCAGAGGGAGCAGAACACGGCGTCGGGCTTCGCCTGGAGGATGGCGTTGATGTAGGAAGTGTAGTCCGGGATGAAAAGCTTCGGCCACTGCTCGCCGACGAACTGCGCCTTCGGGTTCGCCTCCTTCGTCTTCGCCTTGAAGAGGTCCCACATCGTCCGGCCGTACTCGTAGTCCGGACCGATGTTGTAGAACTTGGCGAGTTTCGGGTACTTCTTCGCGGAATACAGCGCGAGGGAGTTCGCTTCCTGCGAGTTGCACGTCCCCGAGCGGAACGAGTACCGGTTCCACTTCTCCTTGGTCAGGGTGTCGGTGGAGCCGACGGTGTCCATGAAGATCACCTTTTCCTGCTTGGCGACCTCGGCGACCGCGAGGGACCCTCCCGAGCTCACCACGCCGAACAGGAAGTTCACCTTGTCCTTCTGAACGTACCGCTTGGACAGGGAGACGAGCTCCTGGACGTTCGCCTTCGAGTCGGCCATCAGCAGCTCGAACTTCTTTCCGAGGACGCCGCCCTTCGCGTTGATCTCCTTGACCGCGAGCTCCGCGCCCTGCTTGCAGGTGATTCCGAGGTCCGAGGCGCGGCCCGATAGCGGGAGCATCCCCCCCAGCTTGATCGTGTCCGCCGCCGATGCCGCGGTCGCCAACGCCAACAGTGCCGCTACAGCGATTGCCGTCTTCTTCATTCCGTTCCCCCTTTTGATTTGTTGGTACGAACCGCTTCCCTCCCCGGGCGGGGGGGGACGATGATCGCCTCGCCGTCGATCACCAGAACCTTCTCCTGGTTGAAGCATTGCGTTTTCATGCGAAGCCGTTTTTCGGAGATGACCTCCACGATCTCCACGCGCGCCGTGATCTCGTCGCCCGGGAAGACGGGCGCCTTGAATTCGAGGGTCTGGGACAGGTAGAGACACCCCGGCCCCGGTAGTTTCATCCCGATCGCCGCCGAGATCGTCCCGGCCGTGAGGAGACCGTGCGCGATCCGCTCCTTGAAGCGGGTCTTCGCCGCGAACCCCTTGTCCACGTGGATCGGGTTCCGGTCTCCCGAGATCCCCGCGAACAGGAAGACGTCCTCCTCGGAGAAAACCTTCGTGAACGCTGCCGAGTCTCCCACGCTGTACATCCGCCGCTCCTCTTACTGCATTCCGATTTCTTTGAAAAAGCCTTTGATTTTCTCCTGCAGGACATTCGGGGCCTGGAAAACGGCGTAATGGGCCAGGGGACTTTCAAAGCCTTCCAGTTTTGCGCCGGGGATCTTTTTGGCGGCTTCCTCGGCCAAGACGTATCGGAGCCACTGGTCGTTCTTGACGTGGATGATCAACGTCTTGGCCTTGACCCCCGGGAGCTGATTCCGGATGTCGAATGGATCGCCCGCCAGGTTGCGGTACAGGAGGTCGTTCACATCGTAATCTTTTCCCTGGCTGATCAGGTTGGCCCCTTGGTCTCCCTTCGGTTCCCAGACAAAGATCTCTTTTTTTACCGCATTCATCCCTTGTTGGATTCGCAGGTCAAAGGTCAGTCCGGTTTGCTTCAAGATGGACCAGCCGAACATCATCCCCTGGTTCGGATGCTTCTCCTTGGGAAGGTGGTAGTAGTTCCCTTTGGTCTCCCGCCAGACCGGGTCGCTCTGCATCCCGGAGGTCATCAACGTGAACAGCCAGGTGGACACCGGGTCGCTGTAAACGATCCCGCCGATCGGAAGGATGGCCTCCACGTAGTCCGGGTGTAAAACCGCCCAAACGTAGCTCTGGATGGCCCCCATGGAGACGCCGGTGGCCAGCTTGATTTTGCCAACATTCAGGTGGTCCTTCAGTAACCGGTAATTGGCCTGGACATAATCCTGGTAGTTGTATTTCGGAAATTTCATGCCCATGCCGTCGCTGGGCTTGCTGGTCCCCCATAACCCGAGGGCGTCCAGAAAAACCACGTAATACTTGTCGGTGTCGATCAGCTTTCCCGGGCCGACGACCGCCCCTTTGGAGAAGCCGTTCCCCTTTTGGCCTTCGTACCAGAAGTCATACATCGAAGTGGCATCGCCGGAGTAATACGAGCTGATGATTACGGCATTGACGATCTTCCCCTGGGCATCCTTCTTCGGTGTGCCCACCGCGATATACGCCGTTTGGAGCGGTGCGCCTCCCAACGATTCCAGGGTAACCCCTCCCGCACCGCCGAATTCGTAGGAGGACTCTTTCCCGGGTTCGTAGGTTCCCCCGATTCTGAAATTCGGGATCGAATAATATTTTTTCAGGGAATTCAGGGCCTCGACACCGGAAGATCTGGTAAGGGGAGCGGCCTGGGCGGAAAGAGCGACGACCAGGATCAAGGAAAGGAGCAGGGAGACAAAGAAGGTCTTTCGGGCATTCATCAATGGATCCTCCTTTGCAAATTGATTTAGATTACGAAACTATGTTTTGCAATAGCGGTGCCAAGAGGAATCAGGAGGAGCATGCCGGATGTTGGAATATAACTGATCGAATAACAAAGAACTTTCTGCACGGGGATAACGAACCCCGTTTGGAACCGTAGTGTACCTACATGGGTACTAATCGCTCCAAAAATAGGAAGCTGTCCGGATTTTCATTGTCGGGTTGAAGACCTACGCGGGAATGTACCTGAATCGCTACGTGTACCTTAAATGTTACTTTTTCGGTCCATGTGGACTTGCGATTCCGTACCGCTTTATCTTCTCGTGCAGCTTGACGCGGTGGATCCGCAGAAGCTCCGCCGCCCTCGTCCTGTTCCCCCCGACCGCGGCAAGGGCCGACAGGATGGCCGACCGCTCCGCTTCGGCTTTCACGGAGGCGAGCGACCCGGGTCCTTTCGGCGGGCTTTCCTCCCTTCCGGCGTCCGCCGCCCCCGAGATCGCCCCCTCGCGGACGCCGGGAGAGTGCCGCAGCAGACGGGCGGGGAAATGTTCCGGCCGCAGCACCTCGCGGGGCGACATCGCCACCGCCCGCTCGAGCCCGTTCTGCAGTTCGCGGACATTCCCGGGCCAGGGATACGCGCGGAGAATCTCGAGGAGCTCGCCGGAAAGCCGCCGCTTCGGCTCACCGGTGTCGGCGGAGAGCCGGGCGAGGAACGCCTCGGCGATCGCACCCAGGTCCTCCGGATGCTCCCTCAGCGGCGGAATGCGGACCGGGATGACGTTGACGCGGTAATACAGGTCGGCGCGGAACGTTCCCTGACCCACCATCTCCTCGAGGTTCCGGGCGGTGGCCGCGATCAGGCGCAGGTCGAGCCGGCGGGAACCGGTTCCCCCCACGCGTTCGACCTCCTTTTCCTGGAGGACCCGCAGAAGCTTCGCCTGCATCGGCATCGGCATGTCGCCGAGCTCGTCGAGGAAGAAGGTCCCGCCCGCGGCCAGCTCGAACTTGCCGGGCTTGCCCCCTCTGCGCGCGCCGGTGAACGCTCCCTCCTCGTAGCCGAACAGCTCCGACTCGAGCAGCTCCGCTGGGACGGCGGCGCAGTTGAGCTTGATGAACGGCCCCGCGCGCCGCGGGCCCGCGGCGTGGATGGCGTGGGCGAACAGCTCCTTCCCCGTCCCGGTCTCACCGCGCAGGAGAACCGTCGATTCGGTCCGGGAGGCCCGCTCCGCCTCCTCCTTCGCCGCCATGATCGCGGCGCCGGCGCCGACGATGCTTCCGAAGGTGTACCGCGCGCCCCGCAGGTGCGTGAGCTCCTCCTCGTAATATTTCACCTTGGACTCGAGGAGGTTCATCTTCGAAGCCAGCTCCCGGAGCTGCTCCACGGTCTTGAACACCACCCGACCGTACGCCCCGATAACACGGTCGCCGTCCTTGAGCGGGATCCGGTTGACGATAAGAGCGCGCCCCCGGATCGTCTGCCGTTCCCCGATCTCCGCCACGCCGGTCTTCGCCACGACGTGCATCCTCGTGTTCTCGATCACCGCGGTCACGCGCTTCCCGACGGCGTCGGCGACCGTGGTCCCGTTGAACTCCGCGTACTCCTCGCTGATCATCGTGACGATCCCGCCGGCGTCCACGACCACCATCCACTCCCCGGCGCCGGCAAGGACCTCCTCGAGGGTCCGGACAAGGGCGCGCGTGGAATCGAGTTCCCGCGACATCTTCTCCATCTCGGTCACGTCCTGGAAGACGGACACGGCGCCGGCCAGCTCCCCGTCCCGGAACATCGGGGCCCGGTTCGCGATGACGGTCCGGGCGCCGACCGGCTGGGGACGTCCCGTCTCCGCCTCCCCCGTCCGCAGGACGTTCACCAGTCCCGAATTCGGGACGATGGAGAGGAGGCTCTCCCCGAGGGCCTTTCCCTTCTCCACGCCGAGGAGGCGCGCGGCGGCGGCGTTGAAGACGGTGATCGTCCCCTCCCGGTCGATCGCGATCACACCGTTCGCCATCGAATCGATGACCCTCCCAAGGATCCCTTCGACGTCTCCCTGCAAGCATTCCTCCCCGTTCGCCTTGTCGCTCCATTTTACGACGATCCCGGATTGCGCGCCCCGGCTATAATGGCGGGTAGCATTTGCGGGAGGGATGAGGATGCGGACGCGCGGGGAGGACGAAGTACGGGCGTTCTTCGAGTCCGCCGGTGTCTCGAAAGAGATCCACCGCTTCGACGATTCGACGCACAACTCGGAGCTCGCCGCCCGGTCGCTCGGCGTGCAGGTGGGCCAGGTCGCAAAGACGATCCTGCTGCTGTCAGGGGACACGCCGATCGTCGTCGTGATCTCCGGGGATCGCCGGGTGGACACGAAGAAGGTCCGCGCGCTGGGGTACGGGAAGAGGGTGCGGCTCGCGGGACCGGAAGACGTCGTATCGCGGACGGGGTTCGCGGTGGGTGCCGTTTCCCCCGTGGCGCTGCCCGCCGGGGTGTCGATCTACCTCGACCGCTCCCTGCGCCGGTTCGAGGCGATCTACCCTGCCGCGGGGGAGACGAACAACATGTTCGCTACCACCCCCGACGAACTGCTCGCGCTCACCCGGGGCACGGAAACGGACCTGGCCCGCGACGAGGGGTGACGGGGAGAAGGCATAGGGCCAGGGAGGGAGGACCCCCATGAGTCCGACGGAAAAGGAACACTCCTCACGCTTCGACGCCATGGCGGAGGCGTTCGACCTTGTCGAGAAAAATCATCCCCCGACTGGTGCGAAGGGTCCACGGAGGAAATGATGCACCCGCAGGCCGGACTCGATGCATCGGCAACTTGGGACCTCATGCTGACTTCCTGTCCTTTTTCACGGTGAATCCCCGCCCGATGCCAACCCCGTATATTCCTCGGTAATGCCTGTGTGTCGCCCCGGGGCGAACAGGTGTGCCAGCGACCGGGCCAGGTCATCCAGAGCCTTCGCGTCCGGCAGGGTTACGGTCATCGTGAGCCGGCCGTCTTCGCCTGTTACCATGCAGCTGGAAAGGCGGGAACGAAGATCATCCGACATCTGTCGCACCTGTTCCGTTTCCTCTCCGCGCGGCAGAAGTTCACCAAGGAAGGAAAAGGCTGCGCCCAGGAGTCGCCCGCCTGCGTCCGCGACTTTCGCTTTTCGTTCGACCCGCGCAAGTTCCTCCTCGACCTGGCGCTTCCGGCTTGCGTCCAACGGAGCCGCAGGCGCTGCTCCGATCAGGACTTCGAGTCGCCTTTTGAGTTCCTCCATCCCGCTTGCGAGGTCCACGGTGGTCACGTCGGATTCCGGATCCAGGGCCGCGTGCGCCAGCGCGTTTTTGGCGGAGAGGGTTCCGAGGAGGCTCTCCTCCAGAGTCCCCTCGGTTACCAGCAGATACACCTGGACCGGCCTTTTCTGCCCCATCCGGTGTGCGCGGGCGATCCTCTGCTCGAGCACCGCCGGGTTCCAGGGAAGGTCCACGTTGATGATCGTGTCGGCGGCCTGAAGGTTGAGGCCCGTCGATCCGGCGTTGGTGGTGAGAAAAAGCTTCGTGTCGGGGTCTTTCTGGAACTGGTGCACCAGCCCCTGGCGCTTTTTCTGGGGCACCTGACCGTCCAGCCGGACGTACTTCACGGCCCGGCGGTCGAGCAGAGGCTCCACCAGGTTGAGCATCGTGGTCCACTCCGAAAACAGAAGAATCTTCCGATCCTCCTCGGCCACGAGCTGGTCGAGGAGACTATCGAGTTCGACGAGCTTGCTTGAGTATCCCGGCGCCTTCTTGTCCACGAGGAACGTGCTGTTGGCCGACATGCGACACAGAAGCAATGCCTTCTGGAGGCGCAAGAGGTCCATCTCCGAGATGTACCTCTTCCGGACAATGCTCGATATGATCCTCTTCTGGCCGTCATGAAGGTCCTGCTGCTCTGCCGTGGGCGGAATTTTCCGGATGTCGGTGGTCCGCTTCGGGAGCTCGGCCATCACCTGACTTCGCGTTCGCCGAAGGAGCACGGGTGCAAGCCTCTCGCGCAGATCTTCCAGGTTCTTGTAGCCCAGGACCTTTCCGCGCTCGTCCGTCACGCGGTACCGGTTGAAGAAGCGGAAGGCGGGTCCAAGCCGCCGGTCGTCGATGAATTCGACGATCGAGAAGAGATCGTCGAGCCGATTCTCCAGCGGCGTCCCGGAGAGGACCAGGGCGAAACGCGAGCGCAACCCCTTGATGACGCGGCTGGTCTTTGCCTCCCAGTTCTTGATGCGCTGGCCCTCGTCAAGGATGATCAGGTCCCAGCGCGCCGCTTCGATGGCGCCGATGTCGCGGACGACCTGCTCGTAGTTGCAGATCGTGAAGAAGCAAGGGTTCTCGTACTGCGTCTTCCTCTCCTCGGCGCTACCGATGACGACCCGGCACTCCCTGCGGGAAAACCTCTCGATCTCCAGACGCCACTGCGCCTTGAGCGATGCGGGGCAGACGATCAGGACGCGGGAGATCCCGGCTTCCCGCGCAAACAACTCCGCCGTTCCGATCCCCTGGATCGTTTTCTCCAGTCCCATGTCGTCGGCCAGGATAGCCCTGCCGGTACCGACCGCGAAGGCGATCCCGTCCATCTGGTAGGGCAGCAGCTCGCCGGTAAGAAGCGTCCGGCGGAGCGGATGGGTTGCCGGGTCTTTGCGGATCTGCCCGGTGATATCGCAAAGCCGTTCCCGCATGAGCGCGTCGTTGATGTACTCCTCGGCGTCCGGGTAGAGAAGGACCTCTTGCCCCATCGCCTCCAGGCGCCGGATCCGCGACAGAAGATCTGTGAGATCGGTGATCCCCCGGCTCCCGATGGGCCGGACGAGAGCCCTGGCAGGATCGGAGAGGTTGTCGGGCACGATCATGCGCAGCTCCAGCTCCTCGCCATACCTCAGGTGAACCGCCAGGCGCTCCGGCACGTACGGCTTCTGACGGACCGCCTTGGGGAAGCGCTTCGCAACCTTCTCCAGCGCGTAGAGGATGTGCTTGCAGGTGCCAAGCGTGTTCTTGCGGAAGTCGGGGCAGGAGCAGTAGGACTGCCCTCGCTCAAAGCCGCGCAGGGCGACGCGGTACGTCTTGCCGGACGCCTTGCCTGTGATCGAATAGTCCGCCCAAAGATCAATTCCATCGGCGGCTTTGACCACCATGGCCTCGGTCCGCGCCCGTTCCCTCCGGTCGTTGAGGGCCTGCTCCACGAGCTGCGCTTCGCTTAAGCTCTCGATCGGAACCCGCTCCGGAGGAGGTGCCGAGAGCCCGAGCGCGAGCTTTTCCTCCAGGACCAGGGAGAGCGCCGCTCCCATGTGCTCGCACACCTCCGGGCAGGCGCTGCACGTCAGGTGCACGGATTGGGGACGCGTCGAGTCCGGCAAGATCGTCACGACCGCCCCGGGCAGCGTAAGGGTAAAGCCGTTGTCGGCGAGATGAACCTGCTCCTCCAGGTCGACGGTGCGCTTTCCTCCGGCCTTGAGCAATGTTTCTCCGTCGGCTCCAAGCCACTTGCACGCCTGCCGGAAGGTCAGCCGCGAAAGTTTGTCCTTGAGCGTCTGCACGTCGGTTCCTCCGTGTACCGCGGAGATTGCCTGTGACACTTCGTGTCGTCGTGTCTCGCGGGATTCCACGACAAGTATACTTCCTCCGCCGATCCTCATGCCTGATTGGAAGCGCTCACCTTGTCGTCAATCCACATCTGAAAGAATTCGAACCGCCTCCGAGATCCCCATCGAAGTGAATCTGACGGACGAGGACGTCGTCCATAATGTGGTCATGACCTGACGATGTGTATGACTAAAATATCCTGCTTGACAGAACTGTCAAAGCGGCATATTTAGTCAAGCATGCATTCTAGATCCGAGCACGACCGCCAAGCGGCCAAAGTACCCGAGATACTCGCCGGACTGCTGAGAGTCAGCTTGGATGACCTCAAAGTGCGCATGGAAGACCCCTCCGGGGCCGACCTCGTTCTCAAGGGGGCCAGCCACACTTTCGTTGTAGGGTTCAAGAAATCCACCAGTGCGGCACTCATTGCAGCAGCAGTAAAACAGGTCCAGGTTCACAGGAAGCGGATCGGGGAGCGTGCGGTCCCGCTCGTAGCAGTGCCATTCATGGGCGAGGTCGGCCGACGGATCTGCGACGAGGCAGAGGTCGGCTGGCTCGACCTGAGCGGTAATGCCAACATCATTGCCGGAAATATCCGTATCATCGTTGACGGCAAGCCGAATCTGTTCCGCTCCGCTGGGCGACCACCGAACCTGTTCGCACCGAAAAGTTCCCGCGTTGTCCGTTGGCTCCTCATCCATCCCGGCAAGTCGCTCACCCAACGAGAAATCTCCCGCTCCACCGGCACGGACGAGGGCTTCGTTAGCCGCATCGTTTCGCGCCTGGAGCGTGAAGGCTATATAGTTCGCGAGGATAAATCAGCCATCCGGCCGAAGGACCCCGCGCTGCTCCTCGACGCATGGCGCGAGTCATACCAGTTCTCGAAGCACACGATTTATCAGGGGCATGTCGCAGCCCGCACGGGTGACGCACTCCTCAAGTTCACCTGCGATACCCTTGCCAAGCAGAACACGGAGCACGCAGCAACCGGGCTCGCCGCCGCGTGGGCCTTCACACGTTTCGCGGCATTTCGGATTGCCACGGTGTACCTCGCCGACGACCCGTCGAGCGAACTGATCGAGAAACTCACCTTCAGGGAAGACCAGCACGGAGCCAACCTCTGGCTGGTGGTCCCAAACGACGCGGGCGTTTTTCACGGTGCCGCCGAGAAAGATGGCATCCACTGCGTGCATCCGGTGCAGACGTACCTCGATCTGAAGGGTCACCCCGAGAGAGCATCCGAAGCCGCGGAAAGACTACGCAACGACTTCCTGAATTGGAGACGCGGTGGCTGAGAAACCTGGCCGGGTGTCCGAGTACAACAACGAACAAGCAGAACTTGTACGGGCCACCTGCCTCTACGTCGCCACCAAGCTCGGTGATTTGATGAACGAGCTTGTCGTGGTCGGCGGTCTCGTTCCGTCGCTGCTGATCGATCCGACCAGGTTGCCCGAAGGGACCTCCGCACACGTAGGCACCCTGGACCTCGACGTCGGTCTGAAGCTCGCACTACTTGACGAGGGTCGGTATCGCACCCTCACTGAGCGTCTTCGCAACGCCGGCTTCACCCAAGACGAAACCGATGAGGGTCTTCCGACGCGACAGCGCTGGCGGGTTG
>Ga0172376_10003079_pt1 | contig 19989 bp, 10 predicted proteins | sample Lak35m_FD_121114 | JGI IMG/M metagenome (GOLD analysis project Ga0172376, IMG submission 121114) | Freshwater microbial communities from Kabuno Bay, South-Kivu, Congo - kab_092012_35m | ecosystem: Environmental > Aquatic > Freshwater > Lake | place: Democratic Republic of the Congo: South-Kivu... | reverse complement strand
GCGGGGAGGCCTCAAAGGGGGCCGGCAGTAAAAAGGTAACGGCAGTAAATAGGTGCCACGGCAGTAAATAGGTGCCATGCACCTCTACGCCGGATTTGCAGTGTTTTTATTCACCGCAAGCACTTCTGGGACCACACTTGTACCACGTCTCAGGAGACCCGTTCGCCGCCGCAAACACCCCTGCCGAGCCGCGACCGTCAGGGAGCGGAAACACCACCATGACGGCCCGGCCGTAACTCACAAGGTGCATGGCACCGGAACGGTCGTTCAGAAGGATGCTGGATTCACAGTGTCCTGGAAGTGTTGGCGAGGGGACTGGCCGTGTTCTTTGACCCCTCACCCCCGTCCCCTTTCTCCTCGAAGGGGAGAGGGGGGATTGTGGCTGATTTTCGCCCGGATAGAGAGAACTTCAACGCCATTGGGCTGCCGCCGGACCGCTAATAATACAGGTGCATGGCACCTTTGTGTGAGTCCCGTCTGACGACTGCATCCAACTGCTTCCGCATCTGCAGAAAGAGCCCCACAAGGTCATCATGGCTCAGGTTGTGCAATGGAGTTCGATCCATCCACAAACTCTACAAAAAACTAAACATTTCCTGTCATCACCAATTTTCGAACAACAGACAGCTGCGCCAGCACTAACCCGGTAGGAATGCGATGGCAATGAGAATCAGTGCTGCGATCAAGGCGATGGCCACGATTACTTTCCATGCGGATGAGCGGCCATGCTGACTGTTGTCAGCCGGCTTTTCCGGTTTGATCTCAGGGGGGCTTTGAGTCACTTTTGCAGTTCGTTCTGCAGTGGCAACAGCAGCACTGGTGGCTCGTGGGGCGGATATCTTTCCTGATCCGGGTCCGGGTCCGGGGCTCTTCACTGGTTCAACTGTGATCTCGCGTGAATCGTCGATTGCGAAGTTGTCGGAGCCTTCTGGGAGGGGGCTGTCTGAGCGGAGCCAGTCGTTGGAATGGGTGATGGAGGATCGAGGGGCGGCAGCTTTTCGTGGGGCACTGGCGGCGCGGGCTTTGGCGAGTTTGGATCGCAGTGTGATGAGTTCTCTGAAGTCGAACTTGACTGGCTGACGTTCGGCAAAGGGTCGGAGTGCAGCGGCGGCTTCAAGAGCGTTCTGGTAGCGTTGGGCGGGGTCTTTGGCCATCAGTTTCTGGATGACGGCTCCGACGCCCGCCGGAATTTCCGGCCGGAGTTCGCAGACATTTTTCGGTGTGCGGGTGCGATGAGCTTCCAGTTTTGCACGATTGTTTTTGTCTGGAAATGGCACGCGAGCGGTGAGAGCCACGTAGAGGCTGGCGCCGAGCGAATACAGATCGGCGCGGCGATCCACGTGGCTGCTGTCGAGCGACTGTTCGGGTGAGATGAAGTCGGGAGTGCCAAGGCAGTCGTGGCCGAAGACCATTGACAGCGAGAATTCCTCGTCGGCCATCCCCTTCATCAGTGCCAGCCCGAAGTCAAGAATGCGGACTCGTCCATCGGCTTCAAGCAGAAAGTTTGCCGGCTTCAGATCGCGATGAATGATGCCTGCTTCATGCGCGGCATGCACTGCCTCGCAGGCCTGAACACCCACATCACAGGCGGCGGCGAACGGCAGAGGTCCATGCAGCGCTACTTGTTCGTGAAGGCTGATGCCGCGCACAAGATCCATGACGAGATAGTGCACGGCGCCGGTGTTTGCCAGCCGATGCGTGTGAATGATGCCCGGGTGCTGCAGTCGCATGCCGGCCGCGGCCTCCAGCTTCAGCCGCGCGAGCATTCCGTTGTCGAGTGAATGTTCGCTGGACAGAACTTTGACGGCCACTTTGGTTTCGTGATCCGGTGATTCGGCGATGTAGACAGCCCCCATGCCACCGAATCCCAGCAGCTCGCGAATCTTATGACCGTCAATCACAAGTCCCCGATAACGACCTTCAAGGATACGTTCTGCCTGGAACGGTGTGAGGATGCGTTCCTGAATCAGGCGAGTGGCGGCGGTCTGAGCCTTTTCGTCTTTGGCCAGATCCAGCGCGTGCTGCACCCGTCGGATCTGCTCGATGTTCAGCAATCCGCTCTTTTCCAGCAGCTGAAAAAACTCACCGGCCGTCACTGGTGACTGCATGCCACTGATCGTCCCGAAACACCATCAAGACTTTTCCCATTCACCGGCCTTTCGCGGCCCGCTGGCTTGTGATGAGCCTTGCAGGGTAACATGCAGCGGGCAGCCGTCCAACCCAATCCGCCAAGTCATCCCCGAGACTGCCTCCCAAAAAATCGGCGCGAAATTTCATTGACTTTGACCGATTTCACCCCATTCCGCAAAATCTCACCCCCATGCATACCCAGCCCTTCACTCCTGGCCAGCGAATCACCCTGTTTGTCGCCGAGGGGTTCGGATTCGGTCGCACTCGATTTGCACCCGGCACCTTCGGAAGCCTGCCTGGCCTCGCAATGATGTGGGGACTGCAGGTGCTCGATGCCACTCCACTGCATTGCCTCGCACTCTGGCTGCTCTGCTTCCTGTGCGGTATTCCAATCTGTCAGCAGGCGGCCGTCCTTCGCGGAAAACATGATCCCGGCAGCGTCGTCTGGGATGAAATCACCGCCTTCCCGCTGCTGGCTGCCATTGCCAAACCCGGCTGGCAGGGTCTGCTGCTCGCGTTTGTGCTCTTCCGCATCTTCGATATCTCCAAACCGTGGCCGGTCAACCGGCTCGAAAAAATCCCGGGGGGGTCCGGAATCATGGCCGATGATCAGGCCGCTGCTGTCTGGGCCGGACTTGTGCTCTGGGTCACACAGAAATGGCTGATCTGAGACCGGATTTTCTGTATGCTGCACCGACTGCTTCGCTGTTCCCTTCACTCAGACGTGCCGGAACCATTCATGGCCATCGCTGAATTTCACAGCTGTCTCACGCCTCGCAATTCGACTGCGCTCGTTCGCTCGATTGTCGTCCTGTTCGCGCTGGCCGCGTCCGCGTGCTCGTCCGCAATCGCTCAGACACCGCAGGACCTGGATCCCGATGAGGCGATTCCCGGATTGTCGCTCCTGCTGAACTCAGGTGAAAAATCCGTTCATCGTCCTGCCATCCGTCCGCTCCTGCAGACGACAGCAGGTCAGCTTGATCCCCGACTGTCTCCAGCCGGCACATCTGAATTCTCAGGACTCCTGCTCGTTCGCAGCGCGGGACCGCATCGCTTTCATGTCCAGCTGAGTGGCGAGTGTACGCTGTTGATCGATCATCAGACAGTGCTGCAGGTTTCCGGAGAAGACCGCTTTTTCAGCAGTGAACCAGTGACGCTCAGCGGTGGCGAGCACGTGCTGCAGATTCGCTTCCGCGCGCCACCGATCGAGGGGTTTCTGCAGGTCTTCTGGTCATCGCCCGAATTCACATTGGAGCCGCTCCCCGCTGATGTGCTCAGCCACCTCCCGGAGCCTGCCACTGAAGTCGCTGCACAGCATTCTTCTGCCGGACGTTTCCTCACCGATGCGCTCCGCTGCGGAGCCTGTCACAGCGGCTGGGCGGAAGGTCCCGTTGTCCCGGCCCCCAGCCTTCAGGACGCACTCCCACAGCTGTCCGACGAACAAATCGCAGCTCGACTGCTCCCCGGCAGCCAGAACTCAGCGATGCCGCACTTCAATTTCACAGTCACAGAGGCCGCTGATGTCATTGCCTTTCTGCGTACGCTGGAAACAGCTTCAGCGGCAGGTCCGGAACTTCCCGCTGCACCCAAACTCAAGCCCGACGATGCAGACGCCGGCGAAAAACTGGTGCTCACCACCGGCTGCACGGCCTGCCACCTTGTCGATCAGGAAGTCACGGCTGCAATCGGACCGTGGGGTGGTCCGGACCTGCGTCATGGCGGCCCGCGCCGCAGCGCTGCATGGCTGATGCAATGGCTCAAAGCCCCCGAAACGCTCAATCGCCAGCATCGCATGCCCTTGTTTGAACTCACCGATGACGAACGTCGTCAAATCGTTGCCGCGCTGCTTCAGCGACAGTCAGCCGCCGCAGCGCCCGAGCAGCAGGCGACGCCCAAAGCCACTCTGCCGCAGGGTGACTCCGAACGCGGTCGATTGCTGGTCACATCCGCCGGGTGCACGGCCTGTCACACAGTCTCCGGTCTGGAAAGCCGGCCGCTGCGGCCCTTCAGGACATGGCCCGACGCTGAAGGCCGCATTCCATGTCTCGATGGAAACACGATCATCAGTCGTGGCACCGCCGATTCCCGTGCTCCACAATTCACAGTCAGCGAACTTCAGCGTCAGCAGCTTGCTGCGTGGCTTGGATCCGCTGCACGACCTCTGCCGGCAGCGTCCGGCCACACTCTCGCCCAGCTCACACTCCAGCGACGTTCGTGTCTTGCCTGTCATGACCGCGACGGTGCTGCAGGGCTCTCAGAAATTGCAGCGGCGCTTGAGTCGCGTCGGGACGATCTTCGCGGTCAGGCTCAGGCCCTCATTCCCCCAGAACTTACCGCTGTGGGTGATCGTCTGCGCGATGATGTCCTTGCCGAAGCTGTCAGTGGCGGCGGAGAACGCCGACTTCCCTGGCTTCTCGTGCGAATGCCGCGATTCAGGCACACAGCCGACGAACGTGATGCCCTCGTCCGGTTCCTGATCACCGAAGATCGAATCCCCGACGCTGCTGATCCCATGAGACAGGAGCTCTTCGAATACGTCAACCCGCAGCATCCCACGCTGGCCACCCCGGAAGAACTTTATTCGGGTAACCAGCTTGCAGGTGCCGGCGGATTTCAGTGCACCGCCTGCCACAAAGCAGGGAAGTGGGAACCGCGGAATGTCGCCATGGGCACTCGCGGCTCAGACCTGATGCTCATGGGCCGCAGACTGCGTTCCCGCTATTTCCTCCGCTGGATGCACAATCCAATTCGTGTCGTGCCGGGCATCGAAATGCCACAACTTCGCAAACCGGCTGATCGCGGACTGAACGAAACACTCGCACAGCAGCTTGGCCAGCTCTGGACAGCACTCGCGGATCCCCGCTTTGTGCCACCTACAGTGATCAGCCGTTACGAACAGGTGGTGGCCGTTCCAAAGGGCGAGCGACCAAAAGTGATCCGCGATGTGTTTCTCGCGGAGGGCAGCCCTGTTGGCAGCGGCACCGCGCGAGCACTCGCGGCAGGCTTCAGTAATGGACACAATACTCTGCTGGATCTCGACAGTGGCCGACTGGTACAGTGGACCGCCGGAGAATTCGCTCGACAACGCACCGAAGGCAAGAGCTGGTTCTGGGACCTTGCCGGAGTACCGCTGGCTGACTTTGGTCGAACGTCTGCTGATGGCGAATTTCGGCTGCTGACACCCGGCACCGATGTGCCACTCAACCCTGTTCGCGACGAATCACGCACCGCAGAACTGATCTCGATCGAAGAAACCTCCGGTCGAATTGTCCTGCGACTCCGACTGCACTATGGACTTTCAGAAACCCCTTCGTCTCAACGCGACACAACCACCACCGAATCACCCCATTCGTCCATGACAGCATGGACCCCGCGACCGGGCCTGCAGACTGCCGTTCTGCGAATCACAATCGCTGCGATCAGCGACGGGATCGAAATGGAATATTTCCCTGAATCGACACCGGAGGGCAGCGGATTGCTGTGCGGCTCCTGGGAACTGCCGCGACGCAGTGACGGACAGGTGATCTCGCAACAGATTCTTGTTCAGTCTCCGACAGACTCGCTCCCCACAGAACTGTCCTCAGAATCTCCTCTGCGACTTTCACCCGGTCATCGCCTGTTCCGTCGGCTGCAGGCCCGACTGCCGGCTGTGCCATTCTCGCCGCCGGCTGTTCCGCCACTGGTAACCGAGTCCGGACCGGTCAGCTGCGTTCCGGGATTTTCCGGCGAACGATTGCCTCTGCCGACAGGGCTGATGCCAACCGGTATGGCATGGTTTGCAGATGGGCGGATGGCGATCAGCTCACTTCGTGGCGAAGTGCGAGTTCTGCGTGACAGCGATCGCGATGGACGCTATGACGCTGCGGATCTGTTCGCGGACGGACTTGCAGCGCCTTACGGAGTGCTCGTGGATGGCTCTGATGTCCTCGTCGCACACAAACCCGAAGTCCTGCGACTGAGGGACTCTGACGGTGACGGGCGTGCCGATATGAGTCAGGTGCTGGCTTCAGGCTGGGGCTTCAGCGATGACTATCACGACTGGACGTCCGGACTCACACGCGACAGCGCAGGTAATCTGTATGTGGGACTGGGGAGTGACTATTCGCAGAACAAGCGAGCGGCGGACAACGATCGCTGGAGAGGCACCATTCTGAAGATTGACCCGGCTGGCCATATCGAACCGATCGCCTTTTCCATGAGGTTTCCGATGGGGCTCGCTTTTGATTCTCGCGGACGTCTGTTCGCTACGGACAATCAGGGTGTGCAGAACACTTTCAACGAGCTCAATCATATTCAGACAGGCCGACGCTACGGAGTGCCCTCGCGATTTGATCAGCCGGATACGGAACCCGAAACGCCTGCGCTGCAGATACCGCACCCATGGACGCGCAGCGTCAACAGTCTGGCATTCTTTCCTCCGGATTATCCGCTCCCTCAGCTGCGGGGGCAGGCGATCGGATGTGAGTATGACACGCAGTGCCTGATTCGCATGAGCTTTGATGAGGTGAATGGTGTGATTCAGGGAGCATGCTATCGGTTCAGTCGGCTGCCTGAAGACGGTGCAGAAGCAGGCCTGCAGGGCCCCATCTCGATCGCCTTCGCCCCGGATCACGCGTTGTACATCGGCAGCCTGCGGGACAGTGGCTGGCAGGGCGCACGCAACACCGGCTGCATCGAACGGCTGCTTCCCGGGGGAACCATGCCAAACGGGATTCGGGAAATTCGAGCTGTGGCTGATGGGTTTCAGGTGGAATTTTTTGCACCGTTGTCCGAAGCCACAGCGACGCAGTCGGACGACTGGGACGTGCAGTCCTTCACTCGCGTCTGGAAGGGCAGTTATGCAACTGCAGATTCCGAGCGGCGGACGGAGGTGATTTCCAGTGTACAGCGAAGTGCTGACGGACGAACGGTGTTTCTGCGCACCAGGGAGCATCGAGCCGGTTTTCTGTATGAAGTGCGACTGCAGGGGCAGAACACTGCAGCGGACGGCGAATTCTGGCCTGCGGAAGGATTCTACTGGATGAAGCAAACGCCTCAGAAAAAACCCTGATATCGATTCAAGTCAAGCAAAATCCGCCGAAATCCGTGGCTGCCGGGTGCAGTTTTGGGACCGCAACAGGAACTCGATTTGGGCCGATCGGCACTGATCTGATAGCATTCTTCTGTGGAAATCGTGCCAGTGAGTAAGTTCGGAGACCTGCAGAGGTAATTGGCTGATGTCGAAAACACAGAACAGGTTGCCGGCCGGATATCAGCTCCTGCAGCTGGCCGTGCTCGTCGCTGTCATACTGCTTTCTTTGCGGCCGTGCATCGCGGATGAAACGGCGACGCGGGATCGCCGTTATCGGCAGCTTCATGAACGTCGCGGCGCGGTTCTGACTGCACTTTCGGACAGACTTGAAAAGCTGACTGCCTGGTGTGAATCAAGACAGCTGGAAGAACCTGCCGCCACCACGGCTGCGTTGCAGGAACAGCTGCGACAGCCTGAATTGCTCCCGGAACCCTCACCTCTTGTCATGCCGGAGCTGCCGGAGCCGGTGACGGACGAACAATCGTGGCAGGCTCAGCTGCTGTCTGCCAGAAAGGAATCAGCTGGTGAATTGTACACGCTGGCGCGCGCGGCTCTGCGGGCTGGCTTTCCTTCGCTCGCCTTCTCGCTCATCGGTGACGTGGTTCGCCTTGATCCCAACCACAAATTTGCCCGAGGAGTGCTTGGATATCAGCTGTTCATTGACCCTGAACGGCGAACGGAAAGCAGGTATGCGGGTGAATGGATCTCGCCCTTCGAGAAACAGATGCGGAGTGGAAGAAATTCACAGGTGCGGCATCCGCAGTTTGGCTGGATTCCGGTGGCCAATGTGACGCGTTATGAGCAGGGCCTGAGACCATGGAAAGGTGACTGGATCAGTGCTGAACGAGAAGCCGAGTTTCGCCGTGATTTCCGGAATGCCTGGGAGATTCCCAGTGAACATTTTCTGGTGAAGACAAATGTGAGCCTTGAAGCGGGACTGGAACTGTCTCTGAAACTGGAGACGTTTCACAGTTGGCTGCAACAGAACTTCGCCGCATTTTTTGATACTCCGCAATCGCTTCAGGATCGCTTTGAAAAGGCCCTCCGCACTTCCTCGGCCCGCCGCAGCAAACCACTCGAAGTGCATTACTATGCAACTCGGGACGAATACCAGAAACGCGTGCAGGGCAAGGTACCTCCGGGTCTGGAAACCAATGGACTCTACTGGCAGCCCGACCGCACCTGTTATTTCTATCTGAAGAGTCAGGGGCCGGACTTCAGCACTCTGTTCCACGAGGCGACCCATCAGATTCTGGATGTGCATACTACAGAAGCCAGACGCGTCGCCGCGAGAATGCTGGGGCTGAAACGTCGCCAGCAGCCGCAGGACTGGATTCTTTGTGAACGCGCGAACTTCTGGTTGATTGAAGGCCTCGCCTGTTACTTTGAATCCTTCGTCATTGATGACGAAGGCAATGTCTCGATCGGCGATCCGGCATACGTGCGGTTCGATACTGCCCGACAGCGAATGCTTGACCCAGCCTATCACTTCTATCTCCCGGCACGCGAATTCTTCGCTCTTGGACGAGATGAATTTCAGTCACATCCGCAAATCAGCCCCCTGTATACGCAGTCATCCGGCTTCGCACATTTTCTGATGCACTATGAAGATGGACTGTACCGAGACGATCTCATTCAGCTGCTGGCAGCCATTTACCGGCCGGATGCAGAAAACCCGGAATCCGATCCCGACTTCTCGCAAATCGCCGAAGTCGGCTGGCTGGAGCTGGACCGACAGTATCGAGAACACATGCGAAATCTGGATGATCTTCTGCAGCAACGCGACTCGCAGGAATCCCGGAAGTAGTGAACTGATGAAGGGCCAGAGTTATGACATCGATGTTGGGCAATGACACAGGCAGCGTGCTCACTGCAAACTCGCCGGCTGTCCCGTCGATCGTCCGCGATGCGCTCAAAGGTTTCCACACTGTTACCTGTCTGCCGGTGCAGTGGGGTGAACAGGACGCCTTCGGGCACGTGAATAATGTGACTTACTTTCGCTGGCTTGAATCTGCCCGCATTGACCTGCTGAAGGCGTGCCCGTCTTCGGTCTCCATGTCCGCCTCGGGGCTCGGGCCGATTCTGGCATCGATTCAGTGCGATTATCGCCGACAACTCCGATTTCCCGACACCGTATGGATCGGCTCTCGAGTAGCTCGTGTGGGGCGTTCCAGTGTGGAACTCGAACACGTGGTGGTGAGCGAATCACAGGGTGTGGCGGCTGCTTCGGGCAAATGTGTGATTGTGGTCTTCGATTATACGACTCAGCGTGTGAGCCGCATTCCGGACGATCTGCGGACGGCATTCGAGCGTTCGCTGGCGATCGCTGCGGCACAGGCGTCAGCAACAATCACTGCCGAAATGCAGTCAGAGCAGGGCAACGATGGTTCACGGTAAATACTCCGGGTTCACACCCGCTGCCGAACGCACCGTGCAGTGGTGCCGCCAGCTGCTTTCCATGGCAGCGACTGCCGATGATCGCGCCGCACTCCTTGTACTGGCACTGCTGCACGACGAATCGCTGGCATCGGCCTGTCTGCAGGATCTCGGCGTTACAGTGGAGTGGCTGCAGGCCGGTGGTCTTGGTTCCGCAGTGACTGCAGTAGTGTTGTCGGGATTACCGCAGCGTTTCGAGTCGGAGGGCAGTGGCTGCGGTCCGCAGCGATCGCTGGTGATGGACGAGGATCCAGGGGACTTCCGAGATATTCTGCAGCGGGCACGAGACCTTGCCCGGCGAGAATCTGCAGATCAGCCAATCACCAGCTCGCTCCTGCTGCTGGCGATTCCGGATCAGAACTCTTTCGTCCGCGAACGGCTTGCCCGACAGGGTGGCACGCTGGACGTGCTTCGTGGAAGGTTGCTGCCGGAGCAGAATTCCGTCGTAGAGAAGCTGAAGCTGGAAGAACCACTGGAGTGGTCAATCGACTCTGCGGCGTCCGCCTCCGAGTCCACTTCGTTTTCCGAGCGATCCGAAACGCGATTGGTGCAGGTGGTGTCGGGGGTCGGGACGGGTTTGGGGACGGGTAACAGCACGGGGACGGGGACGGGGACGGGTGATATGGACTCTTCAGTTCTGCGAGTGATTGATGCCTCGCTGAACCGTGCACGGGAAGGATTGCGAGTTCTTGAGGACTGCGCTCGTTTCGTCCTGAATGCGGCGGCGTTGTGTGGGGAACTGAAGAGTCTGCGTCATCAGCTTGCGGAGGCTGAACAGCAGTTTCGATTGCGCATACCTTCTGGCCAGTTGCCGATTGAGGTGCGGGATACGTCTGGCGATGTGGGCACTCAGCTGACGGATCCTCGCGAACGCGTCCGTGTGTCTCTCCAGCAACTGGTACTGGCAAATGCTCGACGGGTGCAGGAGTCTCTGAGAAGTCTTGAAGAATTCGGGAAGCTGCTCGATCCCGAGTTCGCAGCCGTCATGAAACAACTGCGATATCACTGCTATACGGTCGAGCAGAACATGTCGCTGCTGTATGGGCATTCGGACGCAGGAAACACTGCAGAGCAAAGGACTCAGAAACTGCAAAAGGCGCGGCTCTGCGTACTGATTACGGAGTCACAGTGCCGGCTTCCATGGCTGGAGGCGGCAGAACAGGCGCTTGCGGGCGGTGCCGATGTGCTGCAGCTGCGGGAAAAGCAGCTGGCGGATCGGGAACTGCTGCAGCGAGCGAGGCGGCTGAGGCAGCTTTGCCGCGCGTATGACGCACTCTTCATCATGAACGACCGTCCGGATCTGGCCATGGCCGCCGACGCCGACGGCGTCCATGTGGGGCAGGAAGAACTTTCGGTGGCCGAAGTCCGCAGTCTCCCCGGCTGGCATGGACTGATCGGAGTGTCCACGCATTCTGTGCAGCAGCTGGAGCAGGCGTTTGTGGAGGGAGCCGATTATGTGGGTGTTGGCCCTGTGTTTCCCTCCTCGACAAAGGTCTTTCAGGATTTTCCGGGGCTTTCATTTGTGGAACAGGCCGCTGCTGCCGCGGCGGGTCCGTGGTTCGCCATCGGTGGCATTCATTCAGCACGTTTGCCCGAACTTCTGGCTGCGGGAGCTCGTCGTATCGCTGTCACCGCTGCCGTCACGCAGTCACAGAACCCAACTGAAGCCGCTCAGCTGCTGCGGAACGCTGTCGAACTGTGATCTGTAAGTTTGATCGGTATGTTCTGACGGGATGTCTTCGAATTTGAAGAAAAAATTTCCGGAATTGCTGTCACGAATTCATGCTTCCGTGAAATGAAGTGTGATGTCGTGATTAAAGTTGCCTTTCCGGAGTTCTCCCGTGATGAATCTGTTACGGCTGCTGTTCTTTCTGATTGGAGCCTGCACTGCATTTCCACTGCTGGCCGCTGATCAGCCGCCGAATGTGGTGCTGATCCTGATGGACGACATGGGCTGGCGCGATGTCGGCTTCATGGGCAATACCTTCATGCAGACGCCAAATCTCGATCGCCTCGCGGCAAAAGGGGTTGTGTTCAGTCAAGCCTATGCCAGTGCGCCGAATTGTGCGCCCACTCGAGCCTGTCTGATGTCGGGTCAGTACACGCCGCGACATGGCATCTACACGGTTGTCGATCCCCGTCAGCCAAATGGATCTCCGTGGCATAAAATGATCGGTTCGGAAAGCCGTTCAGAACTGAACACCGAAGTCATCACCGTCGCCGAATCGCTGCAGCAGGGCGGTTATGCCACTGCGTTTTTCGGCATGTGGAATCTGGGACGTGGTCGCTCCGGCCCGATGACTCCGGGCGGCCAGGGATTTCAGAAGGTGGTCTTCCCGGAAAACCTGAACTTCGGCAAAGATGCCTACTTCAATGATCGCGGCGAATACCTCAGTGATCGTCTGATGGATTCCGTACTGGACTTCGTCGAACAAAACCAGCAGAAGCCGTTCTTTGTGTATCTCCCGGACCATGCTGTACACGCCCCCTATGACCCCAAACCCGACCTGTTGAAGAAATACGAAGCGAGGGCTGCCGAGGCTGGGGCTGATCGTCGCAATGACCCCGCGCACGCCGCCACAGTCGAAGCGGTTGATCAGAATGTCGGCCGGCTGCTGGAAACGCTCGACCGCCTGAAGCTCACGGAAAATACGCTCGTGATCTTCACCTCCGACAATGGCGGTACCAACTCCTCTACGCCGCCGCTGCGGGGTGGCAAAGGTGCCTTGTACGAAGGTGGAATTCGCGTCCCGCTGGTGGTGGCCGGGCCAGCAGTCAGAAACCCCGGCCGAACCATCGATGTGCCCGTGGCCAGCATCGACTGGTATCCGACTCTGCTGGAACTCGCCGGCCTTCAGTCCCCCAGACAGGTGCTCGATGGCACCAGTCTCCTGCCGCTCCTGCGAGGCCAAACCAGCCTCCCGCGCGATCACCTGTTCTGGCACTTTCCCTGCTGCGTCGGCCGCAACGGACCGGCCAGCGCCGTCCGCGCTGGAAACTGGAAGCTGATCGAGTTTTTCGAGGATGGCGGCAGCCGCGAACTCTATGACCTCGCGGCCGACCCCGGCGAGGAATCCGATTTGTCCGGTTCCAACCCGCAAAAGCTCAGAGAACTCGCTGCCATTCTCGATGACTGGCAGGCTGAAACTCAGGCTGCAATCCCCACAGGGTCCAACCCCGCCTACGACCCCTCGTCCGCCCGGAGCGGCGGCAAGGGTGGCGGTACCGGCGGTAAAGGCGGTGGCGGCGGTGGCGGCGGTGGTGGCGGCGGTGGTGGCGGTGGCGGTGGCGGTAATGCGGCCAAAAAAGGCGGCAAAGCGGGCAAGGGCGGTAAGGGTGGCGGCATGAAGGGAAACAATCCACCCCGCGAATGATTTGACTGAAATCATCCTCTTCGCGACACTCAACCGCAGTTTCAACGGGCCGCGTGATGCCTTTCGCTGTGATGCTTTTCACGATGCGAAGCGCGACGCTGCCGCGCTGCCATGCCTTATCGCTCCGCGTTTCAGGAATTCCCTTTATGGTCTCCCGCCTCTTTCTTCCGGCACTGCTGTCAGCCTGCCTTGCCACATCCGTCTCTGCCCACGCTGAAAACTGGCCTGCATGGCGAGGTCCTCAGGGAAATGGCATCAGCAGCGAAAAGGGACTTGCTGTTGAATGGGGTCCTGCAAAGAACGTTGCCTGGAAACTGGAATTGCCAGGAGCCGCCGGAGCCACTCCGGTGGTCTGGGAAAAACAGATCTTCCTGACGTCTGTCAATGAAGCCGGTGAACTGCTGCTGCTGGCGGTCGATACCGCGGGAAAGCTGCAGTGGCAGCAGGTCGTGGCCGCGGGTAACCAGAATTCGCGCGGTGACGAAGGAAATTCCGCTTCACCGTCTCCGGTTACCGACGGCCGGCACGTCTGGACCTTCATGGGCGAAGGCACTCTGGCGTGCTACACCGTCGCCGGTCAGGAAGTCTGGAAACAGAACGTCCAGGACAAGTACGGCAAGTTCAAAATTCAGTTCGGCATGAGCTCCACTCCGGTGCTTGAAGACGGAGTGCTCTACCTGCAGCTGATTCACGGAGAAGGCAATCCCAAAACTCGCGAAGCCGTAGTTGTTGCCATCGATGGTCTGACGGGGAAAGAGAAATGGAAAGTGGACCGGCCCAGCGACGCGGAAGCTGAAAACGAGCATTCCTATGCTTCGCCGATGCTGTACCGCGACGGCAAAACGCGACTGCTGCTGACCCACGGTGCCGACTTTATCGTCGCTCACGACCTGACCGATGGACATGAAGTCTGGCGCTGCGGAGGACTTAATCGCCGCGACGACGCTGTTCTGCCCTATGACCCCACGCTGCGTTTTGTGGCCTCTCCCGCCGCTGCTCCCGGACTGATCATCGCTCCGTCTGCCAAGCAGCATCCCGTGCTCGCAATTCGGCCGGATGGATCCGGTGATGTGACCGGTTCTGACAAGTGTCTCTGGACCTGGAAGAAAACGCCGGATGTTCCAACACCAATTATCAGCGATGGTCTTGTGTATCTGTGCATGGAAAACGGCAACCTGACCGTCCTCGAAGCTGAAACCGGCACCGAAGTGTATTCTCAGGCCACACATCGCCAGCGTCACCGGGCATCTCCGGTGCTGGCGGATGGACGCCTCTATCTCACGGCTCGCGATGGACGAGTGACCGTTGTGCAGGCCGGACGCGAGTTCAAAGTGCTGGCGGTCAATGAACTTGGCGAAGACCAGTCCGCATCACCAGCCATTTCCGGGGGCACGATCTACCTGCGGACCTTTAAACACCTCTACGCAGTTCGTCCCTGAGTCTTACTGCTTTTCGCTGGACAGCCACGCCAGCAGGTCGGCCATGTCCTGAGCGGTCAGCTGAACGGCGAGGCCGGAGGGCATCAGAGATTTGGTGTCGCGAATCTGCGACTCGATCTCTGATGCCGGAATCCGCTGGCGTTCGCCGTTGCCTGCCGCCAGCACCAACTCAATGTCGGTTTCGGATTCCACCAGTCCAACCAGCGATCGGCCACTGGTCGTGACCACGATCCGCGACTGATACTGCGGCTCGATGCGACGATCGGGACTGACGATGGATTCGAAGAGCTGTTCCGGAGACGAGCGACGTCCAATCTCTTTCAGATCCGGCCCAAGTCGACGTCCGGAGGCATCCGGCTGGTGACATTTGGCACACTGCAGATGTGAAGCTGTCTGGAAGAGCACCTTGCCGCGATCCGCGCTGCCGGTGATTCCGGCGATGTCAGCGAAGACGGCGGTGGGACTGAGTCTTCGCAGGCGTTCTGACGGTGGAAGGTGAGCTTCCAACAGGCTGGAATTAATGGTGTCCATGGTGGTGGAGAGGGTCTTGATGAAAGGCCGCAGGGATTCCGGCAGCTGTGTTCCTGGAGCTGCTTCGGGCTGACGGGCGGCAATCTGAGCCAGTGGCAGCACCACCTCGCGGAGCGTGAGGGCGGTGTCCTCCCTGAGTTCGGGACCGGGAATGGGACTGGAATCGGGGGAGCTGCCGTCGAGTGGTTTTGGCGTGTTTGTCGTTTGCCGGGACTTTTGAACGTATTCCTGCAGCCGTTGCTGCAACTGTGCCAGCTGTGCTTCAGAGCTGAGTGGGGCGGGCTGGGTGTCGCCCTTCTTCGCTGGAAGCTGTGTGATCCAGTCGGTCAGCAGGGCAAGGCTGGTGAAATCGACTTCGCGTGAGCCGATATGGGGCATGCGTCCGACGGAAGTTGACGCAGTGCGATACAGAAGCACGCTTTTGTGGGGTTCTCCGGTGGCGATGATGCGTGCATCAGTGATTCCGAAACTGCCTTTGGCGGGAATCACATCGAAGAGTCCTGTGTCAGCATCCGCATCATGGCTGCGAAGCGACAGAGTGACTCCGCTGCCGGCATTTTGCTGGTGGCAATGGGCACAGTTGGCGTGCAGCCACGAACGGGCGCGTTCAGCGAGTGATGCGGAGGTGCTGTTGGTGAGTGGTTGTCGGACGCAGCTTTCGGGGGCAACTGGTTTCCCATCAGAACTTCGCGGCGCGGCATAGCCTTCATTGATCAGCTGCAGCCAGAGCGATTTTTCTGTGGCAGTGGCAGAATGGAGTTGTTCGGGGTTGAAGGCCAGCGTTGTTTCGGCCCAGAGATTGTGGCACTGGAAACATTCCGTCCTGCTGTGAACTCGCCATGTGCGTCCCGGTTGTCCGGGTATCGGAAATTCGACGCCAGCGGCCGGGGCGAGCTCGGCATCGGTCTGGGTGTCGTTCCAGAGATAACTGAAGGCCTGCCAGAGTCGCCCGTCAAACTGCAGCACCTGCGTTTCCAGACGACGGCCGTCCAGTTCCAGCGTTTTCGCAAGTACGGTGCCGGCAGGGTAATGCAACCGGCTGTTGAACATCGCAATGTCTTCCAGCGGTTGTGGAGATGGATAGACAACGGCCTGAGCAAGCTGCGGCAAAGCGATCGCTCGCTGCGCTGTGGCACCGTCATGCCATGCCGGATGCTGGATGTCAAATTCTCGAACTCCGGTATTCCAGACATGGTGAGCGGTATTGGAGAACAGTCCGGTCTGGCTGAGCTGTCGCGGGAAGGCTGCAGCTGCGGCCTGGCGAGCTGCCAGATCAGCGGTGGGCTGCAGCCGAAACAAAGTGGTGCCGGCGAAGTGGCTGACGATCAGCGGCAGACCGTCGCGGTCAGGCGAAAATGCGATAATGCGCAGCGGCGTTGATGCAACCAGCCGCGGGCTGGCGAGCCCATCCAGCGGCAATGTCCAGATACGTCCCGTCACCCAGTCTCCAAAGAGATACTGATTGGCGAGTTCCGGGAGCTGTTCAGAGCGGCAGACAAAACCACCAGTGACGGAAGCCGCTTCGGAATGTGGCAATGCAGCCAGCGGAGCACGTACGGGACCGGGACCTTCCGGAAGCTGTGGCTGAATCCGTTCCGGACCCTCCAGCACACTCCACCCGTAGTTGCCGCCGGAAAAGATCTCGTGGACCATTTCCCACTTTTCCCAGCCAACATCGCCCGCGTGAATCCGCCCTGTCGGACCATCGACCGACATTCGCCACGGATTGCGGAAACCAAAGGCCCAGATCTCAGGCTTTGCGTCGGGGTGGTTGATGAACGGGTTATCGGTCGGGATGCGATAGGGTTGTCCGGGTACGGCGTTTCGGACGTCGATGCGCAGGATGCAGGAGAGCAGATCAGTCAGGTTCTGGCCAGTCTGCAGTCCGTCCGGAGGACTGGGGTCGGTGGCATCGCCGGTGCTGATGAGCAGGCAGCCGGAGTTATCGAAGGCGAGGTCACAGCCGTTGTGACCTCCGGCCAGCCAGCTGATCAGAGGCAGTTCGCTGCTGACGTCGATTCGTGGCGGAGAATCCATCGTCAGCTGAAACCGTGAAACACGACTGCCATCCGTCAATGGCTCACCCAGTTTTGACGATAACACCATCATCACATAGATGTAGCGATTGCTGGAGAAGTTCGGGTCAAAAACAATTGAGTAAACGTCCTGCACGCCGTTGCTGCGTTCGGGATCGAAGGACTTGAGTTCCTGTTTGAGATCGACCACAAGGTCTGCGGACGCAACGTTGTCGTCATGGGGAAAACTGAAAATTCGGCCACGCAGCTCGCAGACGAAATACCGCTGCAGATCAGGTTGCCAGCGAACATGCATGGGATCCTGAAACTTCAGCTGACTGAAGGCGGGAACGGCTTCGAGCGGGAGCGGGGGTTCGGGGGAGTAGCCCAGGCGGGAATCAGTCCACGGCTGACGCGTGGCTGTGGCTGCTGCAGATGATTGCCATGCAAACCCTGAGGAGCAGAGCGGGCCGGCCAAAAGCAGCAGGATGCAGAACCAAAGTCGGCTTTCGCTCTGCGAAAGCTGATTGCGGCAGCGGTCGTGGTTGTAGTTATAGTGGCGGCCGTTTCGCAGAGCGAAACGCGACAATTCCCCGGTGGCCGACAACAGGGTTCGACACAGGCTTGTCATCTCGGTGCTCCGAAAAATTCCACGCGCGTGGATGGTGTCAGCTGAGTATCTCGCGGATGACGTGACCAGCGACGTCGGTGAGGCGGAAGTCCCGACCGGCATGGCGGAAGGTGAGTCGTTCGTGATCAATTCCGAGCAGGTGCAGAAGAGTGGCGTGGAGGTCGTGAATGTGCACGCGGTTCTGTACGGCCCGGAAACCGAAGTCGTCGGTTTCTCCCCACGTCATGCCGCCACGAACACCACCGCCTGCCATGCAGGTGGTGAAACCGTAGTGATTGTGGTCACGTCCGGAACCGTTTTCAGATGTGGGCGTGCGTCCGAATTCACCGCTCCAGAGCACAAGGGTGTCGTCAAGGAGCCCGCGCTGTTTGAGATCCATGAGCAAAGCAGCGATGGGACGGTCGATACTTCGAGCCAGATTGCGGGTGGCGTTGTTGTGATCGCTGTGAGTATCCCAGGGCTGACCATCGCCGTAATAAACCTGAATGAACCGCACGCCCCGTTCGGCCAGACGCCGGGCGAGCAGGCAGCCGTTGGCGAAATGACCGTCCCCGTAGCTCTCGCGCGTGCCTTTGGATTCCTGTTGAATGTCAAATGCATCGGTCGCCGTAAACTGCATTCGAAACGCCGTCTCCATCGCTTCAAGACGGCCCTCCAGCCGATTGTCGGGACCCGTGCGTTCCAGGTGGCGACGGTTGAGCCGACTGATCAGATCGACCTGAGCGGCCTGGGAATCGCGATCGGCAGACGCGTTGCGCAGAAAAGGGATCAGCCGCGATGGAGTGGTGTCGGAATGATTGATGTAGGTGCCCTGGTGTGAACCGGGAAGAAAAGCGCTGGTCCAGAGAATTGAAAATCGCACGGGCTTGCCCGGACAAAGCACTACGTACGAAGGCAGATTGCGGTTTTCAGAACCAAGTCCCCACGAAAGCCATGAACCCATGCTCGGACGCGTGGGCAGGATGGTCCCGTTGTTCATCAGCAGCAATGCAGGACCGTGGTTGGGATTGTCAGTGAAGGTCGAACGAAGCACACAGATGTCGTCAATGCAGGCAGATGTAAGCGGCAGCAGTTCACTGACAGGTACACCAGACTGACCAGCAGGACGAAACCGAAAAGGAGACGGCAACAGCCCCGCTGTCCTGCGTTCAGTTCGCAGGTCGGCTTCAGCAGGTCGCTGGCCAGCGTATTTAATCAGGTCGGGTTTGGGGTCGAAAAAATCGCCCTGAAACGGACCCCCATTCATAAACAGATGAATCACTCGGCGAGCCCGCGGCGGGAAGTGGGTGCCGCCGCCGGAACCGGAAACAGTCTGCAACACTGAGAACTCAGGTTCCGCCGCAAGTGCCGCTGTCAGGCCAGCCATCCCCGCGCCCGCCCCCAGCTGCAGCGCAAACTGCCGCCGTGAAAATCCTGCAGGTGCAGCAGGCACGACAGTCGTTAGCTTGTTGCAATTGAAGGCACTCATGCAGGAAACCGCAGCAGAGGATCAATGGAAGAGACGGCCGTATTCTAGCGATTGCGTCCTCAGGATTGCCAACCGAACCGAGCGATCAAGCCGACAATCCAGCGGTTTCGTCACTCATCATGTTCGTTAAGGCGTTAAGGTGCCATGCACCTTTTGGGGGCTTTGTTTGTGTTTTACCTCGTTCGGCCTGTGTTCGCCCAGCCTTTGGTTACTCGTTGGCAAGTCCCCCCTGCTGGGGCCGGACAGAATCGCTTGGGGGACGGGGGGACGGCTGGCAAGGGTACTTGTCATTGAACTGCCATCGCGAGGCGTTTTCATGATCGCTCACTGTACCCCGCCACGCAAAATCACCGGGCAGGGCGTGAAACAGCTGTATTTGGCCGCGCTGGGCTGAATCTGGCAGTTGTGACACGCGCAGATGGGGGAATTCAATAAGGTGCCATGCACCTTTTGGGGGCTTTGTTAGTGTTTTACCTCGTTCGGGCTGTGTTTGCCCAGCCTTTGGTTACTCGTTGGCAAGTCCCCCCTGCTGGGGCCGGACAGAATCGCTTGGGGGACGGGGGGACGGCTGGCAAGGGTGCTTGTCATTGAACGGCCATCGCGAGGCGTTTTCATGATCGCTCACTGTACCCCGCCACGCAAAATCACCGGGCAGGGCGTGAAACAGCTGTATTTGGCCGCGCTGGGCTGAATCTGGCGGTTGTGACACGCGCAGATGAGGGAATGCAGTGCACCCAGGCGACGCTTTCCAGATTACGGACGGTGATGCGTGCCCCGACAGTGTCGCCGCAGGCGAGAGACTGACCTCAGCGTTTCCGGACGGCCGGCTTCGGTCAGAAATCGCCTGCGAAAGTTTTTGACAAGGTCCATCCACGTTTCGATGCTGCAGTCAAG
>Ga0172376_10003078_pt1 | contig 19990 bp, 13 predicted proteins | sample Lak35m_FD_121114 | JGI IMG/M metagenome (GOLD analysis project Ga0172376, IMG submission 121114) | Freshwater microbial communities from Kabuno Bay, South-Kivu, Congo - kab_092012_35m | ecosystem: Environmental > Aquatic > Freshwater > Lake | place: Democratic Republic of the Congo: South-Kivu... | reverse complement strand
TGCCAGTTGACAGCTCTCACCGCGATCCCTTGTGCAGGGACTGTTGGTCTCTCGCAAAGGCGCAAAGACGCAAAGGAAGGACAGAAGGTTCAAATTTCCAACATTTCCAGCTTTGCGCCCTGGCGCCTTTGCGTGAGGTAAGAGTTGCTGCAGCAGGATGCGTGGCGGCGCGTCTGCAGGAAATCCGATAGACGATCTCAAGTGTCCTTAACACCGTTTCGTCATCCCAGCCTCGCCCTCCCGCGACGCACCTGATTTTTCACTGCGATTGAGAGAAAGCCAATGCCATCAGGCGGCCGTGGTATTTGAGAGAAGAAGGGCCAGCGTATCAGTCCAGTGAAGGAACGGCTGTGATTGTGCAATCCGTTGTTGACACCGGGTTTTGTTAAGTGGGAGACTTGCGAGTGTCACGCTTAAATCCAGGATCTGAATCTGCGGAAATTTCCAGTTCTGGTGTGTCGTTCAGAGTCGATTCCGAAGAGAATGGGGGGAGGGATTGAGGGCACCACGTTTTTGATTACAGAGGAGAACTTTGGATGGCTCGCTGGCCTGATAACATCCGGTCGACAGTCATTGGATTTCTTTTGATTTTTGTGTTGTTTCCGCTTCTGGCATGGCTGTGCTGGTGGTATGTGGGTGGTTAGTTCAGAGAGAGGTAAGCAGCGTTGGAGTCGAATTTAACAGAGCTGTACGGCGGTTGCTGGAGTCGATTGCGAGGAGTGGCCGAGGCAGGATCCGGCGGTGGCTGGCGGATTCCGGTATTGGCAACGCTTCGTGGTTCTTCGATTTGTCAGCGAAGCATTGTGCTGCGGAGGGTGGAGGCGGAATCTGGTCTGCTGTGGTTTCATACGGACGTGAGATCCGGGAAGGTGTCAGACATTCAAGTTAATCCGCAAGTATCACTGCTCTTCTACGATGCCTCAACAGAAACGCAACTGGCCGTTATGGGTCAGGCCAGTGCAACGACTGCCGGCTCGGAAGTGGACTGGTTATGGGAGCATTCTGCAGCGTCCAGTTTGCGGATGTATCTGGCTCCAGGGGCTCCGGGGACGGCCTGCAGCGAAGATGACTGCAATCTGCCTGATGCAGTGCGTGGGCGAATACCGGAGCGGGATGAGCTTGTTGCGGGGCGGGCGAATTTTGCGGGGGTGGTGATCCGTGTCGAGCGGATGGAGTGGCTGCAGTTGTCGCGGAGCGGAAATCGGCGTGCGATATTCGAGCGAGGCACCGACGGCGGAGTCATTGGTCGCTGGGTGTTGCCGTAGCGAGCAGTCGGAGAAGAATTGTGCGAGAACCGGAATCGAGCCCTGCCCTGCTCTGTCGGTCATTCTGGCGCGACCCGCTTTGTCTGCTGATTGTGTTGACGGGATTATCGCTGAGGTGGTTCCTGGCGGTGCAGCGTCCGGATCTGTTGCTGGAGGATGCGGACGGGTATCTGGCGCACGCACAAACGTTTCTGCAGCTGGGGCGGTATGCAGGCCCATATACCGGGGTATCTACAGCTTTTCGCCCGCCGGGTTTTGTCCTGCTGCTGGCACTCCCACTCTGGCTGGGCTTCAGCGCCAGCGCTGCGGTGCTGTCGGTTCACCTGGCCATGTCGCTGTGCTGTTGCTGGGCCACTGCTTCACTTGCGGTCCTTGTCCGTCTGCCCTGGCGTTTGGTGTTGGTGGCAGTGGCCGGGGTGTCCTTTGATCCCCTGTTGATCTGGTATTCCGTACAGCCGATGTCAGAGGTTCCGTGTGCTGCTGTGATGTCTATGGCACTCGTATTGTATTTGCGATTTGGCGTGCCGAGCGGAGGTATCACGAAGAGATCTGATTCAACAAGCGGACATCAGGTGCAGCCGTGGAGTTACTTCCGTGCTGCAGTGGCCGGCGTTTTCTTTGCCTGCGGTGGTTTGATCCGCCCGGCAGTGATGCTGGCAGCGGCGCTGTGTTTTCTGGCCGGAGCGATTACATGGCTACTGGCGTTGCGGCGCCGAGGAGCAGAGGTTGAGGGAGTGGGGGGCTGTGCGGCACGGGCGAGGCTGGGACTGTTGTGTGCAGCGGTCTGCGGCTTTTCTGCAGGACTGTTTCCGTGGGTGCTGCGAAATGGTTTGGTGTTCGGCGGCTTCATTCCCGCGACGACTCATGGTGGCTACACGCTTGCCCTTGGAAACAACCCGGACTTTTATCGTGACGTGATCCATCAGCCACAGGGCAATGAGGGGAATGGTTATCCCTGGCGGGGAGATCGTCTGGAGAAGTGGCAGCGGCGCACATTGAGGGACGCGGAGTTGTCAGGTGTCCGGCCCGGCGATGAGCGGGGGCTGGATCGCTGGTATTACAGTCACGCCCTGGCGTCCATCCAAGACGACTGGGCTGCCTTCCGAAGTGCCTGCGTGCTGCGAGTGGTTCGTTTCTGGGCGATCACAGGGACTGGGGGGGGCAGTTCAGCAGCGAAGCAGCTGACGGCATTCTGGTATTCGTTTTGGTGGTGTGGACTTGTGGCGGCGGTAATCTGGCGTCAGGCGAGCCGGTGGCGATTCGCTGAGTTGCTGATGTGGCTGTGTGTGGCCGTTTTCTGCGGGCTGCATCTGGTGTACTGGACAGACACACGAATGCGCGCCCCGATCATGCCGATGCTGATTATCCTGTCACTTTGTGGAATATGGAGGGGAAGTCAACGGACGATTTTGCGAAGGTTTTGGGGCAGCACGGACACTGTGTCTGCACGCGAGAACATTTGCGTCAGGGAGTAACGTCTGCGAACCGGTGACACAGGGAAGAAACGAGTGTGGAGTGCCCGTGTTGGTTTAGTGAAGTGTGACGGCACGTCCATCGAAGCGTGCGACGCGATCGGGATTGCCTGCGGCCTGGGCTTCGAGGATGCGTTCCATGGCTTCCACGGCGGCAACGACCTGTCGATCGGCGGCGAGATCGGCGTAGTGGAGTGAGCGGATTTGTGTGAGTCGTTGCAGCCGTTCTGCGGGTGGGCCACCAAATTCGACGAAAGCGGTTTCGCGGGCGAAGCGTTCGATGACCTCGATGCCATAACCTCGCTGGGAGCGTTCGTTCCACGGTTCAAGGAAAGTGGCGTTGTAGTGAGTGTTGATGGTGTTTTTAAGTTTGAGTGGTGTGAGCTGATCGACGGTGAGTTCGACGCCACGTTTTCGGGAGTGACCGTTCCAGATGCCGTTGTCAAAGCGGAACTGCACTTCCTGTTCGACGTAGCCGGGAAAGTTATCAGGTGTCACCCACGAGGTGTGAATATCGAAGGCAGCTTCGCGCTGGTCTTCATATTCGTAGATCAGCCGCAGCTGACAGCTGTCCCAGGTGTTGCCGTGTTTGGGACCAACAAGTCCGCGTTGTCCGGTACAGAGGATGGTCTTCAGTCGTCCACCGAAGGTGAAATCGATGAGTTTGATGTAGTGGACCGCAACATAAGTGCCGGGGTTTCTGCCGGAAATCCATTCGGAGAACTGCTGGCCGGAGATCTGTTGTGGTTCGAGCAGTGAGCAGTAGCCGTTATTGACGTGCCGGAGCACCTGATCGGCGACGAGAGTGCGGAGTTTTTTATGATCCGGGTCGAGGAGTTTGTGGTAGACGACGCGTGCGAGAACCTGTTTGCGTTCGGCAATGGCGACAAGTTCATCGAGTTGGCGAAGGGAGAGGACGGAGGGTTTTTCGACGAGCAGGTGAACACCGGCTTCGAGAATTGCTTTGGCGGCTTCGAAGTGTCGGTCGTCCGGTGTGGCGACGCAGGCGAAGCTGAGCGGCTGTCGGAGCATTTCGGTGACAGCATTATCGCCGGTGAAACTTTGAAAGTCTGGAAGAACGCCCGCTGCCTGCTGTTGGTAGCGGGCAGCTCGACTTCCCGTTTTGGATGCCACAGCCGTGAGTCGCACATCGATGTCACCGAAGCGCCGATCATACAGTCCGTGACGCGCGGTGCTTTCGAAGAACGGGCGATAGGTTTCGTCAAAGATCATGCCCATACCGACCATACCGGCATGAAGCGTTTTGGGATTTGAAGACATGATATGCAGCCGTTGTTGCGTTGTGGACAGACCTGAACGTCGGAAGTCTAGTGCAGGCGAGTGCGGCCGCAAAACGAAGGCTCAGGGGGTTTTGAATCGCCAATTATCGGGAACGTGTCCATCTTTGCGGACAACAACAATTCCATCTCTGACGACGATGGGAACGCCCTCGACATCAAAGTTAGGGGATGGAGCTTCGGAGGCAACGATGCGAGCATTTCGCCCGATGCAAACGTTTTTATCCAGCAGTGCACCATCGATGTAGGCGCCGTCACCGATACCCCACACGGGTACGGAATCTCCGAAGGCAGCAAGGTGATCGTTGGTCGTAGGGTAGAAATCGGCCCCCATGATAACGGAATTCTTCACAGTGACGTTTCGACCGACATGGGTCCGCATCCCAACGACGCATTTTTCGAGGACTGCGGCTGAGCCAATGAAGCAGCCGTCGGCGATCAGGCTTTCGCGAACGGTGCAGGAGCCCATGCGGGTTGAAGGAAGGAAGCGGGGCCGCGTGAAGATCGGGGCGTGGCGATCGGCAAAGTGAAACGGAGGGTCAGCGTCTGTGAGAGCGAGATTGGCGTCGTAGAATGCGCGGATGGTACCGATGTCTTCCCAGTAGCCGTCGAAGAGGTGCGTCTGGACGTGGTGATGCCGAATGGCCATCGGAAAGATATCGCGACCGAAATCTTCATGGGTTGTGGATTCAAGGAGGTCAACAAGCAGCTCGCGATTGAACAGATAGATGCCCATGCTGGCGAGGTATTCGCGTCCCTGAGCTTCGATGCCGCGACTGTCGATCCATGTGGCCGGTGTACGGACGCGATCGAGCGCTGCGTCGTCCTTTGGCTTTTCCACGAAACCGGTGACTTTGCCGGTGTCATCAAGTTGCATGATGCCAAAGGCACGTGCCTGAGATCGCGTCACAGGGACGGTGGAGATGGTCACGTCGGCCTTTGCGGCTTCGTGTGTTCTGAGCATGGTGCGAAAGTCCATGCGATACAGCTGGTCTCCGGAGAGTATCAGCACATAGCGAATGCCGTATTCCTTCAGGAAACGAACCTGTTTTCGGACGGCATCTGCGGTACCCTGGTACCAATTGGAACCATCGAGCGTCTGCTGGGCGGCGAGGATTTCGACAAAGCCGTTATGAAAAAGGTCGAAGTTGTATGTCTGGCGGATGTGGCGATGGAGACTGACGGAGTTGAACTGCGTGAGTACGTAAATGCGGCTGATGTCGCTGTTGATGCAGTTGGAAATTGGTACATCGATGAGTCGATATTTGCCCCCGAGCGGAACGGCCGGCTTGGAGCGATGTTCGGTGAGTGGCAGGAGTCGAGTACCTTTGCCGCCGCCAAGGATCAGGCAGACTGCATTCCGCATTGGATTCTATTCCGTGAAGTCGAGGGGATTTGGCAAGTCTGAGGAGACGGCCGCGATTGAAGTTATGGGGCACCCGGGGACCGCAGAGAGTGAGCTCCCATTGCGTTGTTCCGCTGCATAAACAGTGCCCAAGTCCGCTTAGTAAATCAACATTCCCTAAGAAGAAAAGCACACGCTGGAATATCTCAAGCGTGGTTAGGGAGCTCTGCAGCACTTCCCCCAAGCAAGTGACCGGAATCTCGCACAACAACTGTGCGATACTGCACAAAAACCGTGCGGCCCGCAGGATTCCTCGGGGAATCCAGGGGCCGCACGGTTTTTTTTGCAGGATTCAGATCAGTGGGTTCTGAAGGAAATGCTCAGAGCTGAAGCAGCGAGTCGAGTTCGATGAGGTCATCGTTAATGAGCTTGGCTCGCCAGGCAAGGTTTTGCCGGTCGGAAGTACGACAGCGTTCGAGGAATGCGTAGAGGTTTCTCCATTCGTTGAAGAGAGCATCCACATCACGCTGGAGTTCGGCAGGCCGGGCGTTGGTATCGACGACTCGATGGATGCGTTGACAGCGTTTGACGAAGGCAGTTGCTGCGGCCGAGGCTTCATTTCGGTAGCTGGGTCGTTCTGAATTGAGCCATTGTCGGATATCGAGATCAACCTGATCGGCGAGATCTTCGAGTGATGCGACGATGGGGCCCAGTCGGGAGTTGTCGATACGTGGTGCCGATCCACCGAGGTTGAGTTCTCTTCGGAGAGCGGCGATACCGTCTTCGATTTCCTGAAGAACAACGATGCCAGCCTGGCTTTTCATCTGTCGAAACGTCTGCAGGAAGACAGCTCCGGAGTCTTCGATGTAGCGAAAGCTTTCAACGACCTGCGTGTCATCTTCCTTGCGTTCGAGAATGTCGATGAAGTTCTGAACGGTTCCATAGAAATCGGTGGCAATACTCAGCGTCTGACTGGCGTTTTTAAAGCTCAGCAGGAGCAGCAGATTGGTGCGTTTGTAGAATTCATCAACGTCCTGCAGGAGCGCGTCTGCGGTTTGTCTGAGTTGTGCGCGACTGGTGGTGGTATCAATCCAGAGCAATTCGTGGATGTTGTAATTGGCGGCCGTAATTCGCTGGACGTTGCGTTCAACATAGGAATTTCGAATAGAGGACAGCTGTGGCATCAGTTGGAGCCATGACTGATCGAAACGGTTGTATTCGCTGACGATGCGTTCATAGGGGTACTCATCAACCACCATGGACGAGATACGTGCAGCCTGCTGCTGGAGCTTGCGGCTGGATGTTGTCAGCTGAGTGGGGCTGTTAATATCGCGTTGAAGTTCGTCAGCGAGGTTGAAGAGGTGGTTTTCAAGTCCGGAGAGCTGCTGGAGGAGAGTTCGCCGATCGAGCGACGGGGCGATCTGAAAGAGTTTTCCCATTTCAAGATCGAGTCGATCGAGTCTCTGCAGGCTTTGTGTGGTGGAGGTACTGAGGCCTCGAGCCTGGGACATACGATGTGAGAAGATTCGCCAGTCCGCATCTGTCTGCCGGAAGTCTTCGACGAGAAGTTTGAGATCGGTGGTGGAGGCGAGGTTCTGGCTGAGTCGACCTGTGAGCGTGCGAAGGCGGCTGAGGTCGGTGAGCAGCGAGCGGAGCTGGGGGTTGCGTCGATAGTCGGCATCAAGTGCTGTGTAGAGTTTTCCGGATTCGTCCCAGGCTTCACGGACGAGATTGGAGAGGGTGCGTCGATCAACGCGTGAATAGTCAATGTTTTCGCGGGGGGCGCCGAGCGTTCGCGTAGCGAGGTTTGCAGGACTGTCGAGGTCCCCGGTTGGGAGACCACGACCGGGGTTTCCGGACCCGGTATCGGTACGGGAGATCCGCGTTGTCTGGGCGAGTGAGGCGGTGGAGGACAAGGCGAGAAGGAGTGCCGTGAGAAGGGCAGCAAGGCGTGGTGCGGGGGGAAGCAGCATGAGCGGACTCCTTTCCGTCCCTGAGTCGATCCGTGACTCAGCCGGTATGAGCGCAGATGGGAGTGCCGGCCTGCGGAGGAGCGGGCGAACAGCGGCACAACCTGAGGAATTCTCAGGAGTGTAGGTGAAACACTGGTTTTGACGGAACAGCAGTTTCGGCAGGAAAATCAGCTGCCGATACAAACGGCAAATTCCTGTCGGCGACCATTTTCGGTGGCTGCAAACCGCTGATAGATGCGACTCCCGCAGATTGAAGGGGAGGCAAATGTATTCTCCCCGAGTTTGCTGGAGGCGACGAGCGTGAATTTTTCGCGGCTGGCTTCATACACGAAGGTCATGCCTTCTTCGTTGGCGGCATAGATCAGTCCATTTGCGAGCACGAGGCTGCTGCTGAAGGTTCCGCCGAGCCGCGCTTTCCAGAGTTCCTGTCCTGAGATACTGTCCCAGCAAATGGCGATTCCAGCATCAAGCACGGCGAACAGGGTGTTGTTCCGGAGCAGCATTGAAGGGACGTAGGTGCGGGAGTTGTTTTCCCAAGCGAGTTTTCCAGATCCATCAGCGAGGACGGCGGAGACATGATTTTTGGGATAGCCTCCGCTGGTGAAGACACGTTCGCCATCCGTGACGGTGGTAGTTACGCACTCGGTGGTGGCTCCGGGAACTTCCCAGTTGGTCTGGCCTGTGGATGGATCGAGGCTGGTAACGAGATCGCAGCCGGTGAGAACGAGCTGAGTGCGGCCGGCGGCGGTGAGGATGACAGGAGAGGGGTAGTTGGGTTTGGCGGGGCGGTCACGTTTCCAGACAACTTCTCCGGTCTGCCGATGCATGGCGACGACTGCGCCGCCACCCTTATTATCGGATGCACCAATCACAAGATCTCCGTGAAGGAGCGGAGAGGAACCAAAACCCTGATGATTGACATACCCGGAGAGGCGTGTTTTCCAGAGTGGAGTACCATCACGTTTCACGGCGTGCATCCAGACGGAATCGGCATTATGAAAGTTGATGAAAATGCGGTCACCGTCACAGGCGGGTGAAGCAGACGCCATGCTGGATTTTTCGTTGCCTTTGACCTTGAGGCCGTCGTTATGGAGGACGCTTTCCCATTTCAGCTTACCGGTGTTGCGATCGAGACAGATCAGCGACTGGAGGCCGCGGTCATGGTCGGCGACGGCGAGAAGAACGTCAGGGCCGACGACGGTGAGCGAGCCGTGGCTGCGGCCAGGGACAGGTGTTTTCCAGAGAATACTCGCTGAGTCATTCCAGGCGACAGGCGGGGTCTGGTTGTCTGCAGCGATCCCATTAAGAGCGGGGCCGCGCCACCATGGCCAGTCGTCGGGCCCGATAGCGATGGGAGCAGGACTTCGTGGCTGCGTCGCATAGCTGCTGGAATTGAGCGACGTGGCGGCGAGTGTCGCGGAGGTGGCTGCGGCAGCGGTGGTTGAACAAAAGGTGCGGCGGTTGAGCATTTGGAGAGCTCCGATGAAGATTGGCTGGATGCGAGGGCGAGGGCGAGGGCGAGGGAATTTTTCAGATGCTGGAGAGAACGGCGGCAACGGGGAAAGAAAACGTATCAGAACGTGAGCACAACTTCGCGGATCTGGAAGGGCTGCAGTGGTACGAGCAGTCCGGAATCACTGATGTTTTCCAGCAGCACTTTGTGGGAGCGATCATGGTTCACGAACCATGCGGCGACGGGCGTGCGCGCGGTACGCACGTGGCAGCTGGTGCTGAGTCCTTCGGTTTCGCTGAGGATCAGTGAGAGTTCATCGGGTGCGTTGGGTGCCAGCGGCAGCCATCGGGCCTGCACGAGCTGCACATTTTTGGCAGAGAGTCCAAGAATCCAGGCGGTGGAGGTTTTGGGACGCCTGCGAGGAACATGGAGGGAGAAGACCTGGGCGAGTGCGTCTTCAGCGGATCGAATTGGCGAGGGCTGGTCGAAATCAAGGCGGAAGCGAAAGTGTGTAACATGTTCGCCTTCGACCTGCAGCAGGCTTTCGAGCATTCGTGTTCCGGAGCGGCGGTGCCATGGGCGGCCATCACTGAGAATTGTCAGTCGGTGGGAGTCGTCGCTGATTTCGATAAAGTCCGGGGATTCGATGCGTTCCAGTCGGAAGCCTGCGATCTGGCCGAGGACAGAGCGGGAGACAGCGGCGGTTTCATTGTCCCATGCGAAGCGGCAGCACCAGCCGGTGAGCCACGGGTTGCCGCGGACCGGGAGAACAAGATCGATCAGTTCGATTTCGATATCGATGACAGGGCGGATTCGATCGACGCGGGTGATTTGGCGTGTGCGACCGATCACGGAGTTATCGGCTGGCGATGTGTATTCTGTAACGGTTTCGACGGCGGCAAAGACGGGACCGGATTCAAGGATGGCGGAGTGAATCAGGCGAGTGCCGGCCCAGTGCGTCCTGCGTGGCGTTTCAGCGGGATCGCAGGGTATCGAGAGTTCACGCTCGAATCGAAAGCCTGGCTGCTAGCTGACGCGATTGCCCCTCTGGCCGTGAAAGGCCACAGCCTGAATGCCCCCGGTACGATCGCTTAAACGGACCTCGAAGTGTTTGTTGCGGAGCAGGAGCGATTCGGCGAGCGGCGGTTCACGTTTGGCAGGAAGTGTGGGTGGTTGTGGGGAGTCGGTTGAGGAGGATTCGCGAAGCCAGAGGAAGCCACCGGGGGGGAGTTGCACCAAAAGTCGGCAGGTATTGTCTTTGAGTTCTGTGGCTTCGATAGCTTTATCGGCTGCAGGGGGCTGCCAGCCTGCGGGCCAGAGGACGGGGTAGAGTCGGGGGAACGGCAGCGGGTTGACGAGGAGCAGTCCGCCGGTTGTGGCATCCTGAGCCGGGATCCGCTGACTGAGAGCCTCTGTCAGTTCTTCGCCAAGGCGGCGGGCTGCTTCGCTGAGAGCGCTGGCTGCATTTTCAAGAGCAGGAAGTTTGGCAGGTATGGATGAATTGATATCGAGGTGTCGGAGTTCGAGGTCAGCGAGTTGTTGTTCGAGTTGCCGGAGCCTGGCGGCCGTACCAGAGGCGGCGGTATTGGTACGGATGAGTGCCGCGATGGCGTTGAGGGAGTGAATATCTTCGAGCAGCTGCTGGAGTTTGCGAAGCGTGGCCGGTCCCGAGATCGGAGGCTCCGATTTCAGCACGGATGACTGCACGAGGGCCGGGGAGAGATACTCGGAGTGATCGCGTGACTCCGGGAGTCGGCTGCCTTCGGCAGCGTGAGTGAGTGAATCGACGGTGACAAATTCACCGAGGACAGGAGCCCACCTCGAGGCGACTTTGAGATCGTCGAGCCACGGGTTGCGAAGTTGTGGGAGACGGGCGAGAAAAATTGCGGCGACAGGATCTTCCTGCATGCTTTCGTTGAAGCGATCTGCAAATTTCTGGAAGCCGGCGGCACTGTCGATCGCCAGGGGGATGCGAGAAGCGGCCGGGATGATGGAACCATCGGGGGCCTGCCAGTCAAACTGGCTGCGTTCTCGATCGGGGTAGAGTCCGTCATCGAGAGCGACGTGGAGAGCAGACTGGAATCCGCAGAGTTGCAGGACGGCGGGGAGTGAGGCCGTGAGTCCAAAGCGTCTGCGTGCCCAGTGACGTGGTGGTTGTCCAAGGATATCGTGGAAGGTTGATTTGCAGCGCTGGATGTCGTTGCAGAGTGCCGCCATGGAGCCGAGCGACGTGCGGGATTCGATGTCCTGACCGGAGAGCAGACAGAGCTGACCGGAGTTGCAGGCGGAGCGGAGCAGGTCGGCGACTGCGGCTCCGGAGTCAGCCAGCTGGCTGAGTTCGCGGCCGCTGATGAGAAGGTTGATGGGTGTGGTTGAATTGAGAGTCGAGCAGATGAGCTCGGGGGGATCCTGTTCGCCTGGGAGGCAAAGGTCGAGAAGGACACATTTCTGGGGATAGATCTGCTCGCGAATTTCCCGGAGATGTTCGAAGGCGGCTGTGAGGTGTTGCTGAGTGGTGGCTTCATCGTGCAGCAGAGCGGCAGTGGCTGCGGCGCGGAGTTCACGAGTCAGCAGAATCTGGTCCGGGTCAATGAAGTGATGGCGTCTGCGGCTGAGCAGTTGCAGCTGGAGGGCCACGGTACCGAAGGCGAGGAAGTCGGCGACGCAGAGGGGTTGATCCGGAAGCGTTGTTGTGGGCGAGGAAGATTCAAGAAGAACCGGTGCGGGCGTGAGCGATTCAATGCCCGCGAGCCACTGGCTGCGGTCGGTGCAGGAATCGATGACGATGTGTTCCTGATCGCGGTAGATGTTTCGCCACTCGTGGGGCATCCAGGATTCGGAAGGAGTGGGAACGAGGATGATTCGTCGACCGGGGAATCCGTACTGCGATTCGGCCTGGCGGAGAAGCGGGAGCGACGAGGCCTGGGCGAGCAGGCGGGGATGCCATGCGCAGGCGATCGCGTTCCACAGGCTGGAGGCCTCAGCTTCGGCGAGGTCAGTGGGCAGGTCTTCGACGGAATAGCCGGGGGAAAGAATGCTGATTTCGGAGAATTCGAGGCGGAAGGACATGGTATGGAGGCTGGGCTGGAGGAGTCGCGGGCGAAGTGGTGTCGGTGAATTGTGGCAGGCGGCGGCAGAAAGCTCCACTGAAAACGCCAGGGAATTGTGAATCGAGCGAGAACACGCGTTCCGCTTGTGTCAATTGAATTCAGGGTTAAATCGGCAATTTTTGCATCAGTCGAGATCGGAGGGCTTTTCAGGCTGGTCAAAAGACAGGCGATTGGGCAGAATCAGCGGAACGGGCCGACGGCTGCTCTTGACAGGCAATACGTCCAGGATGCATCCTGTTTCGCGTGCGTCTCGCGAACCGTTGACGTCCGGACATTCTTTGGGGATCAGTGAAAGGTTAAATCGAGTCCGAGTGCTTCCATGGCAAACGACTTCTCCATGCCCGACGACCCGCGAAATCGAGGTGACAAGCGAAGCCGAAAGGATCGCCGGAAGAAAGGTTCCGAGCGCTCTCCGGACGACACTGATGGTGCTCGTCGGGGCCTTCAGCAACGCGATCGCCGCGGCTCTAAAAATTTCCGTGACCTGCTCTACGGCGAAGACGAAGACGACGAATGAGCGTCTTTGGGTTGCTGGAATGTGCTGCGATCTCTGAACCTCACGGCAGACATCGAATTTCCACTTGTCGGCACGTTTGTTGCTTTGCTGGGTTGACGGGAAGAATCAGCAGGCAGCCTCGTGGGAAAGCCCGAAGCTGACTGCGGCAGGCCGTTTCGCATCGCGATCGAGCTGCTTAAATTCGTTGCGTCATGCCTGAAAAGCAGGCGATTGTGGCGAGCACGACTGGAAAGGACAGCTTAGCATGGCAGCGGGGGCGGCAAACTATGACGAGCTGTTAACGGTGGAGGGATCGCCGCGTCATGCAGCACTCTCTGAATGCCTGTCTGCGCTCAGTGGTGAAGTTCTTGCTGAGCGACAGCGGCACGCCGAAGAAGAGCTGCTTGAGAAAGGAATCACGTTCGCTGTCTACGGTCACAACGATGGGCACGAAAAGATATGGCCGTTCGACGTGGTGCCGCGTCCAATTCCGTGGGACGAGTGGATCATGATCGAGGCGGGGCTGCGGCAGCGGATCCGTGCGTTGAATCTGTTTCTGGACGACGTGTACGGTGAAGGTCGAATTTTCCGGGACGGTGTGGTTCCGGAGAGTCTTGTGAAGTCTGCGAAAACTTATCGACCCGAGTGCATTGGTTTCCGTCCGCCGGGTGGAGTGTGGACACATGTTGTGGGCACCGATCTGGTGCGTCACAGTGATGGAACGATCTATGTGCTTGAGGACAATCTTCGGTGTCCTTCGGGGGTGAGTTATGTTCTGGAGAACCGGGAGATCATGAAGCGTGTGCTTCCGGAGGTCTTCAGTGGTTCGACGATTGCCTCGATTGAGGATTATCCAGAGCGATTGCTGGGTGCGTTGCTGAAGACGGCACCGGCGGGATGTGAGCATCCAACAGCGGTGGTGTTGACTCCGGGGATTTACAATTCGGCCTACTTCGAGCATTCATTCCTGGCGCAGCAGATGGGAGTGGAACTGGTCACCGGTCCCGATCTGTATGTGGACAGCAGCGACACGGTATGGATGAAGACCACGCGGGGGCCGCGTCGAGTGGACGTAATCTACCGTCGGATTGACGATGATTTTCTGGACCCCGAGGTGTTTCGGGCAGACAGTATGCTTGGGGTACCGGGCCTGATGCGGGCCTGTCGGGCAGGCCGGGTGACTTTGGCCAACGCTCCGGGAACTGGTGTCGCAGACGACAAAGCTGTCTATCAATACGTTCCGGCGATCATTCGCTACTACCTGAATGAGGATGCAATTCTGAAGAACGTGCCGACATACCTGTGTTCTGAGCCGGATCAGTGTCGGTATGTCCTGGAGAATCTTGACAAGCTGGTGGTGAAGCCGACGAACGAATCGGGGGGATATGGGATTCTGATGGGGCCGACGGCGAGTGATGAAGAGCGTTTGCGGTGTGGAGAGCAGGTGCGTCGCGATCCTCGCAATTACATCGCCCAGCCTATGCTCACACTTTCCACAGTGCCGACAGTCATCAACGGTCGATTGGCGCCGCGGCATGTGGATCTGAGACCGTTTATTCTCTACGGGGATGACGTGTTTGTGCTGCCGGGCGGCCTGACAAGAGTCGCCCTGCGGGAGGGTTCAATGATTGTAAATTCGTCACAGGGAGGTGGCAGCAAGGACACCTGGGTATTGCTCAGCGAGACGCCGTTTACTCGCCTGCAGGAGCAGGAGCAGTTTTCGGGCTGAGTGCGTTGTCGGTCTGAGTGCTGGATTTCGTCATTTTCCGAGGCGATTGAGCGATGTTGTGTCGAGTAGCGGATTCGCTGTTCTGGATGAGTCGCTATCTGGAGCGGGCGGAGAATCAGGCGCGGTTCATTGATGTGACCTCTGACATTGCTCTGGGATACCGAGGCAGTGAAGATGTCCTGTGGTCTTCGCTGCTGCACGCTGGTGGTGACGTCGAGTACTTTCAGGAGAGGTATTCAAGGCCAACGCGCAGAAACGTGATCGACTATCTGCTCTTCAACCGTGACAACCTGAATTCGGTGTTGAATTGCCTCACGGCAGCTCGCGAGAATGCCCGATCTGTTCGTGAAAATCTGACAACGCCCATGTGGGAGGCGGTGAATCGATTCTATCTGCGAGTTCGACAGGCGGCTTCGCAGTCTCAGCAGGTGCTTACTCAGCCCCATCCCTTTCTTGACCAGATCAAACGTTCCGCCCATCAGGTGCTGGGTGTGACCGAAGCGACGTGGTCTCAGGGTGAGGCGTGGCAGTTCTCCAGACTTGGATACCAGCTGGAGCGCGCGGATAAGACGTCGCGAATTCTGGACGTGAAGTATTTTCTGCTCAAGGCGGAGGCGGGCAGAGCAGGCACGGGGAGTGAACTGGACGTGGTGCAGTGGGCATCCCTTCTGGAATCAACTGGTGCCCTGCAAATGTATCGCCGCTCCTTCGGAAGAATTCAGCCGGTGAATGTGGTTGATTTCCTGGTGCTGAGCCGGGACTTCCCGCGATCGCTGCGATTCTGCACACAGCGATCGCTGGAAAGTTTGCGTGCGATCTCCGGAAATACGGGCTCAGTACCAGCGAATCAGGCCGAGCAACGGGCCGAGGAAGTCCTGCGAGAACTTGAAGGAGCACGCGCCGTTGATCTGCTGGAACGCGGACTGCACGAGTTTGTGGACAGCTATCAAACACGACTCAATGAAATCGGCGGAGCCGTGTCCGAGACATTTTTTCAGTTGACGGGATATGCTGCCGCCGGCTGACCCGATCAAAGCCACACTGGGGCACAGCAGATTGCCAGCTTCCAGGCAGCGGTCCTGTTGATCAGCCGAGCAGCTGGCAGTCTGTGGTGTGCGTCGTGTTTACTTCGCGGGTGGTGCAGCAGGCAGCATTCGGACTCGGTTTCCGAAGGCTTCAAGCTCCATGCGTGCGTTCTCCGGGACGCTCAGTCTGAGTCCGGGCACTGGGAATTGAGAGACGATAGGGCAGCGGAAGAGTTCTTTTCCGTGGAACTTCGACAGGCCATGCACAGTGATCTGAGGGCCGGCGTTCGCGAGACCCGGGATCGGATTGTTTGCAGCCTGCGCGTCCGAGTCGGTAAGGAGAGCAAGGAGCACTGGATTCGAGGAGTGGTCGAAGACGAACCAGGTGGGTGTGGTGATGGGGACAGCCCAGCGGAGCTTACCTGTCTGGCGGTCGATGGCCCGTAATTGCTGCTGGACGAGTGTTGTGGGGATGTTGTAGAAGGCAGAAGGTCTGATACCGCCGTTCTGGGGGTCTGAATTGCGGAAGAGGTAAAGACTCCCTGCATCGATGGTGGCTCCGATTTCCGTCGGCATCAGATCGGGGAGCTCTGGAATTTTGCCGGCGCCTTCAAGAGTCTGGACGTCGGCGGTGAGCAGATCGATGAGGAGGACATTGCCTGTGGTTGTGAAGACAGCGATCAGCTGAGAATCGAGGAACTGAGCTGCAGCAAAGTTATTGAGTGGAACTTTGTGGACGGAGTCGAGCGACAGCGCATCGATCCATTCGAGCGTTTTGGTGTCATCGAGCTGAGAGTCAGGGTCCCAGGCAACGAGATAGTTGCCTGAGGAGCGGATCAGGCTGCGGTTCAGTGCGGCAAGTCTTGCACCTGCGGGAAGCCTGAAGTCCTGTTGCTCATCCACGGCGACAGTCGCTGCTTTTTTGGGGAGTGGCCGTCCGGTACGGGGATTGAGGATGAGAGCCGCGTTTCGGGTCGCCTGTCTCGCTGGTGCCGACTGTGACTCTTCGTGACGGGCAATAATCGCATTGCTGGAAGCGAAGGTATGCGGAGACAGTCCCTGCGATTTCATGTGCCAGCATTGTTCGCCGGTCAGCAGATCAAGAACTTCAAGTCTGGAGTCCGTCATCAGGCAGAGCCAGCGATTGCTGTAGCCTGCCAGTCTTCGTCCCGGTTCGTGGACGCTGCGACCTTCACGTTCGATATTGAAGTCTGTGAAGTTGTTGGGCACGATTGAAGACCATCCGACATTGAAGTCCGAGCGCGACCAGAGCCATCGATGATCAAGGAGCGAAAATGCAGTGATTGCTGAATGACTGCGGTGAATCACAACGCTGCCGCAGCGGAGCAGCGATTCATCGGGCGAAAGGATCTGCTGATCGGGGGACTGCAATTTGAGGCGCCAGGAGCCCTGCGGGGTATCTGCTGCTGGCTGGGCCACGAATTCACCGGATTCGGGCTGGCTGGTCCAGCGACAAAAATTGAGTACGGAGTCGCTGGCAAGTGCCGTGCGAAGGTTACGAGTGGCCGAGGATCGCAGGTTGATCTGACCGTTGGTGTTGACGGGAATCAGTTTCCACGAAGTGTCAGCGACTGACTGCCAGGAAGCGGCTGCTGTGGGAAGAGGAGCAAGGCTGTTTTCGTTTTCACGAGGCACGAACGTGGTGGGTTGGCAGATTTCCCTTGCCAGCGATTGCAGGAGCTGGGTGAGCAGGGATTGTTCGAAGGCGTTATGGGCTGGGTTCGTGGATGCGAGGGAGGAGGCCAGATTGAAGAGTTGCGTGAGTCTGGTGAGGGCAGCGCTGCGACCATCGGGCAGTTGTTCAAGTTTGATGTTTTCGGCAGCAGCGAAAAGCAGGTGAACGGTGATCTCGGAGGGTGGCCCTGCTTTCAGCTGTCGTTCGGCGCGGGAGAGACATTCGGTGGTGAGACTGGCAGAAACGAGTGAACAGAGCGACTGATCCGGGAGCTGGTCAAGACTGCTGAGCAATGTGCTGCGAGGCTCGGAGTCGGGGCCATTAAGAACAGCTTCAATCTGCTGGAGGATCAGCGATCTCAGGGGCCAGCGGAGCGTTTCGAGTCCGGTAGCGATGGCTGGTGCAGCGAGAATATTCTCGATTCCTCCAACTTTTGCGGTTTCAAGCAGTTGTGGTGTATCCGGGAGTTCGATGTTCAGCACTGATATTGGCAGCTGCAGGGCCTGCAGAAGCAGCCGCACGCGTGCGGAGTCCTGCGGCAGCCGGGCATCTGAAAGCCGGAGCCACGTGGCGATGGCTTGTTCCGGAGCGGGGCCTGCAAAGGATCTGATTTGATCAAGTTCCGCTGCGGGATTGGTCGAGCTGCGAGCGAAAAGACATAATGCAGCCCGGAAACGCAGACCACTGACCTGTTCTTCGATGAGGGCGCTGGAGGTCACTTTGTCGAGCAGTCGCAGGGCTTCGGCTGGTTGATTCGTGGCCAGAGAAAATGCGGCCTGTTCAATTGGATCTTCGCCTGGCTGGGGCTGTGGCTGATGGTCTGCAGCGAGTATCAGGTAGCCGGGACCGGCACTGATCAGATCACTGTCAATGGCCGCAAGAGTGCCGGGCTGCTGAACGGGGCGCAAATAGGGGATCGAATCGACCAGCTGGCCAGTGGAGAGACTTCGGATCTGCAGGCTGCCGTCGGCTGCAGGGATGAGCAGCTGATCTCCCCGACGAACCGCCGTTCCGACCGGGACGGCGAGCCTTGAATTCAGCTGAGATTTCCAGCGATTAGAAAAGTCAGAGATCTGCCATGCTGCAATTTCACCGGCGGAAGCAGCGACGAGGACTTCGCTGTCGGCCCAGAGTATCAGTGTGGGTTCGCTTGTGGTCAATCGACGACTGATTTCTCCGGTCAGCAGGCTGGTCACGGTGATTTGTGGCACTTCGTTGAGTGCCCAGAGAACTTCATCGCCGATCACCAGCGGCATTTCTGAACGCCGATTGCGGTTTGCCGGGCCGGAGGTCACGGGCCGCCCGCGAATGATCTGCTGGCGAAAAATCACTCGTCCATTCCGGCCGCCGGGCGTCTGGCTGACAAATTCGGGTGAAAGCTGCCGGGCCCAGAGAATGGAACGAGTGAGAAGATCAATGGCGAAGGACCAGCCCGTGGTGGTGGAGGCGAGGAGGATGCCATTGTGTACCGTGAGCTGCGCCGAAAGCAGTTGTCGGAAGAAATCCAGATCGATGTTGTTCTCCGGAAACACAACGGGAATCTGCCATTGAAGCGAACCGTCCCTGGCCGTGAGGCACACCAGACTGATCTGTCCGTCCTTTTCGGCAAGCAGACAGACATCTCCACCATGCACGGCCGGGAGTCCTGGAAACCAGCACAGAGACAGCGGGTTTCCGAAAAGTGCTTCAACCGGTTCTCCGCCGACTGTCCAGAGCCGTCGCCCCGTTTGTTTGTCAATGGCCGAAAATTCCTGGGGCTTGCGGCGATTGTTTTCATCGCGTCCAAGCAGCACGCGAACCCGCAGTGAATCATCGTCCCGAAACTGGTTTAACAAATCGACTTCAGTTGAGACGACATACAGTCGTTCAGCATCCATCGCCAATTGCCATGAATGGGGCTCTCTCGTTGGATTAGTGCGAGCTGAACCAACGTTGTTTGGGAAAGGCTGAACCAGGCGACTGGACCATGGCGGAATTTGAAAGGGCAGCGAATTGGGTCGCAGATTACGCGTCCAGAGGGTGCGTCCGGTTTTTCGATCCAGCGCGGTAATGAGAGACTGACTGCGAACGTAGACGCCGTTCTGATCGGCAAGCGGAGTGAAGGTACTCCAGGGTACCGTAGAGCTTGTGGTGGCAGTTGACACATATTCCTGAAGGGTTCTGCGAGCGGTATCATGCAGCGGAAGTGAGCGGGTCCACTGAATGTTTCGCGGCATTTGATCAGAAGTGCCGGATGGAAGTGAATCACCGATGGTGGCCGGAGGAGTTGACAGGGACGCGGCCGGTTTCGCGGGATGTTTTTCCCGTTCATCCATGGCACGTGACTCCTGTGCTTCAAGGCGTCGCTGAAGTGCCAGCACATGGGCAGGAGGACCGGGCGGGGGCGAATCGAGGAGTGGCAGGAGCCAGTATTTGGCTGCAGCGAGTTCACCGCGGTCTTCGTGGATGCGCGCAAGCAGGAGCAGGATATTGCGGGCGGTTGGAGTTCCATTGCACCGCTGCAGGAGATTCAGAAGTTCGACCGGTTCGGGGTCAAGCAGTGTTCGCTGGAGTTCTGTCCGGGCGGAACCATCGTCACTGTCACGAGCCGCTGCAAGCTCGGGAGGGAGTTTACCGAGCAGGAGCGTGAGTGTGCGATGCAGTGGCTGGAAGCCATTGGTACTCTGAGTCATGAGCCCGGGGTCGGCGGCCCGCAGCACCCTCAGACTGGACTGGAATGTTCCCGGATCAAGGCTGTCGATCGCCTCCTGAAGTCGATCAAGTTCGCGGAGCATTGCGCGGTCGGTGGGCAGTCGCTGAAGATCATCCGCAACCCTCGAATCGGCAGGGGGCTCATCGGCACGAGCTGACAGTGGCTCTGATGGCGAATGCACGAACGCAGAATACGCTGCCAGCAGAACGCGTGCGAGGTTTGTGATGTGGTTAAGACGAAGCATCCCGAGTCCCTCTGCCGCCAGCACTGGGCGAGTATGGGGGCGTTTGTGAGAATCATTGCGGCTGATCCAGCGTGCGCGCCGAAAACACGAGGGGCAGTCGCCGTGGCGAAGTTTAAGCCGTCTGCGGAGTCTCGCACAGCCAGGATAGCAGCAGAATTCGCCGAAAGAAGTCCGTGAGCTGCGGAAATCACC
>Ga0172376_10003075_pt1 | contig 20014 bp, 32 predicted proteins | sample Lak35m_FD_121114 | JGI IMG/M metagenome (GOLD analysis project Ga0172376, IMG submission 121114) | Freshwater microbial communities from Kabuno Bay, South-Kivu, Congo - kab_092012_35m | ecosystem: Environmental > Aquatic > Freshwater > Lake | place: Democratic Republic of the Congo: South-Kivu... | reverse complement strand
GATCCCGATATGTCATCTCAAAAGACACTACGTAAACCTGCAGAGCAGCTGAAGGATCTAGTAGCAGCAGGTAAGGTTCAACTTCGAAAGTACATGGATAACATTAAGGCAGTTGCATCGACTCCTAGTGGTCGTATCAATGCCGATACACTAATTGTGAGGGTAGTCAAGTGATTGTAATAGATTTTAATCAAGTGGGTATTGCTAACCTCATGGTCGAGCTTGGAGGGCGAAAAGATATTGACATCAACCTTCCATTGATTCGTCATATGATCCTTAACAGCATTCGAGGTTACAAGCAGAAGTTTGGAAGCAAATATGGCGATCTAGTCATCACATGTGACAATAGAACTTACTGGAGGCGATCTGTCTTTACACAATATAAAGCAAACAGGAAGAAAGTTCGCGAAGATTCGGGATACGATTGGAAAGCAATATTTGAGGCTCTTGCAACTGTTCGCGAGGAACTTGATAAGGTATTCCCATATCCTGTGATCAACGTAGAAGGTGCAGAGGCGGATGATGTAATCGCGACTTTAGCTGAATGGGCACAGACAAATGATTTGGGAGGAATGTTTGACGAACCTAAACCATTTCTGATTGTGTCGGGTGATCATGACTTCGGGCAGCTTCAGAAGTATTCCAATGTAGCTCAGTACAGTCCCATTCAAAAGAAGTTTGTCAAACCTGATCGTAGTCCCGAAAAGTATGTGATTGAGCATATCATTCGGGGTGATACGGGTGATGGCATTCCTAATGTGCTTTCCGATGATACTTGCATCATCGATGGTCGTAGACAAAAACCCATCATGACCAAGAAACTTGATGAGTGGATTGCTGACCCCTCTACGATGCCAAATGATGCCGCATTCAAAACAAACTACGAGCGCAATAAAGTATTGGTTGACTTTGCGATGATTCCCATGTCTGTTAAAACAGCGATTATAAATAATTTTGTGAACCAACCCAAAAAAGATCGTAGTCAACTAATGAACTTCTTCATGCAACATAGAATGAAAATGATGCTTGAGGTCATCTCGGAGTTTTAACATGCGCCTATTACTTCCTGAAATTCTTGATCGTGCTCAAAAAGCAGAAACAGATGAAGCGAGAATGCAAGTTCTTCGTCAACATACATCTCCTGTTCTAATTGATCTGTTCAAAATCAATTTTGATCCCGCCGTCAAGATGCAATTACCTGAAGGTGTGCCTCCTTATAAGAAAGAAGGCATTCCAATGGGACTTGCAGATACCAATCTCTATAAAGAAATGCGTAGAATGTATACATGGATCAATCCTCCGCCTAATCTACACAAGATCAAACGAGAGACATTGTTCATTCAACTTCTAGAAAGTATTAATGAGAAGGAAGCTGAACTGATCTGTGCTGTCAAAGATAAAGCAATGAGCAATCTGTATCCTGCGATCACTTATGATCTGGTGGTGAAAACTTTTCCTGGCATTCTTCCTGAAAAGCCTAGTGTTGTAGAGGTACAACAGTCGGGGGAAGTTGTCCCAAAAAAGCGAGGAAGGCCCAAAAGAACTGCTTGACAGATCCTCGGGCCAATGTTACAATGCATTTTTTGAATGGTGAATGGCATGCTGATCTATACGACCACCCCGTCTTCAAAAGTGAAGCGCAAAACTCAGAAAGAAATAGACGAGTACAATCGTTGGTTGAGAAGTGTAAATCCATCTGGGCAAAAACCCTCAAAACCTTCAGGCGCCCTTTCGGCAAGTAAGCCCTATAGGCGAGGATATGATGAGGTGAAGAAAATTCCTAGCTTGCAATCAACCGCACCTGCAGTTCTTGCTGTGACTAGCATCATGGATCCTTTGCATCTATCACGCATGTCCGACAAGGATCGCGAGGCAGTTATTGCAAAAAGCAAGCGTGTTGCAATTGTCTATAACAAGGGCGGTTATCAATTTATTAGCGATGAAACAGATCCCACCACATTGGGGTCAAGTGAAAGGAGAAAATAAGTGAGTATTATCTTTAGCAATCCCGCTGACAAGAAAACCATTCGGGATGCATTGCAAGAAATTTCAAATGCAATGACTCGCATCGAAGGTGAACGGGATTACATTAAGGAATCTATTAAGACGATTACTGATAGATATCCCGTGATCTCAAAGAAGGTTTTTCGAAAGATGATCAAGGTTTATCATGCTCAAACCTATACTCAGGAGGTTGAGGAGCATGAAGAATTCGAGAATCTCTACGAAACCATTACCACGACAACTCAGGTAAACAAAGATGCTTAATTTTGCTCGCAACATTGTAGAAGTAGAAATTCATGATACAATGGGTAGGCCTAAGAAAAAACGTATCTTGGGTGTGTGGGGGCAAGATCAAGAAATTCCATACGACCTCATTCGCAAACTGAATGCAAAAAAGTATCCAGGCTGCGATATCGAGATCAGAGTAACTGTATACGAAGGACCTTAATGAAAATCGCAATTTGTTCTGACATCCATCTTGAGTTCGGTGATCTGCCTATCAAGAACACAGAGAATGCAGATGTTCTTGTTCTTGCAGGAGACATCTGTGTTGCTGCAGGATTTGGTCGTTCTTTTTACGACTCAGAACGTTATCACGAGTTTTTCAAGCAATGTTCAGAACAGTTTCGTGATGTTGTTTACATCATGGGCAACCATGAGCATTACAATGGCGACTACTGTACCAGCTATCAAATTCTGAAAGATCAACTAGAAAAATATTCTAACATTCATTTTCTTGAGAAAGAATTCAAAATCATCAAGGGGGTTATGTTTATTGGTGCGACGCTATGGACGGATTTCAACAAACAAGATTCATATAGCATGAATTCTGCAGAAAGACAGATGAATGACTATCGAATCATTAAGAATTCTCTGAAAGATCGTCGCCTAATTGCACTTGATACACTTTATGATCATCAGCAGACTCTAGAAAAGATCACTGCCTTCTATGATGCACACGACCTTCCTGTAGTAATGGTTGGGCATCATGCTCCCAGTCATACGAGCGTAAAACCCATGTATGAGCGTGACTATCATATGAATGGTGCTTATCGAAGTGACCTAGAACAGTTCATTATCGATAAACCCAGAATCAAACTGTGGGTGCATGGGCATACCCACTCAGAGTTTGACTACATGGTTGGAACTACCCGTGTAGTTGCAAACCCGAGAGGATATATTGGATACGAACGAGGATCACAAGAATCAGATCCTTACTATCCTAAGGTGATTGATCTTTTTACTCCCATAAGCGAGAGTTCGACTTCAGACGAGCCTCTGCTGCAAGACGACGAGATTCAATCAGCATTTCGAGAAGATTTTTAAAGAAAGATTTGATAGGCGTTAACATAGATGACCTTTTGGGTTGTTGTAGAAGGTGAGATTATGTCTCAATCATATTTATATTGCGGTGCAACATGAGTGCAAACCTAATCATCGTAGTAGCAATAATTTATTTCTATGTGGCAGTCGAGCAAGCATTGAAAGGCAATATTCCAATGCTTGTCACCTTCGGCGCATACGCTATTTCTAACATTGGTCTCTACCTGATGGCAACAAAATGATCATGAGCGTTTTAAGATTCGTCGCTGCGGCAATAGTTGTGTTGGGCATTAGCTTGATGGTCATTCCTGTTGTGGGAATAATCCTAGGTCTCATATTGGAGCTATTTAAATGAAAAAAGTTGTTCTTGTAACAGGGGGATTTGATCCTCTACACTCAGGTCACATTGCATACTTTCGTCAGGCGAAGGAACTAGGAGACATTCTAGTTGTGGGTGTAAATTCTGATTCTTGGCTTGAGCGTAAAAAAGGCAAGGCATTTATGCCATTTGAAGAGCGTGAGTGCATCATCAAAAATCTTAAGATGGTAGACTCAGTAATTTCCTTTGATGATAGCGACGGGTCGGCAAAGAATGCTATTCAAAAGGTTTTAGACAAGTATCCTGACGCAATTTGTCTCTTTGCGAATGGGGGCGACCGAACTAAGCAAAACATTCCTGAAATGGATATTGAGGATCCTCGCCTACAATTTTTGTTTGCTGTTGGAGGCGAAAACAAAGCGAATAGCTCTAGTTGGATTCTACGTCAATGGAAAGCTCCAAAGACAGAAAGATCCTGGGGCTATTATCGTGTTCTTGATACACCCAATCCGAATGTTAAAGTGAAAGAATTGACTGTCGATCCAGGCAAAAAACTGAGCATGCAGCGCCACATGGGACGAAGTGAAGTTTGGTTTGTGACCGAAGGAACCGCTACTGTTTGGACGCTACGTGGAAGTAATGAACGTGTTTTCATCGGAAGGTATCCTAAATATTCATCGATCAAGGTTAACGCGAAAGAATGGCACCAGCTGGAAAATCAGGGCGAAACTCTCTTAAAAATCATAGAGATACAGTATGGTTCTAAGTGTGAAGAAGAGGATATCGAACGTGTTGTTTTTGAACAACAATCTGTTGCGTAGATACAACAGAAAAAGAGTGGTTGCACTTTACGCCGAATCCTGTATAATTGTTTATGTTGAATGATTAACGGACCAAGAAAATGGCCAAACGTCAAACCAAAGCGGAAATCAACCACGCCGTGGCTGATTCGATTATGACGACCTTTGTCGAAACCATTCGTGCCCGTCAGGCAAGTGTAGGTTACGAGCGTGGCGATACCGCCGCGTATGCTCTGGGCTACCTGCAGTCAATGATGGCGACCTTCATGGTGCAGAATCCGAAAATTATGGCTGATGTTGCGGATCGTCTGAAATATATTAGCAAGGAGTCGAAATGAGCAATAAACTTTCGGCAGCGGATAAGCTAGACATAATTCTTTTAGCGATGTTGGGTAGCAAAGAGCTTGTTGCTAATTGGTGGATTAGTCCGAACCTCCATTTTAAACTTTCAACCCCCAATGAGGTGTGGAATGCCAGCGACGAAGGAAAGCAAGAAGTCATTCGATATGTTCTCGGTCACGCATCAGGAAGCTACAGTTGAAAACATGCAACAAATAAATATCTTGATTGCAGAGACTGCTGAGACCTTGAAACAACAACAAACCGTAGCGGAGCTGCAACAGTTTGTAGAAGATGAAGAGCGTGAGTTCGATGAATACATGCTCAGAATGTACGAATATTACTCTCAAAAATCTTATTAGGAGTTAGCATGAAACGCTTACTTGCCTCTCTATTGATCATAGCGACTACTTCTCCTGCATACGCATGGGGTCCTCGCGAAACTGCTGCTTTGCTGGGATTCATAGGCGGAGCAGTTGTGGTAGGAGCAGCAAACCAAGCTCACGCTACTCCTCAGCCACAATATATTCCCCCTCCTGTTTCTTACTCACCTGTTCCCCTTTACACCTATCCTCCTACAACCTATCACTATCGCCAACCCGTTACAGTTTGCCGTGACATCCCATATTATGATCACTATGGAAGGATCGCACGTATTCAGCGTGTGTGCAATTATCGATGAGCAAAACATTTAAACCTCGCAATCCTATTGCTTTTGACTTGCTTATATCAGGAACTTACAAGCAACGTAAAGTCAAAAACAAATGTCAATACTCCAGAAACTTTAAAAACCGAAAGTCATTTGATCGTCAACACTCATTTTAAGGAGGCCTATGTCATGGTTGCTAGGGACTAATCGTCCAGCATTTGCGAGTGAAGATAAACAGTTAAGTGAGAAAAAGCTCTGTTGGTTAACTGATTACAAAAGGAATCAAAATGGAAAACACAAAATACGTAGTGACGCTCGAAGAGGACGAGAATGGCGAATTGATTCTCCCTATTCCTCCTCAAATTCTCAAAGATATGAACTGGAAAGAGGGTGATATTCTTAAATTTGGTATCAACAAAGATGGAAGTTTTAGCATGACTAAGGTTGAAACTGCAACTAAGCGAGTTCTTGTTGAAACTATTTCTATGTTTCGTATTCGGTACGTGATTGAGCTTCCCGCAGACGCTCCTGCCGACTGGGCGTTGGATACTGTTTGTATGGAAGATTCTATCGAACTTAGTCAAAAGCATATCGATGAGCAAATCATCTCTCATCGAGAAGTGACAAAGGATGAGTTCATTCGCGTATTCGATGAGGACAATGACTATCTCAAAGATTGGGATGAACAGCGAAAACTGCAAATGGTCACAAAAGTTAATTCAAAAGGGAATATTGAATATTGACTGGAGAGGTGATACAGTTTCCGCGAGCTAGTAAAAGGCCCGCGTCTTTCAAGATCTTATTGTATACCGATGATGAGATCTTGATGACTCGTATCGCCATCTCTACCTTCGGGGGTCTACCTCAGAAAGTTAATAACAAAAATCTTTCTGAGGTAGATCCTGTAAAGGTTTTGCAATGTCTTGAAAAAGTTTTAGAGTGCCCCTTGTTTTCTGAATATGCCCATGATACAATACGTACTATCATTGCTAACATTGAACTGAACGGACCTGACTCGGCATGAATATCTTCTATCTGTCTCACAATCCTAAAGAGTGTGCTGCTATGCACAACGACAAACATACTGTAAAGATGATCCTAGAATATGCTCAGCTTCTCTCTACTGCTCACCGCATTCTTGATGGTCATCTTTCTGTTGGTGTTTCTAAAACTGGTCGCAAGCGTACTGTTTATACTCTTCCAGATCATCGTGATAGCATTCTTTATAGCGCTACCCATATTAATCATCCTTCTGCTGTTTGGGTGAGGCAATCTGATCAGAACTACATATGGTTGTGTAATCTGCTTTTGTTGCTTTGTGAAGAATACACTTGTCGCTATGGGAAAGTTCATAAAGTAGAGCGTGATGGTCTAGCCTATGTTCTTCTGAAAAATGTTCCATCTAACATTCCTCAAGGTTCCTTTTCACAACCCACTCCTGCTATGCCTGATACATATAAGGTGCCGGGCGATTCAATCGCCTCCTATCGAAACTATTATAATGGAGGAAAACAGCATTTGGCTAATTGGAAAGTGAGGGGTCAACCTTCCTGGTACACATTGCAAAATGCATAAATAAGTTTATGCCACTATACGATTATTCATGCCAAGATTGCGGTCATGCATTTCGAGAAATGCAAAGCATCGCTAATAGAAAAGTTCCTGAGGGCAATCCATGCCCCTCATGTGGATCTTCATCAGTCTCTTTACAGATAGGAACTCCAGGAGTAGGAGATTCTGTTCGTTTGGGTATTCGCACTATTGATAACGGATTCAGGGAGGTACTTTCGAAAATTCATGAATCACAACCTAGAAGCAACTTGAATAACAAACTTTCGCGATGATGGGAAAAGTAATTCCAATCAACCAGAAGGACAGCAATGCAACGCTGTCCTTTTTTATTTTAGAGGGCTCTATGGCAAAAAGACAAGAAAAAGTATATCGTTCGCCAGAAGTGACAATCGCCACCAACCGCCTACGTGTACGCCTAGATGACATGTCGGTTATCGAACCCCTTACCGACAACCAGAAGTTATTCTTCGACTACTACAAAAGCGAAGAACAGTTCATGCTTTTGCATGGTGTAGCAGGAACTGGTAAGACATACATAGCACTTTACAAAGCCCTTGAGGAAGTGTTAGATAAAAGTAACCATTTCGAGAAAGTTGTGATTGTACGATCAGTAGTGCCCACACGTGAGATTGGGCACCTCCCGGGACATGAAAAAGAAAAGACGGAAGTCTATCAAGAACCCTATCACGAGATTTGCCGTAACCTTTTTAATCGTGCAGATGCGTATCAACGACTCAAAGAACAATGTGCAGTTCACTTCCTAACAACCTCTTTCCTTCGAGGTATTACGCTTGATGATACGATTGTTATCGTCGATGAGTGTCAGAATCTAAATGACGCTGAAATAAATACGATTATGACTAGAGTAGGAACAAACTCAAAGATCATCTTTTGTGGTGACTTTAGGCAAACAGATCTGAACAAGAAACAGGACATGTCAGGCCTTAAAAAGTTCATCAGTATCGCGAAGATGATGCCGTCATTCAAACTAATCGAGTTTTCTGTGCATGATATTGTAAGGAGCGAGATCGTCAAACAATACATTCTAGCTAGATTGAGGTACGAGGAAGATATACAGTAAATTCCTCAGGTCGTAAACTAACCACTCAGGAAATCTACTTACAGCTAGCAGATATTAAATCTGTTGAGACACATCATTGATAACCTGTTGTAAGTTTACACTCTCATTGACATGCTACCTAATCTGCATTAGAATTATTGTTTGCAAAGGAAAACATGAAACAGTTTCGTTATGAATCCAATCTGCCTGTAATACCTAAACTTCAGCAAGTAACTGATCCCGTAACAGGCAAACGTCACTACGTGACACCTGAAGGAAACCGGTATCCTTCTATCACGACAATTTTGCAGGAGTATCGTAAAGATGCCCTCCTGGAATGGCGAAAGCGAGTAGGCGCTAAACAGGCAGATTGGATTGCGAGACAGGCAGCAAATAGAGGCACCCGGTTTCACACGCTATGTGAGAGGTTCCTACAGAATCAAGAACCCTTCGATGAAAAAACTTCTTTGTTCGACAAAGCGCTGTTTAACGAAACTAAGCATCTATTGTATGATATCGATAACATTCATGTACAAGAACAAAGGCTCTATTCAAATCACCTTCGCCTAGCAGGAACGGTTGATTGTGTGGCAGAACATAAAGGGCGACTTAGTATCATTGACTTCAAGACATCTACTAGGAGAAAAGTCAAAGAAGATATTGAAAATTATTTCATGCAATGCGCTGCTTATGCTATAATGTACGAAGAATTGACTTACATTCCTGTAGACAAGATCGTTCTAATCGTAGCATGCGAAAGTGAAGAACCTCAGTTGTTCATAGAAAAGCGCGATCACTACATCAAACAACTTATTTACTATCGAGACCTTCATGAAAAAAACAATCCTAAGTATCTTGACGATGTTTTCGCTGACAGCACAGGCGCAAACAGGGCTTAAATATATTGAAGTGCCCACATCAGTGCACTGTGCTGAGACACCCGATGTGATCAAAGAACTTCAAAACACTCATAAGGAATATCCCGTTATGATTGGAAAAGCAGAAAATCTGCTTATGGTTGTGTGGAAAGAAACGCAAAAAGGCAATTTTACAATTACTCTAAGTTCTTTAGATGGAAAGATGACTTGTCTTTTAACTGCAGGAACACATCTTCGCACTGTAACAGAGAAAGGGCTCTAATGATTTATTTGACTGACTACATCAAGGTCTATGATGACATACTAGACAAAGAGACCTGTGATTCGATCATTGCTCGCTATGAAAGTTCACTAGAACATGAAACCGTAGAATCAGAAATCTATAAGTTCGAACAGCTAAACATCACTAAGCTAGAACCCTGGCAGGATATCTCTCAGATGTTCGCAGGCCTATCTTACTCGGGGGCTACATCTTACTTCAATGATGTAAAGGTTCCTATAATTCCACAGCTTCAGGGCTTTGAGGAAATCCGCATCAAGCGATATAGGCCCAATGAAAACGAGCGGTTTGATCTTCATGTAGATGTGGGGGACAATCGATCATCAAAACGATTTCTAGTTGTGTTTTGTTACCTCAATGATGTAGAGGAGGGTGGCGAAACCACCTTTCCTACACTTGGAATCTCTGTGAAACCTAAAGCAGGTCGTGTTCTAATGTTTCCTCCTTTGTGGATGTTTCCTCATGAAGCTAGGCCACCTGTATCATCAAACAAGTACATTATGGGAACATACTTGCATTACGTGAACGAATAAATATACCAATGGTTGTTTGAAGTTAACCAAAAAGTGTTCTGGACGGGGGTTCGATTCCCCCCTCGTCCACCATAAGCATACTAGGATCGGCTCTGAAATATGAGACTCCACAAGGTGAGGAATTAAGTATGCTTATGATGGGCGAGACATGGTTTCGACAGAGCAATAAGTAGGAAGATGGACAACCCGGCAATGTGAAAGCCGATGGGGGGGGACTACTCGCCCGAAGAAGCATAGAAGTAAATGCAAACGATGCATATTTTGGAGCGTATCGCCTAGCAGCGTAAACTCCTGGGGTTTCGGCGCTGTCCTTATTACCCAATCAGCGCCACTTATAACTACAATTAGAGGTTCTTATGCCAGATTCAGGTTTTATACTCGCAAAGATTTTATCAGGAGTCGGAGGCCTACTAGGTAACTTGACTAACATGGCATTCTTAAAACCTATCTCTATGATGGATGCTAGCTTAAGAGGTGGAGTATCAACAGGAACGGGTATCATCTTCGCGGCGCCTCTATTACAATGGCTAGAAATGACCTCTAATTGGGAAATGCAATTGATGTTTGGATTTTGTATAGGTTTCATATCATGGGGCCTGTTATCTTTAATCGCCCGGGTATTCTCTAATGCAGATAAGAATAAAGAGGACTTGATTGATGTTGTTAATCGAACCCGCTCGGGACAATCAAATAATGAGAAGTGATGACTTTTTTAAGGATAGTTTTTATATGTGTTCTAGGATACTTCTTATACGACTACTTTGAAACGCTTGTAGATTACAAGTTTAGAGAGTTGTCTGAAGAAAGAGATCCCAAGTTTATTACGATGGCGCAACGTGAAAAGGAGCTTGAATGCCTCGCCAAAAACATCTATTATGAAGCAGGAACTGAACCATTCGAAGGAAAGGTTGCAGTTGCACAAGTAACATTAAATCGTGTCAAATCAAATAAATTTCCAAAAGATATCTGCGCTGTTGTTTACGAAAAGAACATCGTGTACAATAGAGTTATATGCCAGTTCAGCTGGTATTGTGAACAAAAAACAAAAGTCAGACCCATTCATGAAGCAACCTACAAGGAATCCGAAGCAGTCGCCCGTAAGGTTCTCCTTGAAGGATTTCGTTTAAGTATTATCACTGAGGACGTACTATTCTATCATGCAAACTATGTCAACCCCAAATGGCAAAAACGAAGAGTCACCCAAATTGGAAAACACATCTTCTACAAAGGTTAGTTGGATTGAGAGGTTGGGAAGGATCAAAGATTGTATTAAATACTTTCTAGACAATAAACTTGTACCCAGCACAGCAGAATCTATTGGATGGATTGGATTGGTTCTTCTTCATGCTGCATTGATTCCTACATTCCTTGCAGTCATGGCAGGTGTTACTGATAAGATGCCACCTGTTGATCTGGTGTTGTTTATCTGGGCAGCGATGGTTACCTTCTTTGTTCGAGCAGCCATTCTGAAAGATACTGTAAATGTCCTAACCATTGGTGCAGGTTTCATCGTAAATGCCGTATTCATGGCTCTCATTCTATTCAAGTAATATGCAACCCATTACAGATCAGTTCATCATTTCAAAGAAGTTTACAACCGCAAATGAATTTTCTTTACATATTGAGCAACTAGTGACTAGCAAGCGACTATCTTACATGGAGGCAGTTATTGAATATTGTGAAGATGCAGACATTGATGTAGAATCAGTTAAGTCGCTGATCAATAAGTCTCTCAAAGAGAAGATTCAATGTGAAGCAGAAGATCTAAACTATTTCAAACGAAAATCCGGCAAACTACCTCTATGATGCAAATGGACGCCTTTCAGGCCTATCGTTACTATCTTGCACTAAAGCTACACTTTACTACTGACTCATATGATGTGATCAAACATAAAGGACGCATAAAGGCGTCACGTGATAGATTTATGAAACATGAGTTGATGTACAAAAAGTTAGCAAAACAATACTCTGATTCTGAACTAGTTAACTTTCTTGTGTCCAATTTTGTTGCAGGCAACAAGTGGGGAGGCGTATACGATGGGCAAGCACAAGACGTTTACACACAATGGAAGAAGCGTATCGAGTCGCTATCATACATCTTCAAGCGAGACATGGCACACATTCTATCGGAGATGAATATAGAAAAGTTCGATGAAGAAAAAGTTTTCTATTGTCAAACTGGCGAACATCCATATATAATTAGGTCTTACATGAGCAAGGAAGTGTCACTAGAAACCCTTGTGATACTAAACAAGCTGTGTAAGTTTTGTGATAGGTTTGATCAAGACATTAAAGAAACATTTGTGTGGCCTGATATTTCTCGTTTGATTCGAAAATATAGCCCTTTTGTAAGGATCGATAAGGAAAAGTATAATGGAATCCTACGAGGAATATGATGTTGATGTTCTTGCAAGAAAGATGCATAACCTAGAGAAAGAACTAATTGATCTGCATGATCGCTATTTGACTCTATCAGATGCACTTAAGGCAACACAACATTATATGGTAAAGATGGCACAGCAACAAGCAATGATTGCTACACAAGTTTCTCACTGGCCCTATATTGCGGTCGAAAAACAATCTGTTAAACGTAAGGACAAGGAGTAAGTTTTTTAACATGGGCGATACGTATAGACGTTACAACGAGGACTTCTCGGAAAAACGAATCAAGAAAGTTACAAAGAATAAACGGATTGTTGACAAATATAGACGAGTGATACATAATTATGAATCCTCTGATGATGCATTTGATGAATATCTTGATCATGAATACAAGCAAAACAAAACCAAAACACGATAACACAAAGCAATACACTTTTTATACGGAGTAAACTATGTCATTTCAATCTCTTGCTGACCTTAAAAAATCCCGCGGCGGCTTCGACAAACTGATGAAGGAAGTCGAAAAGATTAATACCCCCGCATCGTCCTCTGAGGACAATCGCTTCTGGCAACCCGAAGTTGATAAAGTGGGCAATGGCTACGCTGTCATTCGCTTCTTACCTCCTCCCAAAGGTGAGGATCTTCCCTGGGTTCGTGTATGGAATCATGGATTCAAAGGACCTACGGGCAAGTGGTATATTGAAGATTCACTTACTACGATTGGATTGCCTGATCCTGTGAGTGATATGAATACCAAGCTGTGGAACAGTGGCAATGAATCCGATAAGGATCTGGTTCGTGAGCGCAAGCGTAAGCTGACTTATATCAGCAACATTCTTGTTGTTACTGATCCTGCTCATCCCGAGAATGAAGGAAAGGTGTTCTTGTACAAATATGGCAAGAAAATCTTTGACAAGATCAAAGATGTGACTGATCCTCAGTTTCAAGACGAGCAACCTATCAACCCGTTTGATTTCTGGGATGGTGCAAACTTCAAGCTGAAGATTCGTAAGGTTGAGGGCTATCGCAACTACGACAAGAGCGAATTTGATCGCCCAAGTCCTGTTGCATCTTCAGATGAAGCAATCGCACGAATCTGGGAACAACAACATTCATTGAAAGAGTTTGTTGATCCTAAGCGATTCAAGACCTATGAGGAACTGCAGCGCAGACTTAACACGGTTCTTGCAGGTGAAGTTCGCACCCAGGAAATCGAAGTTGAGGATGAACCTGTAGTTCAACGTTCTGCACCTAAAGCAGTTGTTCAATCTAAACCTGCTGCTCCTGTTAAACGCGAAGAAGTTAACTTTGACGATGATGATGAGTCAATGTCCTACTTCGCGAAGCTAGCAAACGACGACTAAAAGAAGGAGCTTCTACTCTGCCCATACCGAGAGAACGAGGAATCTACTCTCGGTTGGGCAGGGACTGGCACATTTGTTTGTGTTGATGTATTATTGTTATTGTTTATAACTACAGGTTGATTGGATTGAGGTGAATAACGTCCTCCATCTAGTTGTAAAAATCGTTTCATCTGATCTAGAAACCCTCTACTAGGATTCATAGCGTTAGCTGCAGAAACAGTTGATCTCTCCTGCTCTTTTAAAATTTGTGTAAATTCTTTCATTTTGTCACCCAATAACGAAGAAGCTTCCTGTTGTAATGCTTTATACTCTTGATCATTTTCTTTTAATAAATCTTCAGCGCCTGTTATTTTATCTCGATTATAACCTAACATCATATTTGCTTTCTGATTATCTAAGAAGCGATCTAATAAAGAATCTACTTTTTGTTCACCCTCATCTGATGTTATGCCTAACTTATCAAAAATTTCTTGTTGTGCCTTTGCTTGATTTATATAATAATCAAACTTTGTATTATCTTGTAAATCTGGAATTTCTTCTCTACGTTTTTGCTGTAATAGTTCGGCGCGTTTACTAACTTTTTCTAAAAATCCAACAGAACCCCCATCAGCAAATTTTTCAGCAACAGCATCTAGGGTTTGTTTTCCTATAGCTTTCGCTGCTTTTGCGGGAAGAATATATTCATTATCAGATAACAAAATAGGTTGTCCGGTGTCTCTATTAACAGCAGGTATTGAATCTGATGTTTCAGTTCCTGGGCCATCTATTAACCCCCCTTCACTAAATCTATTATTTGATTTTGATTCATCAGGAGAAATTACTGTTCCTCCTTGCGCTTCTCTAGAAGGTGTTACTTCTGCTTGAGGTGCGGGTTCTGCAGATATAGGAGCTGCATCAAATTTATCTTTAAACTCATTATATGCTTGTAGTTGAGCTTGTCTGTCAGCGAACCTATCATTTTCTCTCCTTGTAGCACTAGATGTATCTTTTCTTTCAAGAGCTTCTTTATTCAATTGGTCAGCTATTTGCCTGCGGAGCTCATTTTTTCTTCTTTGATATTCTTGAAATACTTTGGGATTTTTTTCATTTAGCACGGCCTCCGGGATTTTCATTTCAGTCCGACTTGATGCTGCTGCTGGTGCAGTAGAACCCGAATTAGCTTGATCCCTTAAATCTGTATTTTCTGTTGAAATCTTTGCAATGTCACCCCCCCTGCTAGATGTCATTGTACCTGTTCTACTAGCTGCACCCACATTCGCAGCAGGTTCTGAAAACTCTCTAATTGCTTGTTCTTGTGCGCGTGCTTTTGCTCTCTCTGTATCAGCAGAGCTTAACTTTCCTTGCTTTTCATTCTCTGCTAGCATTTCGCGCTCTAGCTGACGAACACGAGCAACGTACTTTGCATGTGTTTCGGGATCTTTTTCCCTTAATGCCCCTGCATCAAATGTAGATGTTATTTGTGCAGATATAGATGTGGGTCCAGCTGGTGTAGGTTGTGTGGATGTTACTTCTGCTTGAGGTGCTAGTGCTGCTGCTGGTGCTTGTTTATATTCTTTTTCTCTTGCTATATCTGCTTTTACTTGTGATGTAGCAATTCTTTGTGCTGTTAAATGTGCATTAGCATCTTTTTTAGGATCACGCCCCATCAAAATGTTATTATAATATCTTTTATAATTCGGATGATTTTCAATTTGACCGCCATCCACATTCCCTATTTTGGCTGAATGCTCCTCTACTGTTATGCCTGCACGTGCTGGTGCTGCTGCTGGTGCTGTTGCAGGTGCTGTTGCAGGTTCAACAACAGGTGCCTCACTCGGGGCAGCCATAGGCATGTTGTTCACTTCAGACAATGCATCCTGGACTTGAACCTGTCGCCTTGCCACCCTTGCAGTTGCTGCTGACTGAGCTCCAACCTCACCTCGTAACCCGCGCTTCTTAGCTTCCTCTCTATCTTCAGGTGTTACGCCTGTGAAAGATGATTCTACCCGACCTTCTGCAGGCGGTATTTGTTGTACAGGTGGAGGTGTAGGAGGTGTAGGAACAAATGCAGATTCCATACCCGTAACAGGTGGAGGTGCTCCTACGTCAACTTCAGCTGGTGTTGCAGGTGTTTCTACTCCAATAAGTTTTTCAGCTTGCCTATTTGCAACTGCAGGTGCTGATGTATTGATATCATATGTTTGACCTGGTTTACTTTTTGCAACCCATTCTTTCAATTGCTTTCGATCTCTGCCATATTGATCGTACAACTCTTCATCAGATAAATCTGAATCGATAGCTGCTTGAATAGTATTTGAAAATACCTGTCCAACAGCTCTATTTTTATTTTGACTCCCCGCTTGCCCGATAGTTTTTGCTTCACCGCGAACAACTTGTGCATACGGATTAAATTCTAGACCGGAGGCATTGGGATCAGCTTTAATTTTTTCTATTTGTTGTCTAGCAGCTACGAATGGAGCTGCTACAATGGCTGCAGGTGCTGCTAAAGTAGCTGCTTGCCCTAAAAGTCCTGGGGCTGCTGGTGGTACAGGAACAGGTGGTCTAGGAGCTGGTGCTGGAGCTGGAGCTGGTGCTGGAGCTGGAGCTGGTGCTGGTGCTGGAGCTGGTGCAGGTTTAGGAGCAGGAGCTGGTGCAGGTCCACTTGGTGCAGGTCCACTTGGTGCAGGTCCACTTGGTACAGTAACAGGTGGTCGTGTGCCGGGAGGCACTGTGGGAGGTGTGCCAGGCCTTCCTCTTCCTACAGATATATCAGCAATAGCATCAACTAAAGAACCTAAAAAACTAGTCTCCCCTTTATCGGGACCCCCTTGAGTTTTTTTCCTTTCTGCTGCATCTGCAGAAAGTTTCTTGTCTATACTACCCAAAACTTTCAGAAGATCAGAATTTACGTCACCCGTTAAAGGGGTACTTTGAGAAGGAATGTTCGCTGTTGCAGGTTTAGCTTTCTTAGATTCCTTATCTACTTTCTTGGCAATGTCAGCAAGAACTTTCGTGTTCTTTTTAACTTCAACTATATCTTTCTTGATCGAAGTGATATCACGTTCAATAGGTGTTTTCTGCGATTCAGGTTTCTGTTTTGGCTGTGCTTTAACAGGTGCATCATCAACGGGTTGTGCAGGTTTTCTAAGTAAAGCTGCTAAAGGAGTCTTTTCTTTGTTATCCATGATACCTTCTCTCTGCCATTTTCTGGCGTAGTTTTTCGTTTTCTTCTTTTATGAAGTTAGCCAAAAGCGAAACATAAATCTCTCGTTCCCATGGTATCATGTCATTCAATTCAGTCAAAGAATACTTGTGATGCTGCATCAAAGCAAAGTTTGTAGTGTAGTGATCTTCAAGTGAGTCTCTTGCGAGACTCAGAGAAAAAAATTTGTGAGGTTCTCCAATCTTGCTGTGTTTATTGTTCCACACTTCGAACATGTCACTTGTTCACGATGAGACAACTTCGGCATCGTTTCAATGAATTGCTTGATCTGCTCATATTGAGTAACAGTCATGGTATCAAAAAACTCTTGTAGCTCTTGTTTATCATCGACTGTGACTTCATGATAGTCACCTGATGCTGAATAAACACCTTTGACGCAACTAATAAGAAGATTGAACAGAGATTCCTCGTTAGGATTTCCTAAGGTATCAGCTAAATCAGAATACCTAGGATACTTCATCTCTATACCAATATCATGAGTCACCATCATCTTCGTTTTATGTTCAGGTGACTTTTGCACTTGAATATTTGGAATGTGAACCGAGAAAGGATTTCTGGTATCGCAGTTATTGCAATTGATTACCAACTCAAGCTTCTCACTGATCGACTTTGCTCTTAAATTCATGAAGATAAACTCAATATCAAAGTGAGCAAGCATTCTCATGTTCAATTTCTTGAATGTGCAAATATCTACTATCTCTTCTACTACTCTTGCAACCTCTTCTTCTGAACCATCCTTCGTCATCAAAAGAGCTTTGTGCTCTTTCACCAGGAAGGGGCGAAATGCAACCTTTGCATTGGTTGATGGTAGTTTCAATTCAAATGTGGGTACTTCTAATTTAGGTATAGACATGTTTATTCCTCAAATTATCTTCCAATCGAAATTAATGCTCTTTCTGATGCAGATAATCCTGACAATGGGTCTCTTCTCTGCTCTCTTATCTGATTTAGTTGTGTAACACTTAATCCCTCATTCGACACAGCCCCGATACCCGTAGCAAATGTCTGTGAATTACTTATATCATCTGTTTCCCAGTAGCGGTATGCGATAGTAACAGGTAGGCGATGAAATGAATCCTGGCCAGACTGACTGAGTGTCATAGGTCCGGATGATGTAGGAAATGCTTCTATCAATTTAATAGTATACGTGACTTCATTCTTCTCATTGAGTTGATTGATAGTAATATCGAAGGCGTAGTCCTTAAGGTATCTTGCTGTAAATTCTGATGATGCAACACATAAGTGCATCCAATCATCAAAATACTTCTTCACTTTCATAGCAGAATCCACCAAAAATACCATCTGAATACCTGCACCCCCATAATCGCTAGTAGCTGCTCTGTTGTATGTGGGTCCGAACAATCTTTGCTGCTTGGTCACCACAGACATTTGTGGAAGTGAGGTTGATTCGCACATCAATGAAACAGGAAAGTCGCCCGTAAGCCTCTCGGGAAGAATAACTTCAAACCTATTTTCCCTAGCCAGACCTTTTGATCCTACTGTTGATAGAAACTGTTCTACACTAAATGTAGTCATTATGCTTTCCTTAGGGTATCTGCCCAGATTTTAGCTGAGCTTGATTTTACAAACCGTTCTGTGGGCATGACTGCTGCTGACAACCAATCCTCATATGGTATACGCAAGAAGTTTGATCTTACATGTTCTCTTAGATACCTACGAATGCATGGTTCATAGTATTTCTGCAAATCTCTTGAATTCAAAACGCCGTATGAATAAGCGAGTTTCTTTTGAGCGTTATTATTTGATCTTTCAATACCCAACAAAGTACCCATAACCTTAAAACGAAGAATGGGGGGAAGGTAATGTAGATTATACCCGATGAACCCATCAGGTGTTTTGGCGTATGGATATAATAAAGGAAAGGTGTCGTAATAGGGCAAAGTATCCTTGTACTTGGGGTCATAGTAAAACAAATAAAGCTGCCCGGGCATGAGTCTACGAGTCAAAAGTTCTTCTGTATTCATCAACTTAGAAGGGCTGAACGCCCCTTTGCCTAAGTCATTGATCTTCTGTTTATACCAGTCGATGGCATTATCTTCATCTTTACCAGTATAACGTAGTCTCTCGAATGGATTACTTGTAGCCAATTTTTAATTCGTCCTCTGTTAAAACCAAAAACTTCCACTTGCGATCATCGCAAAACTCTGTTGCTGCTTTCCACTTTGCTTGATTGATACCATATGTGTATACTTCTTCTATGAATTGCTTGGTGACACGTTTAGGTTTTACAGGTTCTTGTGTAAACTTCTTGGGTTTAACTTCAACCAAATACTTCTGATCCACACCATTCTTATCACGTATCTTCATGTAAAAGTCAACAAAGTACCTATGTACTTTTTTGTCTACTGGGGAGACATACGGTATAACAGCAACCTCTGAACCCCATTCAAGAACAGAATCATTGCTATCACACCAGTTCATTAGTTTAAGTTCCCAACTGCTTCGATAGATAACATCATGAATGTCTCCTCGATACTTTTTGGGATTCTTAACTTTGTATTTGCCTTTGTAAGTTTCTTTATACATCGCATAAATAATTGATCATCCTTCAAATATTTATACCCATGTCAGCCAATAGAACAAATATCCTAGATCAGTTTAATAATGACACCATCCTCGGGAAGGGGTTTGGAGGTGATGACAAACGCAACCCAAAAGAAGTTTCATTAACCAATAATGGGCCCTATAATGTTTCTCAGTTAAGTTATCCTGAGGATGTATCGATTGCTGCTGATCTGCAACACTACATGGTATTCTACATAAACATTAGAGGAAAGACAAAGTTCAAGAATCAAAAAGTGGTTGATGTGGATGTAAGTACTACAGGTCAAAATCGCGTTGCAAGAGAGAGGTTAGCTGCAGCGGGTATTGCTGCAGCAGGTATAACGGGGGCTGTTGCAGGATTCGGCATCGGAAAAGAATTAGCTGAAAAGTCGCGAGTGGGGAGATCATTAACTGCTTCTGTTTTGGCAAAAATGAGGAGTGCTGGAGCCAGATCAGGTGCGGGTGCAGTTGCAGGAACGGTTGTTGCCGCAGGAGTTGCAGCCACTGCTGGGTTGGCTACAGCAGGCGTGTTCGATGCATTAACTGAACTATCAGATACATTAAAGGTTGACGAACCTGCTCGATTGTCTGATGCTATTATGCTACCTATAGAATCTATCCCTCAAGTTAAATATCAGATGACGTATGAAGATTATGATGCCGGCATTCTTGCTGGTCTAATGGGAGGATCATCTGCTATTGAAAATTCAGTTGTAGGAAAAGTAGGAGAAGGTATGGAGCGTG